>ERZ827194.967-NODE-967-length-15519-cov-7.95622_pt1 | contig 15519 bp, 15 predicted proteins | sample MGYA00519777_ERZ827194 | MGnify/ENA primary metagenome ERZ827194 (study PRJEB31778, sample SAMEA3449277) | human gut metagenome | biome: human gut; feature: human-associated habitat; material: faeces | place: United Kingdom | collected 2010/2012 ...
CTGCCACGCAAAATTCTAAATTACCGGACACCACAAGAAGTATTCATTGAAGAAGGTAATAAGTTACTGGGTTTTTAAAAGTGTTCAATTTCATATTGCAATTTACTAAATGTTATTTTAATATTCCCAATATAAAAAAGAAGGCAAAGTAACAAAAATCTTATTACTTTGCCTTCCTTTGCAGATGTATATTAACTTCTGTTTATATACATCATTTCATAGTAATTTTGATATTCACCGCTAATAATATCTTCCCACCACTTACGATTATCCAAGTACCATTTGATGGTCATTTTAATGCCATCAGCAAACTTTGTTTCCGGCAACCAACCAAGTTCAGTGTAAATCTTCATAGGATCAATAGCATAACGCCTATCATGACCTTTGCGATCAGTTACATAAGTAATTAAATCCTCAGATTTACCAAGTTCTTTACAAATTAGTTTAACAATATCAATATTAGCCATTTCATTATGGCCTCCTATATTATAAATTTCCCCTTCACGGCCTTTATGAATGATTAAATCAATAGCTTTGCAATGATCTTCTACATATAACCAATCACGCACATTTTTACCGTCACCATATACAGGCAAAGGTTTGTCATTTAAAGCATTGACAAGCATAAGAGGAATTAGTTTTTCAGGAAATTGATGAGCTCCATAATTATTTGAACAACGGGAAATCGTCACCGGAAGACCATAGGTTCTAAAATAGGACAATACCAATAAATCAGCTGCAGCCTTGGAGCTGCTATATGGCGAACTTGGATGTAATGGTGTGGTTTCCGTGAATAGCAAATCCGGTCTATCCAATGGCAAATCTCCGTAAACTTCATCGGTAGAAATCTGGTGATAACGTTTAATTCCATATTTAAGGCACGCATCCATCAAAACGGCGGCCCCCAAAATATTCGTTTCTAAAAAAATTGCCGGATTATCTATCGAACGATCTACATGAGATTCCGCTGCAAAGTTTACAACTATATCCGGCTTTTCTTCTTCAAATAACTGATTAATGCCTTCTCTATCGCAGATATCCACTTTAACAAATCTAAAGTTAGAATGCTCCATTACACTATCTAAGGTAGTAAGATTTCCAGCGTACGTCAATGTATCTGCACAAATAATACGATAATCAGGATAGTGTTTTAGCATATGAAAAGCAAAATTTGAACCGATAAAGCCGGCACCACCGGTGACTATAATCTTCATATCTATTCCCAATATCTCCTATATAGAATGGATATCAAAATACCTCAAATCATTTCTATTATATTCTCTACTTAAGCCCTAACTTATTTAATAATCTTTTTGCGGATATCTTCAGCAAAGTTTTTCCACCATTGTGACTAATATGTGAAAGCCTATATTCTTGTATATATTGTTGAACTTGTTGCCACCTCCAATCATCAAAGTAATTTTTATCTAAAAATCCATCATAATCGGCCTTAATAAAATCCAAAGCAATTTGATCTCTAAAAATTTCTTTATATTCATCAGAAATTCGACCTAAGTTCCATGTATACGAATCTAGCTTTAAAACCTGTAAAATTTTTAAATATTCATCTCTATATTCTTTAAAATAATTTAAATATGATTGAATAGATTGAAATTCATCACAAATATTAAAAATTTTTCCAGAAGATTTTACAGATGAATTCTCATTATCAATTCTATAATGTAAAAAAGCGTCTGGACAAAATACTACTCTTTCAGCACTAACCCACACTTTAAACGCAAATGCAGTATCTTGATAGGATGCACCAGGAGTTTCATTAAATCTAATAAAATTATTTTCTAGTAATACTTTTTTATATATTGCACTCCAAATACAAGGACGCATATGCAGTATTCGTTTATTATCTTTTGCTGAGGTTATTTCATTATATGGCAGCCCCTGTAAAACTTCAAAAAAAGTATTCTTTTTCGATTTACTTTCATACTCAAAGTAATTAGACTTAACAACATCTGCATTATTTTCTTTAGCTATTTTATATAATACTTCCAGCATATTAGTATCCATAAAGTCATCTGGTTCTAGAATCGCTATATATTCTCCTCTTGCGTGTTCTATTCCAATATTCATAGTGTTGCCATAACCACTATTTTTTTATCAATTATTTTAATTCTAGAATCTCGTTGTGCATAATTATTAATAATATCAAGTGAATTATCAGTTGATCCATCATTTACGCATACTATTTCAAAATTTTTGAAACTTTGGTCTAATAACCCACCTAAACTTTCATCTAAAAATGAAGATGCATTATATATCGGCATTATAATTGAGATTGCTATAGAATACATTTTTTCCTCCAATAAAGTTACTTAAATAATTTAATGATCTTTTTGGGTATATAAAGAATAGATTTTCCCACTCGCCAATTATAAGATGAGAAAGTCCTTTTTAATTCATTTTTACACTCCAACAACTCTTGATTTAAACAATTATTATAGTGGTTAATTTTATGAATTTCTGATTGATAAAAATTAGATAAAATATCTATTAAAATATTTTGATCATCTTTATTCAAAAGAGAGTTAATATCTTCTAATAATTTATGAAGTTCTCCAGAATCCTTTAAATGTAAATACTTGACAATTTGAGCTGAATAATCGTACTTTAATCTAATTTCTTCTAAAGCTATTAATTCATTATATTCATTTTCCCTTCCAATGATAAGTATATCTCTAATCCCTTTTAATAAATCAATAGTCTTTTCATAGGACAATTCCCAATTATGATGACCTGTACGATAACAATAAACTGGTCTACTTAACGAATAAAATCTCTTTGCTAATGACATAGTTTTTACGAAGAAAACTGGATCTTCAAAAAATTTCCTGTCAGGTATATTTAAATTGTTTTTTAATAAAAACTCACGATTATAAATAAACCGAACCCAACCATAATCAAATTGATATTCATGATAATAATTTATCATATTCTCTTTAAATGTATATTTACTTCCCGATCCACTCCATGTATCTATTAATCCATGCTCTGAGTTAACTTCTTGAAATGATCCACCACATACAAATACTTGATTATCAATAGCTGCATTATATAAGTCTTTAAAAACATCATTATCAGGTAACCAATCATCTGGATCTATAAAATACAGGAACTCACCTGTCGCTATCTTTATTCCCTGATTTCTCGCATATGCAACACCACTATTCTTTTGTGAAATAACTTTAATTCTTTTTTCTTTCCACTGATATTCTCCTAGTATTTGCGGTGTATTATCATTTGATCCATCATCAATACATATTATCTCAATATCTTCGAGAGATTGCCTTAAAATACTATCTAAGCATTGCTTTAAATATGATTCCATATTATATACAGGTACTATAACAGATATTTTAGGGCTACTCTTCAAATATGAATTCGAATCTACTATTTTATTATAAATTGTATCAATATCTTCTAAATTTTCTCTATATTGCTTTATAATACCTTTAACCTTTTTCTGATAAAGTTTTTCTATATTGTTTTTAACAGAAATTGATGATATTTCGCCTCTAATAATTAGTTGTCTACTAATAAAATTAATCAACACATCTAAATTAATATTGTCTATGCTATATAATTCTCTTGAATTATACATATCGTGAACAGATCTTACCTTCCCTTCATAATATTTATCAAAGTAAATGCTTAATATCGGAATCCCTGAAGATAACGAAAAAACAGCAGCATGGAAACGAGAAGCAATATTAAACTCTGCACAAGAAATCAATATTTTAACATTACTCGGTTCAATATATGTACAATCAATAAAGTTAATTTTATTGATTATTTCTTCAGATAAATTAACTATATGATTATTCCAAAGAGCTAAATCATCAGTACTAAATCCCAAAATATTAATATAATCAACTTGTTTTCCGCTGACAAGACTCTTAATAAAAGGAATAAAAACATCGCTAATCTTACTATTTAATTTATCTTCAAAGTTTTGCCACGAGTGCAACACTAAATTTACATATTTCCCCTTATTAATACTGAATATTTTTTTGAGTATGTAATCTTTATCTTGATGCGCTATATCTAAAAATAAAGCATCATCAACTGTAATTTGATATTTATCGGTATTATGAGATACTAATTCTAGTTCAAGTGAATCTCTAAAGTCCACAAATTCAGCACCATTACAAATTTCGTTAAATAGAGCTTTTTCATTGCTGTCTAAAGAAAATGCATTAATTCCTGTAAAAAAATAAGGAACGGAAAATCGTTTTGCTAATAACGATGCAATATTAACTTCTTCTAACATATCCGGCCATAAAGAATTAATATAGCCCCCTCCAATAATGTGTAAGACGTCAATGTCTTCAAATATATATTTTAAAGAATCAAAGATAACATTATTATGATGTCCACTATTTTTTTATCCAAATAATCAAATAACTCTCTACTATAATCTCTCATTTTATTGACATCATAATTAGCCTTTACTGTAATCTGATGTAAAAAAGATACCGGAATAATATCAATATCCATTGTAGTAGAAAAGTTTTCATAGAGCGAAGTATAAGAAGCATTTTTTGTAAAAATATACACTGTTGCATATTTCCCATAAATTTTATTTATTAACTGTAAATTTGCCTGTAATAATGCTTCGTCACCCAAATTGGGATTTGCTATTGCACCAATTAAAGCAATCTTCTTTTTTGTTTGCATAAATTTCCTCACTATTTATATTATTTATTCATACTAAAATTTAAACTTTAGTATTTGCAGACCTTTCTTTACTCTATCCTTATTTATCTTAAATTCAAAACCATGAATATCCACATGCAACTGTGAGCCTTCTTTTTGGTATTTGAATTGACTTTGCATGAATAAACTTCTTTTTTCACTACTGCTCAATGGCAAGCCTTTAACCTTATCGCGATAATGCCAATACAAAGATTTTAATGGATGTGTCGCTTGGAATTTCCATGGTTTCTTGCGATCAGTATAGTGTATAATTCCTAAATCATCTAAAGATCTTTCAATATCAGCTTTACTATATTTAAAATCCAACTCATTTACTTCAAAAATACGACCGTTTACATTCCATTTTAAAGGGAGAACTTTAATTTCATCTTTAAATGCAATATTCAAAATATCTTGGTCTTGCAAAGAAATTAAGTCTCTGTTAAAGTAGTATGTTTCTAAGTACAATCTCAATGGATCCGCATATTTAGTCTTGATTTCTTTCAAATTAAAAACTAAAATTCCTGCATTAATATAATTTGAGTCTGCACCAAGTGATAATCTTCTCGACTGCATAATGCCACCTTCATCAAGTGCACCGGCAATACAATATCCTGTTATATCTTCATGCCATAAGTTCAAAATATCATCTGCCACAATAACATCTGAATCCATATAAATGATTTTATCAACATCGATAAATTCATGTATTAGTAATCTATAATATGTATTTATTGAAATATATTCCCGATTCAAAGGTAATCCGCTTAGAGATTGAGCATTTACATCGATAAATTCTACATGACCATTGTTTCCCATATTAAGTTTTATAAGTTGACGGCTTTTATCACTCAACCTATCATCACAAAGAAGATAAATATTAACCTTAGCATTAGTATGTATTAATAAGGAAATTAATGTAGTTAATCCCGGCGCCAAGTAATTATCATCAAAAGACATACAAACATTTACAGACTCATCTTGGCCATTTATTATTTGACCTATCGTTTCTTTATTTATAACTTGTTCTGTTAATTTCTTAGCATCAATTTTATTGGCATCTGCTAAGAAATAAATACCTGTATGCTTTATCCTGATTTTAGGATCTCTTTGTCGGCAATAAATGACAAACATATTGGATAAACGTTCAGCAATAAAGCCAAATACCCTTTTTTGGTAGGAATCTCTATCTGTAATATCAATTTGTTTTTCAACTTCAGTTAATACACCAAGTAAAAATTCACAATACTCATAAAATAACTCTTTTTTTAGTACCATTAAATTCATAAAAAAGCATTCATTAGAAGACATTTCATCTAAAGATGCATAATAATACTCAGGGAATTTTTCCTTTATTACTTTTAAAGTTATATCCATATCAGCTTTTATGTGTTCTTTAGCATAAAATTCATAAGAACTCATCCTTTTATGTTCTAATCCAACCGGATGAATTCCCCAAATAGGTCCCGTAATAATATCAGCAGATTGACACAGTCTTCTAATATTCTCCGGCGATAAACTTTTAGTAATATCGCCTTCATCTAATTTCGTTACTACACGATAATCTTCATTATCTTCAAAGGATAAAAAACGTCTGTAATGCATGAGACCGTAATAATCTGCATCTAAATTTTTCCAAGCCCAATAGAGTGCTGTAAGTTCGCACCATGATGGATTTTTTTCAGAAATGTTATCACCGGTATCATCACCAACACAATATTCCAATTCAAAATCTTTATTAGCTTTTCCAACCTGAATTGGCAAAATACACTCATTTTTTACATATGGTGACTTTTTATGATGACAAAGCAGCAGTTTAACATTTAATTCTTTCATTTCGTTTATTCCTCATCTAATTACATCTCTAAAATCAGAATGATTTTATCCTTTCAACTTTCGTTTAAAAAAATTGTAAATTTTATGTCCCCAATTAACAGGTTCAATTTCTATCACGTCTAATTCTACTTTGGTAAGTGACTGTTTTTTCAGCCATATATTAAATAGTCGTTCACTCAAGAACCCAAATACTCGTTTTTGATACTCGTCATAATCTTTATAATTAATTCGAGTTTCTAATTCAAATAATATTGAAAAAAGCCACTCGGAATAAGCGTCTAAAACTTCTTTTTTTGTAATGCACATATTTAAAATATATAATTCTTTTTCATTCATAACTCCATTAAAAGCTGTATTATATTCAGGATATAATTCTTCAATTATTTGCTGTACAGCCTCTAAATCGTTCAAATTATGTGCATGTGCATAGTGCGATTTAATGGTTTCTATATAATAATTTCGTTTTTTCGGCAAAATAATATCAAATTGTGATAGTAACAAAGTACAATCCGCTTCTTTCAATATCATATGTTTTCGCTGTAAGGTACCGGATAACAAATACCATTTATTCTTATGTCCTAAATATCGTCTATAATGACATAAACCTAAATAATCACACTTTAAGTTTTTCCATGCCCAATATAATGCGGTTAATTCTGAATAATATGGATTTTTTGCCGATATATTATCGCCTTCATCATCTGTTATATAACCTAACTTATTATTTAACACTGCCCCCACTTGTATTGGTAAATACATATTATCCCTCGGCATCCAATACTTTTTATGTGTAGCTACTAATACCTTAATATCCATCTCATATTCCTAAATATTTTTTCCAAAATTCAGAATTTTTTAAATTTTCTTCTCTGAAATTAATATAAGATTTACGAATTTTTGCATAGCCTATAAGCAATCGTAAAATCAGAGAAATATTTTTCACAAATAAAGAAATAATCTTCTTATTTTCTTTTGAATACTCGATAATTTCTTGCATTTTATCGTCTGCAGGTTTTCTCGTTATTCCCTCAAATCCGGAATTGTAATCTTCCAGTGCTTTAGCCAACATTTGCAAGCTTATTGAATTGCCCTGTAAAATTCGTTTCACAAATCTACCGCATACAGCAATCATAAACGTAATATAATTACAGTCTTCAGCATAATTATTAATAATTAGCATATTGCGATCGGAGTAATAATTTACCACCGGACTAATCTTACTGGCGAACGAGGCATGCCAAACTCCAATACCGTTAAGTGAAATCAATGGAGCCTTATTTCTTATACCAAACTCCATATCGTCACCTTTAATAAATACCGGTAAAGGGTAACCCAATTCTTTAATTCTACGCACAGGCATACAGCAGTACCACCATGCTCCGTATTGATTTTTAATATCCGGAACTATATCTTCATTAGTAATTAAATTATTTTTATCTGTTAGATTTCTTTTCTTACCAATAGCTTTTAATCTGAACTTGTCCCAATATGCTTTATTTTCATATTGCATAACAGGATTTTCCATTTCCAGCATGGCACCAGCGATGTAAGATTTTTTATATTCCGGCTTTAAACCACACAACAAACTATGGGTCCTAATTATACTTGATCCATCGAAATGAATGTCATCATCCATTAACAGTATATAGCTATCAGTAGCTGATTCAACAGTATCAATCATACCTCGAGTAAAACCACCACTGCCACCGTAATTTCGATTAGAAATTAATTTTATCTTATCCTTAAGTTCATTTGGCAAAACTAAGCTTTTACCATTATCTACAACAGTAACTTTTAGCCAATCATTTTGAGTAATTATTGTTTTTAAATGTTCTAAATTTCGAAGAATATATTCTTCTCGCTTAAAAGTGCAAATCACAATACGTATTGACTCATCTGTCCATGACTCAAAATCGCCTTCATAATATGCTGATAAAAACCTTCCTTCAGCACTTTTACATTTCAACGAAAAGCCAATAACATCAACATCAATATCATATAAATTTAAAGTAATTTGGTTATTTCCCGACTCAATAGTTTTAGTTATTATCTCTACTTCTTGCGTTCTTGTAGCACCAAGTAAAGTCAACTCAAATGTCCCCAAAATACTAACATTAAGACGAATATTTTTAACTGTAGTATATGTTTTCCATTTTTTTACAGAAAACGAATTAAAATAAGTAAAAAAATCTAAAACACTATTCTCTTCCAGCTTAATCTCTTCATTATATTGACTAAATATACCTTGTGATTTAAAGTATAACTCTTGTTTTTCCTTGGCTTTAGTCAATGTAATAGGATATAAAAAATTCATTTCTCGTCCTTACCGTTAAATTATTAAACTAATTCTTTTTCCACCAAACGTAATGCACTTGCAATAACTTTATCCATATCATAATATACATATTCAGCTAAACGACCACCGAATATGACATTTTCTTCTTCTTTAGCTTTTGAAGCATATTTAGCATATAATTCATAGTTCTTTTCATTGTTTACAGGGTAATAGGCTTCCTCTCCTACTTTCCAGTCAGCCGGATATTCTTTTGTTACATAAGAAACAGGTTGTGTGCCAAATTCAAAATGTTTATGTTCAATCACTCGAGTATATGGTACGTCAGCTGCCGTATAGTTAACCACGGCTACGCCCTGATAATTATCTGTTTCTATTTTTTCTGTTTCAAAACGCAAACCACGATATTCCAATTGCCCAAATTCATAGTTATAGTATTCATCAATCGGTCCTGTATAGATAATTTTATCAGCTAAGGCTGTTAACTCTTCACGGTTCTTAATAAAATCGACACCTAAGCGTACTTCAATACCATCTAACATATTTTCAATTAGTTTGGTATAACCACCTTCAGGAATTCCTTGGTAGCGATCATTGAAGTAGTTATTATCATATGTATAACGAACCGGTAAACGTTTAATAATAAAGGACGGAATTTCAGTACAAGGGCGCCCCCACTGTTTTTCGGTATACCCCTTGATGAGTTTTTCATAGATATCGGTACCAACTAAACTAATAGCTTGTTCTTCCAAGTTTTTTGGCTCATCAGTAATAACAGCACGTTGTTTCTCAATGATAGCTTTCGCTTCAGCCGGTGTAGAAATACCCCACATTTTACTAAATGTGTTCATATTAAACGGCAAATTATACATTTCACCTTTATAGTTAGCTACCGGAGAATTAACATAATTATTGAAAGATGCAAATTGATTCACATAGTCCCAAACATGTTTCATCGAGGTATGGAAAATATGAGCACCATACACATGAATATTAATACCGCCTTTATTTTCGCAATACATATTACCGCCGATATGATTACGACGATCGATAACCAATACTTTTTTACCACATTTATGGGCTTCATGGGCAAAAACTGCCCCGAACGGACCTGCTCCAACTATCAGATAATCATACATTGAAATTCCTCCTTAAATTATAATTAATTTTAAGATTTTTTATATTTATTACAAATTAATTCAGTGTCACCAAATTCTTTTACTTTTCCTTTTTCTAACCATAAGACTTTATTACATAATCTTTCAATCATTCCAATTTCATGTGATACCAAAATTATAGTTGTCCCAGAATCAATCATATTTTTTATTCTTGTTTCACATTTTTTTTGAAATTTAAAGTCACCTACAGAAAGAACTTCGTCTACTATAAAAACATCCGGCTGAACTGCAGTTGCAATAGAAAAACCTAATCGTGCATACATCCCACTCGAAAAATTTTTCAATGGTACATCAACAAATTTTTCTAATTCTGCAAAATCGATAATATCTTTCATCTTTTCCTTTAGGAATGACTTTGAATAGCCTAAAACAGCACCATTTAAAAAGATATTTTCTCGTGCAGTCAATTCTGGATCGAACCCCGCCCCCACTTCTATTAATGGCGCAATGGTCCCCTTTACCTCAACCGTACCAGAACTTGGTGATAAAATCTGTGCTAAAATTTTTAAAATTGTACTTTTTCCTGCACCATTAAACCCTATAATTCCCATGACATCGCCCTTATTGACTTCAAAAGAAACATTGTCAAGTCCAATAAATTCATTGTAAAAAAGTTTTCCCTTAAGAAGTTTTACAACATACTCTTTAAAAGTATCCACTTTTTCTTCCATTAAATTAAATCTTACTGTTACATTTTTAACAGAAATAATTGGTTTCATAAAATTCACCTATATATATAGAACAAAATGATTCTGCTTTTTATAAAAAACATACATACCAAGAAATAAAGAAAAAATTGAAATTGCCGTACAAATCAATAACAACTCTATAGATGGAATTGTATTGCTATACACTACATCCCTAAAAGCTTGCAAAAAATAATATAAAGGATTTAATTCAATTAAAAAGCGATAATCTTCTGGAATAATAGATTCAGGATAAAATATAGGGGTTGCATAATTTAACGCAGTCAATACTACTCCATAAAGATGAAACATGTCACGAAAATATACAGTTAAAGCAGATAATAATAGCCCAATACCTAAACAAAATACAAATAATAATAACAATGGAACTACAATAAATAATATTTCTATTTGAATTGGTTGCCCAGTATATAACATAATTACTAACATAGCAGGAAGGGTAAAACATAAATTCACTCCACTTGAAGCCACTCTAGATAAAGGAAATAAATATTTCGGAATATACACTTTTTTTATTAATGCTCCATTTTCAAGAATAGATCCCATCGCAAAATTAGTTGCTTCTGCATAAAAAGTAAAAATAATTTGACCCGTTAACAAATAAAGAGCAAAATTTTTAATATCAAATCTAAATAAATTTGAGAAAACCATCGCAGTAATTAGCATCATCAATATAGGGTTCAACATACTCCATAAAATACCTAATACACTTCTTCTATATTTCTTCTTAATATCTCTAATCACTAACTCTTCAATAAGGTTTCTATATTTTATTAAATCTTGTATCATAAAATCCTCTCACTACCAATCACTAATAAGCACCTTTACTTTTAATAACTACTAAAATTGTTTTTACCAAATACACTATATCAATCCAAACGGACCAATTGTGAACATACCACGAATCCATGCGCACACGTTCGTCATAGGTTGTATCACTACGTCCACTAACTTGCCACACGCCGGTAATCCCTGGTCGTACAAGATAAAAATCTTGAATATAATCGCCGTATTTTCTGATTTCAGTTCTAATGATAGGTCTAGGTCCTACTAAACTCATTTCCCCTTTTAAAACATTAAATAGCTGTGGCAGTTCATCAAGGCTGGATTTACGTAAAAAATGACCCACTTTCGTTATTCTCGGATCGTTCTTAAGTTTATAACTTTCTTCCCATTCTTTTTGTGCTTCCGGATTAGCGGCCAAATATTCTCGCAATTTAGTTTTAGCATTAACAACCATTGTTCTGAATTTATAGCACTTAAACGTCTTGCCATTTCGCCCGATACGTATATGAGAGAAAAAGATAGGTCCCGGATCATTTAGCCATACGATACCACCAATAATCATCATAATCGGAATACTAATCCAACAAGATCCGACTATTAATAAAATATCAAACACGCGTTTAATAAATCGATAATATGGTCTGGCCAAGTTATTTTGAACATTGACCAAGAGCATATTCTCTTCCATCAACCCCTGTACTGACACATTGGCCACCGGCAATCCAATCAACTCCGGTACAAAAGAGACATTTTTAATTGAAAGTTCCAATCGATTTACAAGTGAAATTAATCTACTAGATGACAACCCTGGTGCACAGACAATAACATGCTGAACCTTTGTCTGTTCAACAATTTCATCAATATCACAAAAGCCACCAAGTAAAGGGTACTTCGCAATTAAATTCTTACACACCGGATTATCGTCAATAAAGCCCACTATTTCATAATGCATAATAGGATGGCGTTCAAAAGACTGTAAAACAAGTTCCGCCGTTCTCCCTGCTCCAATAATAATTACCGGAATTTTAAGAATTCCCTTAGCTATTAAAATACGTTCTAAAACATAACGTCCCAATAATATCATTACAAAAGTAAATATCCATGATCCCAAAATAAACAATCGAGATACATCGCCGGCCACATTAGCTGCATACATTAGAAATACTGTAAGCATAACACTAAATGATACCGCTTTAAATAAATTGCGTACCCGGTCCCAATACGGTAAGGCAATATCATAACAATGCCCCAAGCACATCATAAATAAAAACAAAGCCGGTGCAATGAGATAAATATAAATACTACGAATGTGAAAACTTTCAGCTACGGGAGGAAACATCCATAGTTTTCTACCTATAACAGCCAAAGAAATCCCTGCTACAATCATAAAATAATCAACAATGAGCAAGCATAAAGGCAATACGTAAGTAGTATTCCGTTTCAACAAGGAAGTTGTACATTTCATCAAAACAAATCCTTTCAACAGCCTTTAAATTAAATAGGTAGTTTAACTTCTCACTAAAAGGATTTAAAACTTATCTAAATCTAACGATTTTAAATATTTACTTAATGCTTCCCCCACTTGTTCATTACGAAGGCCATATTCAATCATTGCTTGTAGATAACCGAAACGATTCCCTATATCATAACGCTTACCTTCATAGGCCAAAGCAAATACTTCTTCATCAAGTTGAGCAATGGCATCAGTCAATTGTAATTCATTACCGGCGCCTAGTGGAATGTTTTCCAAACATTCAAAAATCTTTGGCGATAATATATAGCGACCCAAAACAGCTATATTCGATGGAGCCGATTCTTTTTGCGGTTTTTCAACCAAACCGTCTACTTTATATACCGTATCCGAAATCGGTGTACCGGCTACAATCCCATAAGAACTTACCATATCATCCGGAACTCGTTGTGCCCCTAAAATCGTACCTCCATAGGTATTATATGTATCAATCAATTGTTTCAAGCAAGGTTTTTCCGGGTTATATACAACATCATCGCCCAATAAAACGGCAAACGGTTCACCGGCACAAAAAGCTTTCGCACATAAAACAGCATCTCCCAAACCGCGCGGTGCTTTCTGACGAATAAAATGCACACGAATATCTGCTAAACGGCGTACCATGGCTAATTGTTTCTTTTTCCCCTGTTGTTGTAATAACTGTTCTAATTCAACACTCGTATCAAAGTGATCTTCAATAGCACGTTTATTTCGGCCCGTAATAATCAAAATTTCCTCAATACCGGAATCAACCGCTTCTTCAATAATATATTGAATGGCCGGAGTATCCACAATAGGTAACATTTCCTTTGGTTGTGCCTTAGTTGCCGGTAAAAAACGAGTACCAAATCCTGCTGCCGGAATAACTGCTTTTCTCACACTTTTCATACTACACCTCAAAAACTAACAACTCATTTTTAAATATTCTGACTAATCATGATAAATAAGTGCAATAACTTAATTTATCTGTTTATATTTCCTTTTATTATAACATTTTTATAAAAAAAAGATGTAGAAAATTCCCTTAATTGTGAATCTCTACACCTTTTTTCTCATATGACTTATGCGTTTTTAGCAACTTCTACAAATTTAGCGAAAGCTGCCATATCGTTAACAGCCAAGTCTGCTAACATTTTACGGTCAACTGCAACACCTGCTTTAGTTAAGCCGGCGATAAAACGGCTGTAGCTCATACCGTTCATGCGGGCAGCCGCATTGATACGGGTAATGAACAATTTACGGAATTCGCGTTTTTTCGCACGACGGTCACGACGAGCATAGTATAATGCTTTCATTACCGTTTCGTTTGCTTTTTTAAACAAACGACTGCGTGTACCACGATAGCCTTTAGCTAATTTTAAAATTTTCTTATGACGTGCATGAGCTGTAACGCCCTTTTTCACTCTAGCCATTGTATATTTCCTCCATTATCCAGTAATTTACTAACTATTAAGCGTATGGTAAGCATTTAGCAACGCGTTTGTAATCGGCTTTGCTAACCAAAGTTGCTTTGCGAAGATTGCGTTTACGAGCCGGGGATTTTTTTTCTAAGATATGGCTCTTGAAAGCTTTCGCACGTTTGAATTCACCGCTACCAGTCGGTACAAAACGTTTAGCCGCTGCACGGCGAGTTTTAATTTTTGGCATGATTAGTTTCCTCCTCAATTATCCTTTTTTTGCTAATATCATCGTCATGTTTCGCCCTTCAAGCTTAGCTGCTTTTTCCACAACTGCCTGTTCTTCCAATTCTTTGGCAAAACGGGTTAATACATTCTGACCCGATTCAGGATGGCTCAATTCTCGGCCACGGAACATGATGGTAACTTTTACTTTGTTACCTTCTGCTAGGAATTTACTAGCATTCTTCATTTTTACATAGAAGTCATGATCTTCAATATGGGGACGAAGCTTTACTTCTTTTAAAGTAAATGTCTTCTGTTTCTTTTTAGCTTCTTTTTCGCGCTTCTGTTGCTCATAGCGATATTTACCGTAGTTCATAATTCGACATACCGGCGGCTTACCGTTCGGTGCCACTTCCACTAAGTCCAATTGATGTTCTTCGGCTAACGCAAGAGCTTCACGAGCCGACATAATACCTAATTGCTCATTATCGGCACTTACCACACGAACTTCACGGGCGCGAATCTCTTCATTAATACGCGGCGTATCTTTGCTAATAATAGTCACCTCCAACAAATTATTTTCTATAATAAAAAAACGGACGGCATAATGCCATCCGTAACTGATTACTAGTTAGATATTCAACCCGTTATTTCGAGACAACAGGTGAGAAGCGGATGGCCTCTACTTCATTCAACTCGTTTATGATAACAAATCTAAAAGAGCTTGTCAAGCAAACTTTACTCTTTTTATTTTGTTAACTCTGATATTATATCAGAATTCATTTACCGAGTCAAAAATAAATCTCCAACTTCGCACAATTTTGTAAAACACATATGATATTGTCATAGTATAAACGTAAATGATTTTGTCACACAT
>ERZ827194.968-NODE-968-length-15517-cov-18.8434_pt1 | contig 15517 bp, 17 predicted proteins | sample MGYA00519777_ERZ827194 | MGnify/ENA primary metagenome ERZ827194 (study PRJEB31778, sample SAMEA3449277) | human gut metagenome | biome: human gut; feature: human-associated habitat; material: faeces | place: United Kingdom | collected 2010/2012 ...
TTTAAAATGAAACTTCTGATTTCTCTGCTTACCATTGGTCTTCTTCCTCTGGTTTCCATATCTGTTTTTTATCAGCATTTCCTTGATGTACGGATTACCAAGGATATCGAATCCGCCAGTATTGACCGGCTTCGCTATACCAGCTACGATATCAGACGGCAGATGGAAATCTCCGACCAGCTCCTTGGATGGATCACTTATAACAGAAAGCTGCAGGAAATACTCACTACTGACTACTCTGAAAAATACGAAAAGCAGCTGGATATCATCCAGTTTAGTTCTTATGCCACGGAATATGCAATCAATGCAAATATTGAAAACAGTATTTTTAAAATTCTTATCGTAGAAAATAATGGTGAATCTTTTCAGATTGGAAATGTCCTCTCTCTTATGGATCAGGATGCGATCGAAGAGGCCAAATGGGCAGAAACCTATAATCACAGCAAAGCAGACCAGCTGGTTCTCAGCAAAGATATTTATGCAAAAGATACTTATATTTTTCCAGTCAGCAGCCGCATCTACAATGACCTGACCGGAGCTCCCATCGGCTGGTGCATCATCGCCTTCCGCAATGATATGTATTCCAAAAGCCTGATAAATGGCTCTAATAATCAGAATATCTACCTGATCAATCCAGCCGGACAGTGTATCGGTCATACGGATTCCTCCATGATCGGCGCTGATATGTCCCAGGATTCTATGATCCGTGAAATTTTAAACACCCAGGACTCCATTGGGCATATTACTGCAAACCGCAGCCACACGCCTTTAATCGCCCACTATTACCGAATACCAGACAGCAATATCATTGCAGTTCAGGAAACTCCCCTTCTCTCTTTTCTCAGCGAAAAATCTGAGATTTTACGATTCTCTGCCACATTAATCGTAATTTCCGCTGCGCTGGTACTCTGCCTTACCATGTACCTGCACCGCATACTGACCCGCCCGATCAATACCATCAGCTCCTATATTAAAAATGTTTCAAAGGGCGATTTTACGGGCTCACTGACTCTGAAAAATAATGATGAATTTCAGACCATTGCAGACTCCATCAACAAAATGGAGCGCGAAATCAGGGAACTGATGGAGGCTCAAAAACAAGAATCTGAAATAAAAAAAGAGCTTGAATTCCGCGTCCTTCAAAACCAGATCAATCCGCATTTTCTTTACAATACCTTAAATACGATCAAATGGATGGCTTCCCTGCAGCACGCAGATACCATCCGGGATATGACGGCAGCTCTTGGGCGTCTTCTGCAGAATATTTCCAAGGGTTCTGATAAAATTTCTATCTATGAAGAAATGTCCCTCCTGGATGATTATGTACTGATCCAGGATATCCGGTACGACGGACGGTTAAATGTCCGGTATCATATCGGAGATCCGGAAATCACACAGGCCCTGATTTTAAAATTTCTGTTCCAGCCTATTGTAGAAAATGCTATTTTCCATGGGATTGAACCAAAAGGCGACGGCTCCGGAACCATTGATATTTACTTAAACCAGCAGGATAAAAGTATCTATATCCACATTGTCGATAACGGTATCGGCATGACCACAGAACAGATTGAACAGCTTTTAAATCCTGAGGAAAGTCCGAAGAACCGCCGCGGATTAAACGGAATCGGCATCAGCAATATTAACCAGCGGATCAAAATGACCTATGGACAGGAGTATGGTATTTCCATCACAAGCAAACCAGGAGCCTATACTGACGTTCTGATCTGCATTCCATATGAAAGGAGCACTTCTTTATGACCTCAATCTTAATCGTGGACGATGAGGCTTTAATCCGCCGCGGTCTTGAAAGCCTGATTCCATGGGAGCGATTAAACTGCAGCCTTGCAGACCAGGCCTCCAATGGAGCAGAGGGACTGGAGAAAATCCGCCGGTACCACCCGGATATTGTATTTACTGATATTAAAATGCCGCAGATGGACGGGCTGCAGATGATTGAAAAAGCTCTTTTGGAACCGGATCCTCCTCTTTTCATTATCCTCAGTGCCTATAATGATTTTGAACTGGTCCGCTCTGCCATGCGCTTAGGCGCCATTGACTATCTGATCAAGCTGAATCTGGAGGAAAATGAACTCGTTTCCCTGATTCAGTCTGCTCAGAAAATGCTTTCAAAACGCCCCAAACGTCTGCAGCCTCCGTCTCACTCAGAAGACTTCAAACGAAATTTCATTAAAGAAATGCTTCAGATGAATGCAGACAAAAGCCTGTTTGCCAAACAGCTTCCGGAAAATTTTGCCCTGAACGATAACTGTTTTTACCGTATTTTATGCTTCAGCCTGAAGGATCCTGAAGCCGTGCCCACCGGATCGGGAGATCTTCCGCAGAACTACCTTGATAATATCTGTATGGAACAGTTTCCGGAACGTGCAGACCTTTGCGCGCACCATTTGAATCCAAACACGACGATTCTGTATGTGGAATACCGCGACGGGATGGATCAGGATATTCTGAAGAAGAAATGCCAGTCCATCCTAAACAGCGTCCGCCGTTATCTGAACCGGCAGCTTACCATTGGAATCAGCGCGCCCCACCGCAATATCATGCACCTTGCCGCTGCAAGGGAGGAAGCGATGGAAAGCCTTTCTTTCCAGGTCAGCGGCATTGATACCTCCATCCATTTTTATACGGACTTTTTAAATGCAGATTCACTGAAGCATCAGTTAGAGCTTCTGAATACGGAAAGTATGTTCTTTGAAGAAGCTGAAAACCTTATGCTGCAGATCCAGAAATTTCTGTCTCAGAGCATCGCAAAACCGGAGGACGCCAGACAGATCTGCTTTCTTCTGATCTCCCGTCTGTATGGATTTGACTCAAAAATCCGGGATTTTTTTATCCAATGGTTCGGCAGGGAATATACATCCCTCTCCCAGTTTGACCAAATGATAAACCAGGAGCTTGCGTCCTGGCTTCTCCATTTGACTCAGGGAATCGACCACTACAGTCATCAGTATATGACTGAAATTTACCGCTACAAAGTAAAAAAGGCCAGGGAATACATTTTTGAGAACCGGTTTCAGAAATTATCCCTCAACGAAGTGGCCTCTGTTCTGGAAATTACTCCCAGCTATTTAAGCAGGATCTTTAAAAAGGTGACGCACCAGTCCTTTTCTGATTATGTGGCAGAAGTAAAAATAGAAGAAGCGAAATCGCTTCTTCTAAAGGATAATAACCGGATCTATGAAGTTTCCAGTATGCTTGGATATGATGACCCCTACTATTTCAGCAAGGTATTTAAAAAAATTACTCAGATGACTCCCAGTGAATTTATTGCGAGAAACTGAATCATCCCTTCAGGCCGCTGGTTGCCACGCCTTCAATAAAGAAGCGCTGCATACTTAAGAATAACGCTCCCACCGGAATCAGAGAAATCAGAGCAGCTGCCATAATCAGATTATAGTCCGCAGAATACTGTGTGATGAACATACGAAGACCCAGCTGAATGGTTTTCAGTTCGGTTGAATTTAAGTAAATCATGGGACCCATGTAATCGTTCCATACGTTTACAAAGCTGAAAATAATCAGTGTTGCAATCGCAGATTTGGACAGAGGCAGCATAATCCTGCTGTAAATTCCAAACTCGCTCAGACCATCTATGCGGGCAGCCTCTGAAAGCTCATTTGGAATGGAAAGATAGGACTGTCTCATAAGGAACACGCCAAATGCAGTAAAGGCCTGCATGAGGATCAGGGACAGATGGGTGTCTGCCAGCTGCATTTTGCGGATCATGATAAACTGAGGCACCATGTACACCTGCCACGGAACGGCGATCGTAGCAATGTAGCCCAAAAATATAATATCTTTTCCCGGAAACTTCATTTTTGCAAACGGATAGGCTGCAAAGCTGCTGGTTAATACCTGAAGAACCGTAATAATAATTGCCAGCTTAAAACTATTTTTAAAAAACATAAGCAGCGGAATCTTTGTCCAGATCTCCCTGAAATTCTCCCATACCGGTTCTTCGGGCAGCCACTTCATGGGAACAGAGAACACTTCCTGGCTGGTTTTTAATGATGAAGATACCATCCATAAAAACGGAAGCAGAATGGTGATGCTTAAAAGTACAAGGAGTCCATACAGGCATATGGTCTTTATATTGATTCTTGATGTTTTCATTTTCAATCGTTCCTCCTTTTACATATAGCTAACCCATTTTTTCTCAGCTCTGAACTGGACCACAGTAATAACAAGTACGATTGCAAACAGAACCATGGAAATTGCGCTTGCATATCCAAACTCATAATTAATAAATGCTGTGTTGTAAATATGGTATACAAGTACGTTGGTTGCACGTCCCGGTCCGCCGTTCGTCATGACGGAAATCAGGTCAAAGACCTTAAAGCAGGCAATGGTCAGCATAATGCTTACGAAAAACGTAGTCGGTGTCAGCATAGGCAGCGTGATATTTCTGAACCGCTGAAATGTATTGGCGCCGTCTACCTTTGCTGCCTCATAAAGCTCTCTTGGAATCGCCTGCAAACCGGATAAATACAGAATCATATAGTATCCCATACTTTTCCATATACTTACAATAATGATAACCGGCATTGCCCAATCAATCGTAGAAGTCCATCCTGGAGGATTTGCAACTCCCATTGCACGCAGAATATTGTTAATCGGGCCAAGGGTTGGATGAAACAGCAGATTCCATACAACTGCCACCGCTACCAGAGACGCTACATGAGGGAAGAAAAATACGGTTCTGAACATGTTGATGCCCTTCAGCTTCTGGTTTAAGATCAGAGCAAGCCCCAGAGCTGCTGCCATGGTAAGCGGTACTGTAAATACAGAATAATAGATGGTATTTTTCAGGGAAATACTAAATGTTTCATCCTCTAAAAGCTTGGCAAAATTAGCAAGCCCTACAAATTTCATCGGATTTGCAGAATCCCATTCCATAAAACTAAGTCCCATGGAGCATACGATGGGGATCAGCGTAAACAGCAGAAATCCCACAAAATTCGGCAAAAGAAATGTATAGGCAGTAATTATATTTTTTACTTTTCGTTTTGACATATCTGCGCGCTGTAAAACAGCTCCTCCTTCTTTTCTCTGATGGTTCAAAGTCCTCCGAATCAAAGATCCAGAGGACTTTTTTTCAGTCTGCTTCTTATTTACTTAACAGATCATTTACACGCTTTGCCATATTTGCCAGACCATCATCAATGGAATTTGCTCCCAGCATGATCAGGTCATGCTCTTCTGCAATAATCTGCTCCAGAGCGCCTGCCTGAGGGATCATCTGGCATTCCAGTACAAAATTATCTGCAGCGATCGCTTCACGGAAGCCTTCCGGCATTCCCTCAACATTTACCAGAGTATCGATTGTCTTTTCGTTCTGGTATGCTGGCAACGTTCCCAGACCTGCCAGAATATTGGCACCCGGCTCTGTACACATAAACTCTACAAATCTCCATGCCTCTTCCGGATGAGCTGCATTCTTGTTGATTGCGATCGGAGTTGGGTTGCTGACAGCTGTACCAGGCTCCTGGCCCTCAAAGTGCGGTGCTCTTACAGCGCCCCATTCAACAGAGGTCTCACCCTTGTTCTTGGTGTTGATGATCATATTTGCAAACCATGTTCCCATTAACTCCATTGCTACCTGCTCCTTGTAGAACGGGCCGCTGTAGTGAACGTTTCCTGTCTTTAATGTACCGTAATCCATAGCGGACATATCCTCATTCTGCATGCCGAGGAATAATTCATAAACAGGCTTTAAGAAGCTGTACTCACCGTCAGCCATACTGTGTTCTTCGCTTAAGCCCCAACGATATAAGGAACCCGGCCATGTATGGCAGTATCCACCGTAAATCTTATCATTTCCTTCTCCGCTGGTCATCTTCTTTGCAAGCTCTCTGTACTCATCCCAGGTCATATCGTTCTTTGGATACTCAACACCCGCCTGATCGAACAGAGTCTTGTTGTAATACAGCAGATAGTAGTCATTACGGAATGGAAGGCCGTACAGCTTGTCATCGATGCGGATTCCTTCATCCGATCCCTGATAAGGAGCCATATCAACGCCGCTCTCCTTCACCTTATCATCCAGAGGCATCAGCTGATTTTTCTCCACCAGACTGTTGTAAATGTTCATACTCTTAATAGTAATAACATCAGATGTATCACCGGAAGAAAGCAGTACAGGAATCTTTGTATCGTAATCAGTAGCCCCGATATCCATTACCTTTACCTTAATATCTGGATTTTCTGCCTCAAATGCCTCTACCAGTTTTTTCCAGTAGTCGGTTGTCTCATAATCCCATACGGTAAATGTAATCTCTGTCTGTCCCTCTGCAGCGCCGCTCTCCCCCTGAGCCTCTGTTTTTTCAGAAGGCTTTTCAGCCTGTGTAGAGCTGCCGCAGCCTGCCAGAGTTGTTGCAGCACATGCCGCTGCACAGGTAAGTGCCATTGCTTTTTTCCATAACTTATTGTGTCTCATCATATCCTCCTCTTTCCATTTCAGTCACATTTGATGCCTTTATTATAGATAAAATTTTTTTATTTCTGAATGGAATATCTGTTATTATATTGTTTTAATATAAACTTATCCATGTATTCTCCCGTTTTTTATTGAAATTTCATATACTATTCAGGATTATTTTGCACTTTTCATTTTTACCATGTATAAAATGTTACGTTATACGGATGTTTTCTCCATTTTCTTTATTCGTTTTTTCTTTTATACTTGAATTTGAAAATAATGGGCGCATCATGCGCAGTACATTCAAGGAGGTATCAACTTATGACATCAAAAACACAATGGGTAAATGAGATTTACGAAAAAATGGAACAGAAGCTGTATGCGGAATGTGCAAGAATGGGTGAAAAAATTCCCTACTGGACGGTCGGTGGTGTATACAAAGAAGATTATGCCAAAAAAGACATCTACTGGTGGACCAACGGCTTCTGGAGCGGTATCCTCTGGCAGCTTTATCATGCCACAAAAAATGAACTTTATCTGGAAACAGCCCGAAAAAATGAAGATTTACTGGATCAGGCCCTTCACGGCTTCATCGGCCTTCACCACGATACCGGTTTCATGTGGCTCCACAGCGCTGTCGCTGATTACCGCCTCACAGGTTCCGAAGAAGCCAAAGTCCGCGGCCTCAATGCAGCCTCTGTTCTGGCCGGAAGATACAATCCAAACGGAAAATTTATCCGGGCATGGAATCCTGAATGTGTAGAAGAAGGAGAAGACTGCACCGGATGGATCATCGTAGATTCCATGATGAATATTCCCCTCCTGTATTGGGCAGGCCAGATCACCGGAGATCCCCGCTTCCAGCAGATTGCTGTAAATCACGCAGACACGGTAGCCTCTTATCTGGTGCGTGAGGATGGCTCCTGCGGCCATATTGCCTGCATCAATCCGGATACCGGAGAACTGGAACACATTCTGGGCGGACAAGGCTACTCTGAAACTTCCTCCTGGTCACGGGGTCAGTCATGGATCCTGTACGGCTTTGCACTGTCCTACCGTCATACCAAAAATAAAAAATATCTGGACATTGCCAAAAAAACATCCCACTACTTTATCTCCAATATTGCACTGACCGGTTATATCCCTCTGTGCGATTTCAGACAGCCGGCCTCTGCCGCTTATACAGACACATCTGCCGGACTTTGCGCTGCCTGCGGACTGTTAGAAATTGCAGAGCATGTGGATGAGTGTGAAAAAAATCTTTACCGCACCTATGCAGAACTCATCCTCAAACATACCGCTGAAACCTGCTGTGACTGGAATCCCGATACAGATGGGATTGTACAGAACTGTAAGGTGGCATTTCACAATGACCGCAGGGAACAGACGGATCTGATTTATGCAGATTATTTTCTCACAGAAGCAGTGCTGCGACTGCTGGGAAAGGACTTCCTGATCTGGTAATATCCAAAATACACAAATTCAGGAGATTAAAAATTATGACAAAACACGAATATTCCCAGCTTCTCATGCAGCTTTTAACCCCAACGCTTCCATTTTACTCTCCTCAAAAAGCCAGACTCTGCCCAGGCAGCTCTGCCGCAGTATACGACATGGCAGCAGCCGGAGCCGAAGGCTTTGCCAGACCACTCTGGGGCCTGGTCCCCTTCTGGGCCGGAGGAGGCAGCTGTCCTGAATTTGAGCAGCTGTATCTGTCAGGCCTTGCCGCAGGCACCGATCCTGAAAACCCGGAATATTGGGGCGGCTTTCAGGATATTGACCAGCGCTTTGTGGAAATGGCTGCCATCGCCTACGGCATACTGATGACACCTCAAAAACTGTGGGACCCTCTCTCTGCAAAGGAAAAGACAAATCTGGCAAAATGGCTGGACGGGATCAACCACTATGCCTGCCCCCCATGCAACTGGATGTTTTTCGGCGTTCTGGTAAATATTGCCCTTAAATCGGTCGGTTTTCCTTATTCAGAACAGGTTCTGTCCGACTACCTGGATTACATTGAGAGCTGCTATCTGGGAGGCGGCTGGTATCTGGACGGACAAAACGGTGAAAAAGACTATTATATTTCCTTTGCCTTCCATTATTACAGTATGATTTACTGCCGGTTTATGAGGGAAAATGATCCTGACCGCTGTGCACTTTATGAAGAGCGGGCAAAATTATTTGCAGCAGATTTTATCAACTGGTTTGCAGAGGACGGCTCTGCCCTGGCCTACGGCCGTTCTCTGACTTACCGCTTTGCTCAGGTATCCTTTTTCTCCATGTGCGCTGCCTGTGAACTGGAAGTTGTTCCCTATGGGATAATGAAGGGGCTTATCGAACGCCATCTGCGCTTTTGGACGGAGCATCCCATTGTTGACAACAGCGGACTCTTGACCATCGGCTACGGCTATTCCAACCTGCTCATGTCTGAACAGTACAACGCTCCCGGATCTCCCTACTGGGCAATGAAGGCCTTCGCCTTCCTCTCCCTTCCGGACGAGCATCCCTTCTGGAAGACAGAAGCGGCTCCCCTTCCCGATCTTCCAACGCTGACTGCTCAGACCTATGGCGGTCTTTTAATCCAGAGGCTTCACGGCGATGTTACCGCCTATACCTGCGGACGGACGCTGCCTCATCACCATGTCCTTACGGAAGAAAAATATTCAAAATTTGCCTATTCCAGCCGTTTTGCCTTCAGCGTTCCGCGTTCCATGAGAAGTCTGGCTGAAGCCGCACCTGACAGTATGCTTGCCCTCGATATCAACCATATGATCTATGTCCGCGGAATGGTTTCCAATCCCCAGCTTACAGACCATTCGGTATCCTCTGAGTGGTCTCCCTATGAAGGAATCCGGATAAAAACAGTCATTATTCCTGACAGTACCGGTCATAAGCGGATCCATACCATTGAAAGCGACCGCTGTTTCACTGCATATGACTGCAGCTTTGCATTTCCCGATACCTATACAGTTTCTCAGGAACAGAGCTGTATTCGCGTTCAGGCTCCGGATGGACGGGCATACTGCGCCTCTGCCGTTAAAGACGATCCGGCCGCCATGTGCATTAACGCATCTCCGAACACAAACCTGATGGTTCCCAAAACCATCATCCCCTGTATCTGTTATGAGATACAAAAGGGAACGCAGGTAATTGAAACTCGGTTTTGGGAAGAATAGCATCAAATGCTGCCGAAGAAAAAGTAATCAAAGAGCATCCTGCGTAAAAATGCGTGGGATGCTTTTTGTATTTGAATACTTGAGTTATAGCTAAAAGTAAGTTAAACTTAGTCATAGAATTTAGTCATAAAAGCTTTTAGAAAGGCGAAATGAAATGATTTATTAGGTATGCAAAGCGGTATTTAACATAACAAAAATAGTGCTAAATCCTCAAAACGGGACCTTGTTTTTTGGAGGAATAGCAGAAAGGACTTTATCGATAAAACTTCCTGAGTTCAGAAAACAAATAGAAACATATTCCATAGAAGAGCTGCGCTATCTGACCGCAGAACTGTACAAAGCGATCCCGAAGAAAATAAAAGAGGAAAAGGACATTGACCCCCTGGTTCTGTCTGTTCCGGAGCATTTCAAAGAAAATGGAACAGGCAAGGCCTCTTCCCCCTCTAAAGTAAAAAAAGCCCCGGATCTTGGAGCCCTGGAATCAGAGATTGAACTTTTTCTTGAAAATGCCTATGCACAGAATTATTTTGCCCCAAACCGCTTCGTTCCAAAGCATGAGCGGCCCAAATGGCGTTTTAAGGTGAAAAACTATATTAAAACCCTTCGGGATCATTATACAGAAGGGGAGGAGGCTGAGACTGCGGCCCTTCTTCTGGAAAAGCTGTACCGTATGCTGTGTTACGGCTGCTGCTATTATATTTTCAGTACAACCGATCCTTTCCAGTCCATCGGAATGAGGCAGAATGAACTTCTGGATCTTGTGATCAAAAAAAGTTTTGCCTGCGGAGTCACCAGTGAACGCATCTGCAAAATGGAAGAAATTTCCACATTAAGCGGATTAAGCTATGATATGCTTTCTGGATCCCTTCTTTCTGTCCTTGCTGCAAATTTAAAGACTGCAGATATGAAGGAAACTGCGATTGCAGAGGCAAAAAAACTGAGACAGAAAATTGTCAGCATACGTTATTCCGACCGTGAACAGAAAAACAGCTTAACTACTCTGATTCTGATGATCCATTTCTCTCTGTACGAATATGAGGAGGGGATCAGGGATTTTAAGGAAAAGTATCTGGAACCGGATAAAGAGATCTTATATTACGTACTGCTAAGCCATATGTTTTTCTATGATCTTAAAAATTACTGGGTGCGGGAGTACAAAACGGCTTTGAATCAGGGAATTTCACTGAGGAAATCTCTGATGGAAATATATGAATATCTGATGGAGCATGGGGAATTTCCGGAGAGCTTTTATTTATGAAAGGAATGGAGGATACACTTATATGTGGCTGTTTTTCGCGCTGCTGTCCGCTCTCTTTGCGGCCCTTACTTCCATTTTGGCAAAACTTGGAATCGATGGAGTAAATTCAAATCTGGCAACCGCCATCCGGACCGTTGTAGTCGTAGTGATGGCCTGGGGAATGGTATTTCTTACCCATGCTCAAAACGGAATTTTTTCGATTGGAAGAAAAAGCTGGATTTTTCTCATCCTGTCCGGCCTTGCCACCGGCGCCTCCTGGCTCTGCTACTACCGTGCATTACAGCTGGGAGACGCCTCAAAAGTTGTTCCTGTGGATAAACTCAGCGTTGTGATGACGCTGATCCTTGCTTTTGTCTTTCTCCATGAAGATTTTACCGCAAAGTCGCTCATAGGGTGTATTCTTATTGGAGCCGGGACGTTGGTAATGGTATTATAGGTATACTGCTGAAGCTTTTTACCTCTCCAGAAAATCTATAAGTAAAAATAAAATCAAATTGGAAAGGTGACGATTATGTTAAAGAAAACTCATATGCTATACAACAACCGGAAATGGATTTCCAACGGTATGACAGCCAGCATAAACCGCATAAAGGATATCCTGGCGATCAGTTTTCAGCCTGTGGTAGGGGAATTAAACCAAAAATACAAAGCGTCTATCCACCCTCTATAAGATAAATAGACGCTCTGTTCATTTGTATATCATGTTTCTTCATACTCAAAAATCAGTTCTTCTGTCAAATACTCATCGCTCATACAATGTAAATCTGATACCCCTTCACAGAGCAAAGGATAAAGGGCAGAACAATAGAAAAATTTCAGGGCTTCATCGAAAGACAGATTTTTCTTTTTCGAAAATCGCTCAATGATCCAGGCATATTTTTTTGCAGCAAAATCGGATTGGCTGTCAAATCTGTTCACTCTCTTCATAATGCAGATACTCATCAAGAACCGTTTGTGTACGCAGGCACATCTGCAGGTTTAGTTTTTCATAACGCAATCGGTGAATCGCTTCCTTCTTATCAATTAAATTATCAAAGTAAAGTTCAACAGTATTAAATACTTTATCATTTGCAGCACCGCCAATCACTATATCGTAATCGGTTGCATCATTCCCCTTCTGCATTTCAGAATTTTAAGTCTCTGATAAGCTGATTCGTCAAAACTGTAGTGAGAAACAATTCCTCTTTTCCCGCGCCGCTTAAATCTTTCACACCACTTTATTGCCTGTTCATAAAGTGGTGTTGTATAAAAACCACGCCCAAAATCAAGATTCTCTCTGGAATGTACTAAATCCGGAGTTTGAACTTCCAAATATGAACCATGATATAAAATCATAATTGGATATCCATTTCTTCTATAAGATTAATAATATCGTCCACAATATATTCTTTGCTCTGGGTATGAAGCATCTCATACTCCGGTATAACATAACTGTTTAAAATATCGCTCTTTTCTGTCAAAGCTCGATACCATTTTTTCAGACTCATTGCAATATTTTCAATGCAGAAAACAGCAAATTCCAGTTCATCGGTATTTTTTATTTTTATATCATTCAACATCGTCAGCTCCCCTCCGTCATTCATATTTTTGATCTCAGCATCTTGAGGTTAAAGTAAATACTTCTGTATACTTTTAATTTCCATGGAACAAGTATATGACAACCTTCTGCTTTTGGCTATCTCCCCAATGCATAAAATACCACAGCTTGTAATATGATGGTAAAAACGTTCTCAGGGTGAAATACCATGAAGGAATATATTGAAGAACGGGCCATTGCTATTGCGAATTACATTATCGACCACAACGCTACCGTGCGCCAGACAGCCAGACGGTTTGGAATTTCCAAGTCTACGGTACATACGGAAGTAACAAAATGAAACGGTTGACATGGAAGATACCCTAAAAAATATGGATGCTCATGGTTCAGCAGCAGGCCAATGCAGCGAATACAATGGCGGATATTGAAAAATAATCTCAGGGCATTTTGCGTAGTATATGCGCAGAATACCCTGATTTTTTAGTTAGTTAATTTTGGCCTCAGACAAAATATATGCTTCAACCGATCTTTTGGGTATCTTCCACAGGCGTCCAATGCGGAACGCCTTTATTTTTTTCCTTCGCAGAAGTTCATAAGCCACATTTCTGCCAATAAAAAGCATTTCGCATAATTCATCTATTGAAACAAGATCTGGATAGTCCTCAAACATATAGTGTACCTCCATTTAATTTTTATAGAGATGTGCACACCATAAAATCCAATAACAGTAAAAGGTATATAGTCACAACACTTAATACAGGAAACTCAAAAATCATTCAAAATAACTTTTAAAAATATCATAACATATGCATAAAAGTAGAATGGGACGTGTAATACGTTCCCACCTACTTGCTAAGATATTGCAAAAAAGGAGGAAACGAAGAAATGACAATATCTATTCGATTGACAGAGGATGAGGAGAAGGTACTCCAACGCCTAATGGAGCAGACAGGATTAGCAAAAACTCAGCTGATCAAAAGGAGCCTGTTTATGGAAAATCCAGTACCGATTGTGGATCGCAGCAGGGAAATATATATGCTACTCCACCATATTCGAGAGGAATTAGAAAAACTGGAATCAACGCAGCATATAAAGATTTCAGATAATATAAAAGAGGAGTTGTGGGAAATATGCCAAAAATTATCTGTGTAAACGAAAAGGGAAAGGTTTATGCTACACCAGAAGATTTAGAAAAGATTGTACACTATGTATATAATCCCTTGAAGACGACAGAGGATGTACTCAGGCCCGGTCATGGGATCGGGGATTATACGGGCTGTTTTCCATTTATGGGGCCAGAATATTTGAGCCATGATGAAACTGCAGTATCGACATATATGCTTGCAAATAACGCAATATACGGGAAATCTTATGGGAATTTGATTCGCCATTGGGTAATCAGTTTCCATAAGGCAGATTATATTATGCCATGTGATGCAGCTGATTTAGGGAATTTTTTAATAAGGGTTATTGGAGAGAACTATATCTCCGCATTCGGAGTTCATATTGATACGAAATACATACATATTCATTTGATTATAAACTGTATTGGCTGGCGTGACGGAAAGCGTTATGATGTACCATTTGAGGGAAAGTGGATCAGCAGCATGGTGGAAGGCTGGTATCGAAACCATACGGATAACCTGCTAAAGGATATGGAGGCCAAGAGGCGATGTGAGCGCTATTTATATGGGGAGCGGTAATAGTTTTAGACATTGCACATAAAAGAAAGCTGCCATTTTTTGAATTAATCGTAAAGTGGCAGCTTTTAAGCGGGTTTACAGAAGGTTGAGATTAGAAGTTGTATTTCAGATGTTATATCTAGGCATTCGATTATATTCTGTATTACAGTTTCTTGAATACTTTATCCAGTTTTTTAAAGTTCATTTTATGTACTATAATATCTATGACTGCACCCCACGCAGCTCCAAATAGGAGTAGACCAATAAGTGTTCGGAAAATGGTTGGTTCCCACCACCAAAGTACGCCTATAGTAATAATGATAGCCCAAACAGCTTGAGGTATTACACCTTCACCATCTCGTTTGTATTTATAATAATCGTCTTTAATATCTTGCTCCATTTGTACTATTTTTTTTTGTGCTGCATCGGTTTTAACATTTAAATCGACTGCCTTATGATATATTTCTATTCTTGCAGCTATTCTTTGGATAATGTCCTTTGAATTAGGCCATCCTAATTGATCTATAAGTAATTTTTCATCTTCAACACATTCAAATTCATCTAGAATACTATGCGCTATTTGATGTCGCTGTTCTATAACTGTATTATTTTGATTAGAGGTATTGCCAGATTCACATTTTGTTCCACATTCAGGACAGAAAATGCCTTCTTCAAAAGAAGTTCCACAGTTTTTACAAATCATTCTTATATCTCCTTAGTTTTATATTTTTTGACCACAGAAGTTGCAAAATTTTGCATTTGAATTCAACTGTTTACCACATGCATTGCATGTAATATATTCACAGTGCTTATGTGCCATAGACTTATTATTTTTAACAGTTTTAGCAGGTTTCTGTCCAACTAGTTGATATAGCTTATTAATGTTAGCATTATGTTTGATAAGTTCATCTACCAAGGCACGATGACGAACTGTTGCGGCATATATTAACAATGTTTCTCCGTCTTTATTTACCATTTGTGCTAAAATCTGCATTATAAAATTATATTCATCGGAATTAATATTTTCTTCTTTTGCAAGGTTTGTTAATGCTTTGATGATTTCAGTTTTATCTCCATCATTAAAAAAAGCTTTAACTATGTTTTGAGCATTTTTGCTTTTTTTGACACTTGCAATATATGTGTTTTCAGCTTGGAACCATTTTTTTTGGCTTAAATATTGTAAGCGCAAAATAATTCGACGGATTGTGTTGCCCTAAAAATTATTCCATAATAATCATTAGAGAATGCAAGCATTTCACTTCATCTTCTCTTGCTAGAAATGATAGATGCGAGCATTTTACTCTATCCGATTTATGGAGGTGTGCTCATGAGAAGCAAAAGAATACCTGCCGAAGAACAATACCGTCTCATCATGGAATGCCGTCAAAGTGGATTGACAGATCATCAATGGTGTGTGGAACACGACAT
>ERZ827194.978-NODE-978-length-15323-cov-14.4874_pt1 | contig 15323 bp, 11 predicted proteins | sample MGYA00519777_ERZ827194 | MGnify/ENA primary metagenome ERZ827194 (study PRJEB31778, sample SAMEA3449277) | human gut metagenome | biome: human gut; feature: human-associated habitat; material: faeces | place: United Kingdom | collected 2010/2012 ...
ACATCTATATGATCGTCGCGGTGGATTTCTTCAATATGGGCGCAATGGAGAATAAGGGGCTGAATATCTTTAACTCCAAATATGTGCTGGCCCGCACCGACACCGCCACCGACAAAGATTACCTCGATATTGAACGCGTTATCGGCCATGAATATTTCCATAACTGGACCGGCAACCGTGTCACCTGTCGCGACTGGTTCCAGCTCAGTCTGAAAGAAGGTTTAACCGTCTTCCGCGATCAGGAATTCAGCTCTGACCTTGGTTCCCGCGCGGTAAACCGTATCAATAATGTGCGCACCATGCGCGGATTGCAGTTTGCAGAAGACGCCAGCCCGATGGCGCACCCAATTCGCCCGGATATGGTCATTGAAATGAACAACTTCTACACCCTGACCGTTTACGAGAAGGGCGCGGAAGTGATTCGTATGATCCACACTCTGCTTGGCGAAGAAAACTTCCAGAAAGGGATGCAGCTCTATTTCGAGCGTCATGATGGTAGCGCAGCGACCTGTGACGACTTTGTGCAGGCGATGGAAGATGCGTCGAATGTCGATCTTTCCCATTTCCGCCGTTGGTACAGCCAATCCGGCACGCCGGTTGTGACTGTCAAAGACGACTACAATCCGGAAACTGAGCAGTACACCCTGACCATCAGCCAGCGCACGCCAGCTACGCCGGATCAGGCAGAAAAACAGCCGCTGCATATTCCGTTTGCCATCGAACTGTATGATAACGAAGGCAAAGTGATCCCGTTGCAGAAAGGCGGTCATCCGGTCAATTCGGTGCTGAACGTCACCCAGGCGGAACAGACCTTTGTCTTTGATAATGTCTACTTCCAGCCGGTGCCTGCGCTGCTGTGCGAATTCTCTGCGCCAGTGAAACTGGAATATAAGTGGAGCGATCAGCAACTGACCTTCCTGATGCGTCATGCGCGTAATGATTTCTCCCGCTGGGATGCGGCGCAAAGCCTGCTGGCAACCTACATCAAGCTGAACGTCGCGCGTCATCAGCAAGGGCAGCCGCTGTCTCTGCCGGTGCATGTGGCTGACGCTTTCCGCGCGGTGCTGCTTGATGAGAAGATTGATCCGGCACTGGCGGCAGAAATCCTGACGCTGCCTTCCGTCAATGAAATGGCAGAACTGTTCGATATCATCGACCCGATTGCTATTGCCGAAGTACGCGAAGCACTCACTCGTACTCTGGCGACTGAACTGGCAGATGAGCTGCTGGCTATTTACAACGCGAATTACCAGAGCGAGTACCGTGTTGAGCATGAAGATATTGCAAAACGCACTCTGCGTAATGCCTGCCTGCGCTTCCTTGCTTTTGGTGAAACGCATCTGGCTGACGTGCTGGTGAGCAAGCAATACCATGAAGCAAACAATATGACCGATGCGCTGGCAGCGCTTTCTGCGGCGGTTGCTGCACAGCTGCCTTGCCGTGACGCGCTGATGCAGGAGTACGACGACAAGTGGCATCAGGATGGTCTGGTGATGGATAAATGGTTTATCCTGCAAGCCACCAGCCCGGCGGCGAATGTGCTGGAGACGGTGCGTGGCCTGTTGCAGCATCGCTCATTTACCATGAGCAACCCGAACCGTATTCGTTCGTTGATTGGTGCGTTTGCGGGCAGCAACCCGGCAGCGTTCCATGCCGAAGATGGCAGCGGTTACCAGTTCCTGGTGGAAATGCTAACCGATCTCAACAGCCGTAACCCGCAGGTGGCTTCACGCCTGATTGAGCCGCTGATTCGCCTGAAACGTTACGATGCCAAACGTCAGGAGAAAATGCGCGCGGCGCTGGAACAGTTGAAAGGGCTGGAAAATCTCTCTGGCGATCTGTACGAGAAGATCACCAAAGCACTGGCTTGATACTTTTGAGCCAAAATGCTTGACGCGTCTTATCAGGCCTACAAGTCCGTTGAAATTGCTGGTTTTGTAGGCTGGATAAGGCGTTCACGCCGCATCAGGCAGTCGTGCCCAACTGCCTGATGCGACGCTTGACGCGTCTTATCAGGCCTACAATCCCGTTGAAAATGCTGGTTTTGTGCGCCACATCCGGCATATTAACCATGACGTCGAATCGGTTGTTCAGAGTGCCCACGTTGCATCACCCGCTGCAACACTTCCGCTTCCAGCTCTGCTAATCGTACCGACCCTAACCGGCGCGGACGGGGGATATCCACCGTCAAATCCAGACCAATTTTTCCCTCTTCAATTAACAACACCCGGTCAGCCATCGCCACCGCTTCGCTCACATCATGCGTCACCAGCAAGACGGTAAAGCCGTGCTCCTGCCAGAGTGACACAATCAAATCCTGCATCTCGAGTCGCGTTAAAGCGTCCAGCGCACCGAGTGGTTCATCAAGCAACAATAAACCCGGTCGATGAATCAGCGCCCTTGCCAGCGCCACACGTTGTTTCTGTCCGCCAGAAAGTGCGGCAGGCCATTCCCCCGCGCGATTCTCCAGCCCTACCGCAGCCAGAGCCTGACGCGCCGCATCGCGCCACTGGCCTTTAAGGCCTAACCCAACGTTATCAATCACCGATTTCCACGGCAGCAGACGCGCATCCTGAAACATCATTCGCGTGTCTTCCTGAATCTCAGCCAGCGGTGTGGTGCCCGCTAACACATCGCCAGCGGTTGGCGTTTCCAGACCTGCCAGCAGGCGCAGCAGGGTACTTTTGCCACCACCGCTGCGGCCCACCACCGCCACAAACTGACCAGCCGGAATATGTAAATCCAGTTGGTTCAGGACGATATTTTCCGCGTAATGTTTGCTTACTGCATTGAGCAACAATGGTGTGCCCTGGTTCAGACGAGCAGTATTCATACCGTGGCCTCCTTCAAATGATAAGCCGGGTTCCAGCGCAACCAGAGGCGCTCTAACAGCTGCGCGCTGACGTCAGCCAGTTTGCCGAGCAGGGCGTAAAGAATAATGGCGACTACCACCACGTCCGTTTGCAAAAACTCCCGCGCATTCATCGCCAGATAACCAATGCCGGAATTGGCAGAAATGGTTTCGGCAACAATCAACGTCAGCCACATCAGGCCCAATGCAAAACGCACGCCGACCATAATTGAGGGCAGGGCACCAGGCAGGATCACATGGATAAACAGCGGTATGCCGGATAATCCATAGCTACGCGCCATTTCCACCAACCCGCGATCGATATTACGGATGCCGTGCCAGGTGTTGATATAAATGGGGAATAGCGTGCCGAGCGCCACCAGAAAGATTTTTGCGGATTCATCAATGCCAAACCACAAAATCACCAGCGGGATCAGCGCCAGATGCGGCACGTTGCGCAACATCTGAATGGAGGTATCCAGCAGCCGTTCTCCCCAGCGCGACAGCCCGCTAATCAGTCCCAGAATCAAGCCCAGCGATCCGCCAATTGAAAAGCCAATGAGCGCCCGCCAGGAGCTGATCGCCAGGTGCTGCCACAATTCGCCGCTGGCGGAGAGCGTCCAGAACGCCGTCACCACTCCTTCCGGAGAGGGCAAAATACGCGTCGACAGCCAGCCAACTGAGGAGGCCAGTTGCCACACCGCCACGATGCCCACCGGTAAAAACCAGGGGGCAACGCGCAATAACCACTTCTTCACTGGCGTTGCCATCATCGTGTTCCTTAGCTTTGCGCGACGTTACGGGGGATAAAATCATTCGCCACCGCTTCGCCTTGTGGATTCAGCGGTTGTGGCTGGGGAATTTCCGGGATGGCGACATCCAGATGTGGGAACAGTAACTCGCCGACCCGATACGCTTCTTCCAGATGCGGGTAGCCCGAAAGCACAAAACTGTCGATGCCAAGTGCAGCGTATTCGTTGATTCGCGCGGCGACCGTCGGACCATCGCCCACCAGCGCCGTCCCGGCACCGCCGCGCACTAAGCCAACGCCCGCCCATAAATTGGGGCTGATCTCCAGATTGTCGCGCTTGCCGTTATGTAACGCCGCCATCCGCTGTTGTCCTACGGAATCCGTCCGGGCGAATGCGGCTTGTGCTTTGGCGATAGTCTCATCATCAAGATGCGAGATTAACCGCTCGGCGGCCTGCCACGCTTCGTCGTTGGTTTCACGAACAATCACATGCAGACGAACACCGAAACGAATTTTGCGTCCATGCGCGGCAGCTTTCGCCCGCACGTGTTCGATTTTCTCTTTTACCAGTTCCGGTGGTTCGCCCCAGGTAAGGTAGAGATCAACTTGTTCTGCCGCCAGCTCCTGGGCGACATCTGACGATCCGCCAAAGTAAAGCGGAGGATAAGGCTGTTGAATCGGCGGGAAGAGCAGTTTGGCTCCGCGTACATGAATATGTTTGCCGTTGAAATCCACAGTCTCGCCAAGCAACAACCGCCGCCAGACCTGGGTAAATTCTGCCGAGGCTTCGTAACGCTCGCTATGATCAAGGAACACGCCGTCGCCTGCCAGTTCTTGTGGATCGCTGCCTGTGACCAGGTTAAACAACGCACGTCCGTTAGAGAGACGGTCAAGCGTGGCGGCCTGACGGGCGGCAACGGTAGGTGAGGTTACGCTGGGGCGCAGGGCGACAAGAAACTTCAGCCGTTGTGTCACCGGGATCATCGACGCCGCCACCAGCCACGCATCTTCACACGATCGCCCCGTCGGGATCAGCACACCGGTATAGCCCAGACGATCCGCCGCTTGCGCAATTTGTTGCAGATAACCGTGATCAACCGGACGTGAACCTTCTTCCGTTCCCAGATAATGCCCGTCACCGTGGGTCGGTAAAAACCAGAACATATTCAGACTCATAATTGTTTTCCTTCCAGTTGAGTGGGCTGCCAGATGCGCTGGCGAATATCGACTTTTTTCGGCACCAGACGGTTTTCATAAAACAGATCTGCCGTTTGCTGCTGTAAGGCGGCAACTTCAGCGCTCAACGGTTTGATGGTGGTGGGAGGACGATGATCCAGATATGAGGCAATAACCGGTGCCGGTAAGCCCATCGTTTTTGCCAGTAAAGCGATGCTTTGTTCGCGCTGGCTGCGGGTTAACGCATCGGCCTCACTAAAGGTTGTCAGCACACCCTGAATAAAAGCGCCGTTTTTTTCTGCATACGGACGAGCTGCCAGATAAAACGATCCAGTTTGATTGAGATCGGTGCCGTCTTTCAGCACCCGCACGCCGCCCTGTAATAATGCAGCGGAGTAGTAGGGATCCCAGATAGCCCATGCGTCGACGTTACCTTGCTGGAACGCGGCGCGGGCATCAGCGGGTGTCAGGTAAGTGGGTTGTATATCGGTAAACTTAAGCCCGGCCTGGCGTAGTGCGCGTAGTAAAAGATTGTGCGAACTGGAACCTTTCTGAAAGGCAACTTTGTGACCTTTAAGATCGGCTACGGTTTTGATCGGGCTGTTTTCTGCCACCAGAATCACTTCGGCTTTGGGTTTCGGTGGCTCGACGCCCACGTATACCAAATCAGCCCCGGCAGCCTGGGCAAAGATTGGCGGAATATCCCCGGTACTGCCGAGATCGATACTGCCAACGTTTAACGCCTCCAGCATCTGTGGGCCAGCGGGGAACTCCACCCAGGAGATTTTTGTTTGCGGATAGCGTTTTTCCAGTAACTGGTGGCTTTTTGCCAGCACCATACCAATACTGCCTTTTTGATAGCCTATACGTAACGCCTCTGGCGAAGACTCCGCGGCAACAGCAAGTGTAGAGACGCTAAGTAAACCCGCCAGCGCCAGTTTAATGATCTTACGCATGGGCATTACCTCGCAGAGACAGAAGGTCAGGAACCTGAACATCGCGGCGGTGCAACGCCTGCCAGAAAGTTTCTAGCGCGGTATCAAGACGAGTTTGCAGATTTGGCGTGAACTGGGGTTTGTGTTGGTAATCAATTACTTGCGAGTCATCGGCAAACACGCCGTGCAGGATCTCCTGGGCTTTCAGCGTACTTAAAACTGGCTTAAGGGCATAATCGACCGCCAGCAGATGGGCCACGGTGCCGCCTGTCGCCAGCGGCAGCACCACTTTGCCTTGCAACGCACGTTCTGGCAGCAGGTCGAGCAGGGTTTTCAGTGCACCGGAATAGGCGGCTTTATACACAGGCGTGGCGACAATCAGCCCATCGGCCTGTTGCAGCTGTTCGGTGAAGGTCTTGAGTGCCGGACTATCGAAACGAGCATAAAGCAGATCTTCCGGGACGAAGTTTTGCAAATTCCAGTGATAAACCTCTACATCCAGGCCATTTAGTTTTTCCCGCGCATATTCCAGCAAGGAGCTGGAGCGAGAAGGAAAGCGAGGACTACCCGCCAGGGTGATGACACGCATACTCTCTCCTTATAACCAATTGTTCTTGTTTTGTTAACATTGATAACAATTCGGTCAGTCTGACAGAGGGCGTCCGCGAGTCGAAATGATTTATCTGAGGAAGAAAAGCCAAAAAAAGCATAAAAAAAGCGCAATAAGAAAACGTTTGCTATTTATTGCCGCAGGTCAATTCCCTTTTGGTCCGAACTCGCACATAATACGCCCCCGGTTTGCACACCGGGAATCCAGGAGAGTTCATGTACTACCCCTTCGTTCGTAAAGCCCTTTTCCAGCTCGATCCAGAGCGCGCTCATGAGTTTACTTTTCAGCAATTACGCCGTATTACAGGAACGCCGTTTGAAGCACTGGTGCGGCAGAAAGTGCCTGCGAAACCTGTTAACTGCATGGGCCTGACGTTTAAAAATCCGCTTGGTCTGGCAGCCGGTCTTGATAAAGACGGGGAGTGCATTGACGCGTTAGGCGCGATGGGATTTGGATCGATCGAGATCGGTACCGTCACGCCACGTCCACAGCCAGGTAATGACAAGCCGCGTCTCTTTCGTCTGGTAGATGCCGAAGGTTTGATCAACCGTATGGGCTTTAATAATCTTGGCGTTGATAACCTCGTAGAGAACGTAAAAAAAGCCCATTATGACGGCGTTCTGGGTATTAACATCGGCAAAAATAAAGATACGCCGGTGGAGCAGGGTAAAGATGACTATCTGATTTGTATGGAAAAAATCTATGCCTATGCGGGATATATCGCCATCAATATTTCATCGCCAAATACCCCAGGATTACGCACACTGCAATATGGTGAAGCGCTGGATGATCTCTTAACTGCGATTAAAAATAAACAAAATGATTTGCAAGTGATGCACCATAAATATGTGCCGATCGCAGTGAAGATCGCGCCGGATCTTTCTGAAGAAGAATTGATCCAGGTTGCCGATAGTTTAGTTCGCCATAATATTGATGGCGTTATTGCAACCAATACCACACTCGATCGTTCTCTGGTTCAGGGAATGAAAAATTGTGATCAAACCGGTGGCTTAAGTGGTCGTCCGCTTCAGTTAAAAAGCACCGAAATTATTCGCCGCTTGTCACAGGAATTAAACGGACGCTTGCCGATTATTGGTGTTGGCGGCATTGACTCGGTTATCGCTGCGCGTGAAAAGATTGCTGCGGGTGCCTCACTGGTGCAAATTTATTCTGGTTTTATTTTTAAAGGCCCGCCGCTGATTAAAGAAATCGTTACCCATATCTAATTATTTCTTCAAATTCCTCTTTATAAGATAATCAGGGCTTTATTTTCAGCCCTGGTTGTTTTATATTCATCGCTGTTGCTTATTTAGACATTTTGTACTTTTATTGTTGAGGTTATTAAGCGAAGCGACAATGGATTGTGTTGCTGCGGTTTTATAGGGTAGGGGAGAGGCAGATGCGAATTAAACCAGACGATAACTGGCGTTGGTATTACGATGAAGAGCACGATCGAATGATGCTCGATTTAGCCAATGGTATGCTATTTCGCTCACGTTTTGCGCGCAAAATGTTGACTCCAGATGCCTTTTCTCCCGCAGGTTTTTGCGTTGATGACGCCGCGCTCTATTTCTCTTTTGAAGAAAAGTGCCGCGATTTTAATTTATCTAAAGAACAAAAAGCCGAACTGGTGCTGAATGCACTGGTAGCAATTCGTTATCTCAAACCGCAAATGCCGAAAAGCTGGCATTTTGTATCTCATGGTGAAATGTGGATGCCCATGCCGGGCGATGCGGCCTACGTTTGGTTGAGCGACACTCATGAGCAAGTGAATTTACTGGTCGTTGAATCTGGCGAGAATGCCGCGCTATGTCTACTGGCACAACCCTGCGTTGTTATTGCGGGTCGCGCGATGCAGTTGGGCGACGCCATTAAAATCATGAACGACAGGCTGAAACCGCAGGTTAATGTTGACAGCTTCAGCCTCGAACAGGCAGTCTAACGCGCCAGCTTAAGCGCAGTCTTCGGTACACAACTACAGCAAAGAATAGTGCCATCATCGCCTATTGCTGATTTTTTTAGCGGCGTGACTTCGCCTTCTAAAAGCTGAACACGGCAACTTCCACAAATGCCCGCGTGGCAAGAATAAGGGATACGAATTCCCTGATTTTCTAATTGCTCCAGCAGCACCTGTTGGTTATTTCCACGAAATGCCTGTCCCTGCCAGTCAATATCTACGTTTGCGTCCGGTTGTTGCGTGATGTTGGCAGTATCATCAGCGGCACCTGCGCCGTAAATTTTAGCCGGAGCCGTTGCCAGAATTTCCACCTCATCGCCAACGCGAATCACGCCGCTATTACGGACAATTAAATTCTGACCAAAATCGACATCGCCGTTATCCTGGGCAGTACGGAAAGATTGCAGCGTTTTTAATGGTTCGCCTGCCGGATGTTTTTGCCCTTTTTCTGGGCTGACGGTGGTGAAAATACAGCGGCTACAAGGTTTAACCACATCAAACACCACATCACCAATACGAATCACTTTCCAGCTATCTTCTTCCCAGGCTGACGCGCCGGAAACCACCAGATTAGGGCGGAATTGCTCCATTTTTACACTGGCCGGACAACGTTGTTGGAGATCACGTAACGAGGCCTCGTTAGCAAGAAGGTAAGGATAGCCATCAGCAAATGACAGGGGTACAGTGTTGTGGCGTTTCACGCGCCGCGTCATTTGTGGCCCCACCCAGCGCAACTGCACTTCGCGGGAGAAAAATCCACTTAGCCATTTGTTGATCGCGTCTGGCGCAATTCGCGCGGTAAAATGTGTGCCCCAAACTTCGGTTGGTGCGTCTTGTGTGGCGAAATCAGCAAAACGAACATATGCACTACTGCCATCTGGTGCGGTGAGATGCAAGCCATCATGCACGGGTGAAGGAGTAAACCGTACCATTAGCGGAAACTGGCGAGCGGTAATAAACGTACCGTCAGTTTCAGTGATCATAAAGATGCGATCGAAGGCCAGACCACTGACATCTGCCAGGGTATGTGTAAGACCAATGCCGCGCATCGATTTAACAGGATGAATAAAAAGCCGGGTTAATGTCGCCACGGTGCGGTCCTCAAATGAAAATAAGCCCTCAACTTTATGACATGACGCGCTTATTAGCTATAATGCACAACAATTTTCTTAGAGTAAAAGTGACAATATGAATTCTCTGTTTGCCAGTACGGCCCGTGGGCTGGAAGAGCTGTTAAAAACTGAACTGGAAAACCTGGGGGCCGTTGAATGCCAGGTGGTTCAGGGTGGGGTCCATTTCAAGGGCGACACACGGCTTGTTTACCAGAGCCTGATGTGGAGCCGCCTGGCCTCGCGTATTATGTTGCCGCTGGGCGAGTGTAAGGTTTACAGCGATTTAGACCTCTATCTCGGTGTTCAGGCGATCAACTGGACAGAGATGTTTAATCCTGGCGCGACCTTCGCTGTCCACTTCAGTGGTTTGAATGACACCATCCGCAACAGTCAGTACGGTGCGATGAAAGTGAAAGACGCGATTGTCGATGCTTTCACGCGGAAAAATCTGCCGCGTCCAAATGTTGATCGCGATGCGCCGGATATCCGCGTTAACGTCTGGCTGCATAAAGAAACCGCCAGTATCGCCCTTGATCTCAGTGGTGATGGTTTACATCTGCGTGGCTATCGCGATCGTGCTGGCATGGCGCCGATCAAAGAAACCCTGGCAGCCGCTATTGTGATGCGATCCGGCTGGCAGCCAGGAACACCGCTGCTCGATCCGATGTGTGGTTCCGGTACGTTGCTGATTGAAGCGGCGATGCTGGCGACCGATCGCGCACCAGGCTTGCACCGTGGGCGTTGGGGCTTTAGCGGCTGGGCGCAGCATGATGAAGCTATCTGGCAGGAAGTGAAAGCGGAAGCGCAAACTCGCGCCCGTAAAGGTCTGGCTGAGTACAACTCTCATTTATACGGTTCCGACAGCGACGCACGGGTGATTCAACGTGCGCGCACTAACGCCCGTCTTGCGGGGATTGGTGAACTGATCACCTTTGAGGTGAAAGATGTCGCGCAACTGACCAATCCGCTGCCGAAAGGGCCGTACGGTACAGTGTTGAGCAACCCGCCATACGGTGAACGTCTGGACAGCGAACCGGCGCTGATTGCGCTGCATAGTCTGCTGGGCCGAATCATGAAAAACCAGTTCGGTGGCTGGAATCTCTCTTTGTTTAGTGCCTCGCCGGATCTGCTAAGCTGCCTGCAGCTGCGTGCAGACAAACAGTACAAGGCGAAAAACGGCCCGCTGGACTGCGTACAGAAAAACTACCATGTTGCCGAAAGCACACCAGACAGCAAACCGGTAATGGCAGCGGAAGACTACGCCAACCGTCTGCGTAAGAACCTCAAAAAATTCGAGAAGTGGGCTCGCCAGGAAGGAATTGAATGTTACCGCCTGTATGACGCCGATCTGCCGGAATATAACGTTGCCGTTGACCGTTATGCCGACTGGGTGGTGGTGCAGGAGTATGCGCCGCCAAAAACTATTGATGCGCACAAAGCGCGTCAGCGTCTGTTCGATATTATCGCTGCAACCATTTCGGTACTGGGGATTGCGCCAAACAAACTGGTGCTGAAAACCCGTGAACGCCAGAAGGGCAAAAATCAGTACCAGAAACTGGGCGAGAAGGGCGAGTTTCTCGAAGTCACCGAATATAACGCTCACTTGTGGGTGAACCTGACGGATTACCTCGATACCGGTCTGTTCCTCGATCACCGTATCGCCCGTCGTATGCTCGGTCAGATGAGCAAAGGCAAAGATTTCCTCAACCTGTTCTCTTATACCGGCAGCGCCACCGTGCATGCGGGATTAGGCGGTGCACGCAGCACCACCACCGTGGATATGTCGCGTACTTATCTGGAGTGGGCAGAACGCAACCTGCGTCTGAATGGCCTAACCGGGCGTGCGCATCGCCTGATTCAGGCCGATTGCCTGGCGTGGCTGCGTGAGGCAAATGAACAGTTCGATCTGATCTTTATCGATCCACCAACCTTCTCTAACTCAAAACGAATGGAAGATGCGTTTGATGTTCAGCGCGATCATCTGGCGCTGATGAAAGATTTGAAACGTCTGCTGCGTGCTGGTGGGACGATCATGTTCTCGAACAACAAACGTGGCTTCCGTATGGATCTTGACGGACTGGCAAAACTGGGACTGAAAGCACAAGAAATTACGCAAAAAACGCTCTCCCAGGATTTCGCCCGTAACCGCCAGATCCACAACTGCTGGCTGATTACCGCAGCCTGAAAGGAATAGTAATGTCATTAATCAGTATGCATGGCGCATGGCTGTCGTTCAGCGACGCGCCGCTTCTCGATAACGCAGAACTGCATATCGAAGATAACGAACGTGTTTGTCTGGTAGGCCGCAACGGCGCAGGCAAATCGACGTTAATGAAAATCCTCAACCGTGAACAAGGGCTGGATGACGGTCGCATTATTTACGAGCAAGATTTGATTGTAGCTCGTCTGCAACAGGATCCGCCGCGTAACGTTGAGGGTAGCGTTTATGATTTCGTTGCCGAAGGCATTGAAGAACAAGCGGAATACCTGAAACGCTATCACGATATTTCGCGCCTGGTGATGAACGACCCGAGCGAGAAAAATCTCAACGAACTGGCGAAGGTTCAGGAACAGCTGGATCACCACAACCTGTGGCAGCTGGAAAACCGCATCAACGAAGTGCTGGCGCAACTGGGATTAGATCCTAATGTTGCGCTGTCGTCGCTTTCCGGCGGCTGGTTGCGTAAAGCGGCATTAGGACGCGCGCTGGTGAGCAATCCGCGCGTATTGCTGCTCGACGAACCGACTAACCACCTGGATATCGAAACCATCGACTGGCTGGAAGGATTCCTTAAAACCTTCAATGGGACGATAATTTTCATCTCCCACGACCGTTCGTTTATCCGCAATATGGCGACGCGCATTGTTGATCTCGATCGCGGCAAGCTTGTGACCTATCCTGGGAATTACGACCAGTACCTGCTGGAAAAAGAAGAAGCCCTGCGCGTGGAAGAACTACAAAATGCCGAGTTCGATCGCAAACTGGCGCAGGAAGAGGTGTGGATCCGCCAGGGGATCAAAGCACGTCGTACCCGTAATGAAGGCCGCGTACGCGCCCTGAAAGCAATGCGTCGCGAGCGTGGTGAACGTCGCGAAGTAATGGGTACCGCAAAGATGCAGGTGGAAGAAGCCAGCCGCTCCGGTAAGATCGTTTTCGAAATGGAGGACGTTTGCTACCAGGTTGACGGTAAGCAACTGGTGAAAGATTTTTCTGCCCAGGTTCTACGCGGCGACAAAATTGCCCTGATTGGTCCGAATGGGTGCGGCAAAACCACGCTGCTGAAACTAATGCTCGGTCAGCTTCAAGCAGACAGCGGGCGTATTCACGTTGGCACCAAACTGGAAGTAGCTTATTTCGATCAGCACCGCGCGGAACTGGATCCCGATAAAACGGTGATGGATAACCTTGCCGAAGGTAAGCAAGAGGTGATGGTTAACGGCAAGCCACGCCACGTATTGGGCTATTTGCAGGACTTCCTGTTCCATCCGAAACGCGCGATGACGCCAGTACGTGCACTTTCTGGCGGAGAGCGGAACCGCTTGCTGTTGGCGCGTTTGTTCCTCAAACCAAGCAACTTATTGATTCTTGACGAACCGACCAACGATCTTGATGTCGAAACGCTGGAACTGCTGGAAGAACTGATCGACAGCTATCAGGGCACGGTATTGCTGGTTAGCCACGATCGTCAGTTTGTCGATAACACCGTTACAGAATGCTGGATCTTCGAAGGCGGCGGTAAAATTGGTCGTTATGTCGGCGGTTATCATGATGCCCGTGGTCAGCAAGAACAGTATGTGGCGCTCAAACAGCCTGCGGTGAAAAAAATCGAAGAAGCCGCCGCGCCAAAAGCAGAAACTGTAAAACGCAGCAGTAGCAAACTAAGCTATAAATTGCAGCGCGAACTGGAGCAGCTACCGCAATTGCTCGAAGATCTGGAGGCGAAGCTGGAAGCCCTACAGACGCAGGTGGCGGATGCTTCCTTCTTCAGTCAGCCCCATGAGCAGACACAAAAAGTGCTCGCCGATATGGCTGCTGCAGAGCAGGAGCTGGAGCAAGCCTTTGAACGCTGGGAGTATCTTGAAGCGTTAAAAAATGGTGGCTGATCGCAAAATAGTCGATTTAAACAGAGACAGCTGACAACGGTAAAATTGCCTGATGAACTGGGTTTATCAGGCATGAAAACCAACACTTTGTTCGTCATCTGTAAAATAGCGCATCATTAAGGAGTACCAATGTGCGAACATCATCATGCCGCGAAGCACATCCTGTGCTCGCAGTGTGACATGCTGGTGGCGTTACCGCGCCTTGAGCATGGTCAGAAAGCGGCATGTCCCCGGTGTGGCACAACGTTAACCGTGGCGTGGGATGCCCCTCGGCAGCGTCCCACCGCCTATGCGTTGGCTGCACTGTTCATGCTGTTGCTGTCCAACTTGTTTCCTTTTGTGAATATGAACGTTGCAGGAGTTACCAGTGAAATTACATTACTGGAAATTCCCGGCGTGCTTTTTTCTGAGGACTACGCCAGCCTCGGCACCTTTTTCCTGTTGTTTGTGCAACTGGTTCCCGCGTTTTGTCTGATAACCATTCTGTTACTGGTGAATCGCGCGGAATTACCGGTCCGTTTAAAAGAGCAACTGGCACGGGTGCTTTTTCAACTCAAAACCTGGGGAATGGCGGAGATTTTCCTCGCGGGTGTGCTGGTCAGTTTCGTTAAACTGATGGCCTACGGCAGCATTGGTGTCGGCAGCAGCTTTCTCCCCTGGTGTTTATTTTGTGTCCTGCAACTGCGCGCCTTTCAGTGCGTTGATCGTCGCTGGTTATGGGACGATATCGCCCCGATGCCAGAACTGCGCCAGCCGCTAAAACCTGGCGTCACGGGGATACGTCAGGGGCTGCGTTCGTGCTCCTGTTGTACGGCAATCCTTCCTGCTGACGAACCCGTGTGCCCGCGTTGTAGTACCAAAGGGTACGTTCGACGTAGAAACAGCCTGCAATGGACACTCGCGCTGCTTGTTACGTCCATCATGCTGTATCTTCCGGCTAATATTTTGCCCATCATGGTGACGGATTTATTAGGCTCGAAGATGCCGTCGACGATTCTCGCTGGGGTCATTCTGTTATGGAGCGAAGGCTCTTATCCCGTCGCTGCGGTGATTTTTCTGGCCAGTATTATGGTGCCAACGTTAAAGATGATCGCCATTGCGTGGCTGTGTTGGGATGCCAAAGGACACGGCAAGCGCGACAGTGAAAGAATGCATTTGATTTATGAAGTTGTTGAGTTTGTAGGCCGCTGGTCGATGATTGACGTTTTCGTTATCGCGGTGCTCTCGGCGCTGGTGCGTATGGGAGGTTTAATGAGTATTTATCCGGCAATGGGTGCATTAATGTTTGCTTTAGTCGTCATAATGACAATGTTTTCTGCTATGACGTTTGACCCGCGTTTGTCGTGGGATCGTCAACCTGAATCAGAGCATGAGGAGTCCTGACAGTATGGAATCTAATAATGGGGAAGCCAAAATCCAGAAAGTGAAGAACTGGTCTCCCGTGTGGATATTTCCTATCGTCACGGCGCTCATTGGGGCCTGGGTTCTTTTTTATCATTACAGCCATCAGGGGCCGGAAGTGACCCTGATCACCGCGAATGCGGAAGGAATAGAAGGTGGTAAAACCACCATTAAAAGCCGTAGCGTTGACGTCGGCGTGGTTGAAAGCGCCACACTGGCTGATGATTTGACGCACGTTGAAATCAAAGCGCGGCTGAATTCCGGTATGGAAAAGTTGCTGCATAAAGATACCGTCTTTTGGGTGGTGAAACCGCAGATTGGTCGAGAAGGGATTAGCGGCCTGGGAACACTGCTGTCTGGGGTTTATATCGAACTGCAGCCAGGCGCGAAAGGCAGCAAAATGGATAAATACGATTTGCTGGACTC
>ERZ827194.983-NODE-983-length-15255-cov-9.49553_pt1 | contig 15255 bp, 16 predicted proteins | sample MGYA00519777_ERZ827194 | MGnify/ENA primary metagenome ERZ827194 (study PRJEB31778, sample SAMEA3449277) | human gut metagenome | biome: human gut; feature: human-associated habitat; material: faeces | place: United Kingdom | collected 2010/2012 ...
TCTCGTGCGGTTGTTGCTCGCAACTTCAACTATAACCGATGAGACCTTATCCTTCATCCCTTTTTATTCAACTGTCCAATATGTATTGTAGTCCTACAGACGCACCCATAAAATCCGGGACTCAGCCCTTGACAACCTCTGAAAACTGTGATACAGTTCCCTTACTGCGAAGAAAAGGAACTCTAGCAAGGCTTACCCTGTTTAGAGAACCCCCGGCTGGTGGAAGGGGGAGAGGGCGCCCTGTGAACCTACCCCTTGGAGCAGCCGCCTGAACCGCTGTTTTTTGAACAGCCCAGTAGGGGACAGGCCGGGTCCGCCCGTTACCGCGTGGGAGTTTGCATGAACTCCGTGAGGTCCGTCCCGCGAGGGGCGGACGAACCAGAGGTGGTACCGCGTTGCACTGTAATGCCCTCTGTCCGAGTACCGGACAGGGGGCTTTTGTTATCGTATGGGGGAGAAGCGCATGGAACATAAAAACAGGCGAACCGGGACGCTGTGCGTCTTTCTGGCGGCGGTGCTGTACAGCATCGGCGGGCTGTGCATCAAGCTGATCCCCTGGGGCGGTATGGCCATCAACGGGGCCCGCACCGCCATCGCCCTGGTGGTGATCGGGGGCTATCTGGCGGTGATCCGCCACCCGCTCCGGTTCAACCGCTGGGTCGCGGTGGGGGCGCTGAGCATCTTCGGCACCAACGCCCTGTTCTCTGTGGCCAACAAGCTGACCACAGCGGCCAATGTGATCGTCCTTCAGTTTACCGCCCCTATATTTGTCATCCTGTTTTCTGCCTTGTTCTGGCGGAGAAAACCCGGGCGGCTGGATCTTCTGGCCTGCGGCATCGTGTTCGGCGGGGTGCTCTTCTTCTTTGCGGACAGTCTGGAGATGGGGGGCGGCTTGGGCAACGTGCTGGCCCTGCTGTCCGGGGTGGCCTACGCGGGCGTTTTCCTGATGAATGAGCTGCCGGACTCTGACGCCATTTCCTCCGTGTTCTGGGGGGACGTCCTCTCAGCAGTTACCGGACTGCCCTTCCTGTTGGGGGAGGACAGGCTGGAGCACGCCGCCCTGGCCAGTCTGCTGGTGCTGGGCGTCTTTCAGGTGGCGGTGGCCTATATCCTGTTGACCATCGGCCTGAAAACCACGCCTCCGGTGACCGCCAGCCTGGTCTCCGGCATTGAGCCAGTGCTCAACCCCATTCTGGTGGCGGTGTTCTACCACGAGATGGTGGGCCCTCTGGCCCTGGCCGGGGCGGCCATCGTCATCAGCGGCGTGGTGGGCTATAATGTCCTCCGGGCCCGCCAGAGCACAGAATAATGTGTTTTCATTCAATTTTCAGAATAAAATAAAAAGGAGTAAGATCGATGACTTGTTACGAAGAGCTGAAAGCCCGCGGCCTCATCGCCCAGGTGACCAATGAGGAGGAGATCTCCAAAATGGTCAATGAGGGGAAAGCCGTATTTTACATTGGCTTCGACCCCACCGCCGACTCCCTCCATGTGGGCCACTTCATGGCCCTGTGCCTGATGAAGCGGCTCCAGATGGCGGGCAACCGCCCCATCGCCCTGATCGGCGGCGGCACCGGCTATATCGGCGACCCCTCTGGCCGCACCGATATGCGCAGCATGATGACCCCGGAGACCATCCAGCACAACTGCGACTGCTTCAAGAAGCAGATGGAGCGCTTTATTGAGTTCGGCGAGGGCAAGGCGCAGATGGTGAACAACGCCGACTGGCTGCTGAAGCTGAACTACATCGAGATGCTGCGGGATGTGGGCGCCTGCTTCTCGGTGAACAATATGCTCCGGGCCAAGTGCTATGAGCAGCGCATGGAGAAGGGGCTCTCCTTCCTGGAGTTCAACTATATGATCATGCAGTCCTACGATTTCTACCACCTGTTCCAGCACTATGGCTGTAATATGCAGTTCGGCGGCGACGATCAGTGGTCCAATATGCTGGGCGGCACCGAGCTCATCCGCCGCAAGCTGGGCAAGGACGCCCACGCCATGACCATCACCCTTCTGCTCAACTCCGAGGGCAAGAAGATGGGCAAGACTGCCAAGGGCGCTGTCTGGCTGGATCCCAACAAGACCAGTCCCTATGAGTTCTACCAGTACTGGCGCAACGTGGGGGACGGCGACGTGCTCAAGTGCCTGCGGATGCTCACCTTCCTGCCTCTGGAGCAGATCGACGAGATGGACAAGTGGGAGGGCAGCCAGCTGAACACCGCCAAGGAGATCCTGGCCTATGAGTTGACCAAGCTGGTCCACGGCCAGGAGGAGGCGGAGAAGGCCCAGTCTGCCGCCCGGGCCATCTTCGGCGGCGGCGGAGATACCGCCGATATGCCCTGCACCTGCCTGTGCCGGGAGGATGCCCAGGGCGATTCCATCGGCCTGCTGGACCTGATGGTCAAGTGCAAGCTGGCCCCCTCCAAAAAGGAAGCCCGCCGCCTGGTGGAGCAGGGCGGCGTGGAGGTCAACGGTGAGAAGGTCACCGATGTGTCCGCCTCCTTTACCTGCGCCGCCTTCTGCGGCGAGGGACTGGTCATCAAGAAGGGCAAGAAGGTGTTCCATAAGGTCACCATGGACCAGTAATTTTGCCCCGATAGGAAGCAACTCCCCCGGCCTTGGCCGGGGGAGTTGCTTTAGTCAGGGGCGGTGGACGCGGGGAAGCGCGCGAACAAGGCGATCGAAAACTTTGGGTCGAAAGTGGGAAGCTGCGGGCAGAAGGGCGGACGGCAGACAGGTTTTCCTGACCGGAGGCATAGGATAGAACAGCGGTGTCGGGAGGAGGGACAGCCTTTGGGGGAGAGTTGGAAGATGGAGGGAGGCGGAACGCTCACTCTGGAGGAGGAGGGGATCCGGGTCCGGCTGTGGGCCGTCCGCCCGGATGATGGGCGGGGCCTGTATAAGGTGTGGGTCAGGGGGCGGGGCGGGAGCCTGCTTCTGGGGACCCTGATACCGGAGAGGGGCAGGCTGGCGCTGTCCCGGACCCTGAGCCGGTCCACGCTGGAACAGGCTGGCTGCTGGCCGGTGACGGGCGGAAATTCTGTACTGGTATTTTCCTTTACGGACCATACAGAAAAAGGGGAGGAGTGGCGGCCGGAGCCGGATCCGGCGCGGCTGTGCAGAGATCCGCTCCTCCGGACGCTCCTTCGGGGCCGGACCGGCTTCTTCAGCGGAGAGGAGGGGGAGGAACATCTCCTGGCGGCCCCCTTTTCCCTTCAAAAAGAGTTCCCGCTGCCGGTGCTGTTCTGTCTGGCTCAGGTGGAGGAGCGGGCGGGGCGGCGCTGGCTGGTGTGGCGTTTTGACCGGGCGGGGGATCCGGTGATCCCGGCGCATAGCCGGGGCGGGGCGGGACATACTAGGGTGGTAAGACCGGCCCAACAGCCAGAAGGAGGAAAAGACCATGTCCATTTTGACCACAAAGGAGCTCCAGGCTCTGTCTGACCAGCTGGATTTTGAGAAGGTGCTCCACTGCAAGTATATGGCCGCTGTCCAGGAGTGCCAGGATGGCACGCTGAAAAACCAATTCCAGGGACTGGCGGACCAGCACCGCCAGAACTATGCCGATCTGCTTGGCTATTTAAAGTAAGGAGGGAGATCCATGACTGACCAGGAGCGTATCACAGATTTTCTGTGCAGTGAGAAGAAAATGACCGCGAACTATGACAGTTTTGCCTCAGAGTGCGTAAATATCCCTCTGCGGGATGAATTTCTGCGTCTGTTCAACCAGAGCCACCACAGCCAGACGGAGCTGTTCCAGACGGCGCAGGAGCGGGGGTGGTACAGCCCGGAGCAGGCCCAGAGTGACAAGATCCGGCAGGCTTACACCAAATACTCCAACCAGCAGCCCACCGGCCAGCAGTAAGGACCGGTGGCCCACGGCCCGGGCGGCGCCCCTTGGGGGATGCCGTCCGGGCCTGCCGCTGTTTTGGGACGTTTTTTGCCGGGAGCGGTTGAAAAACAGAAGAAAATCCCGTATAATACTATCTGCTGAAGCGCACCTCGTGGGCGCAGGGACTGGAGGCTGTGTGGCTTGGGACCCTTGCGTCTGAACAGCGGCGTTTGGAACATAAAGAGAGGAATCATCATCGACCATGTACCATATTGATATTATGACCCTCTTTCCCGATGTGGTGGGGGATATGCTGTGTGAGTCCATCTTGGGCCGGGGGCAGGAGCGGGGCTACATCCGCATCGAGTGCCACCAGATCCGGGATTACACCTTAAATAAACAGAAGCAGGTGGATGACTACCCCTATGGCGGGGGGCGGGGCGCGGTGATGCAGGCCGACCCCCTGTACCAGTGCTGGAAGCATATCTGCGACCAGGCGGGGGAGCGGCTCCACACCATCTATATGTCCCCCGCGGGAAAGACCTTCTGTCAGGCGGACGCCCGCCGGCTGAAGGAGGACTACTCCAGGCTGATCTTGGTGTGCGGACATTATGAGGGCATTGATGAGCGCTTCATTGAGGAGTGTGTGGACGAGGAGATCTCCCTGGGCGACTTTGTGATGACCGGGGGAGAGATCCCGGCGATGGCAGTGGCCGACGCGGTCTGCCGTCTGGTGCCCGGGGTGCTGTCCGATCCCTCCTGCTATGAGAATGAGAGCCACTGGAACGGGATGCTGGAGGCGCCCCAGTACTCCAGGCCGGAAGTCTGGCATGACCGGGCGGTGCCCCCCATCCTGCTGTCCGGGCACCACGCCAATGTGGAGAAATGGCGGCGGAAGCAGGGCATCCTGCGGACCTACCGCCGCCGCCCCGATCTCTATGGGAAGCTGGACCTGTCCTCCAAGCAGGACCGGAAGCTGCTGAAGGAACTGGAGGAGGAAACCGGGGAGAAGCTGACCTGACCGGGCTTTACATTTGGCGTGAGTTGTGGTATGGTAGTTGTAATATAGTTTTTAAAATTACATTTGGAGATGGATGATATGAGTTTTAAAATCGTTGTGGACAGCTGCTGCGATCTGTCCCCCCAGATGAAAAAAGAGCCCTGCTTCGTGCGGGTCCCCATGACCATCCAGGTGGACGGGAGCGTATTTGTGGATGACGAGACCTTTGACCAGGCGGATCTGCTGTGGGCCATGCAGCAGAGTGAGAACGCCCCCTCCACCTCATGCCCCTCTCCCCAGAGCTATCTGGACGCCTATCAGGGAGAGGAGGAGGACGTCTATGTGGTGACCCTCTCCGCACTGCTCAGTGGCTCCCACAACTGCGCCGAGCAGGCCAAGGCCCTGCTGGAGGAGGAGTCCCCGGAGCGGAACGTCCATGTCTTCAACTCCTGCTCCGCCGCCGGGGGAGAGGTACTCATCGCCCTGAAAATCCAGGAGCTGGCCTCCACCGGGATGCCCTTCAAGCGGGTCGTCCGGGAGGTGGAGCAGTATATCTATCAGCTTCAGACGCTGTTTGTACTGGAATCCCTGGAAAATCTGCGGAAGAATGGGCGGCTGACCCGTGTGCAGTCAATGGTCACTGGCGCACTGAGGATCAAGCTGTTCATGGGCGCCACCCCCGAGGGGGAGATCTGCAAGCTGGGGCAGGCACTGTCGGTAAAGCAGGCCCTGGGCAAGCTGGTGGACCGGATTGCTGCCGATCCGGAGCACAAGGGCCGCGCGGTGGCCATCAGCCATTGCAATAATGTGGAGCGGGCCTTTCAGGTGAAGCAACAGATCGAAGAGAAGTGCCAGGCGGGACAGGTCCTGATCCTGGACGCCGGCGGCATCACCACGGTTTACGCCAATGACGGCGGGATCGTGGTGGCCTATTGACAGACAGAGCAAGGAGGTTCGGTCTGGCGGAGAGGACGGGAGCTGTCCGCCGCCGTTCCACTCCTCCCGCCTCCGGGGCAGGCAGAGGGATGCGGAGGGAGACGCGTCAGACCGGACCGATCCAATTCAGGAGGGATGACCTATGGCAATGACCCGGGAGCAGGCGTGGGACCTGCTGAGCAAGTACAACAAGGAGCCCTTTCACCTCCGCCACGCCATTACGGTGGAGCACGTGATGGGCTGGTTCGCGGAGCATCTGGGCTATGGGGAGGAGCGGGAGCTCTGGTCCCTGGTGGGCCTGCTCCACGACCTGGATTTTGAGATGTGGCCGGAGGAGCACTGTAAGAAGTCACAGGAGCTGATGCGCCAGGCCGGAGTGGACGAGGTGGTGATCCGGGCTGCGGCCAGCCACGGCTGGGACCACTGTGTGGATCTGAAGCCGGAGCTTCCTATGGAGAAGGTACTCTTCGCGGTGGATGAACTCACCGGACTGATCGGCGCGGCGGCGCTGATGCGCCCATCGAAAAGTGTGGCGGATATGGAGCTGAAGTCCCTGAAAAAGAAGTTCAAGGACAAGAAGTTCGCGGCGGGCTGCTCCCGGGATGTGATCGCCCGGGGCGCGGAACTGCTGGGCTGGGAGCTGGACCGCCTGCTGGGCGACACGCTGGAGGCTATGCGGGCGGAGGAGCAGGCCATCGAGCAGGCCGTGGCAGCGGCGGGCGCGAAGGAAGGGGATTTGTGATTTTATACATGATTTCCCCCTCTTTTCGGCAAAAATGGGCCTTTATTAAGAAAATGTAAAATTCTCAGGCGGACCGCTTGACAAAGCGGCTGGGGCTGTGATAGGATAGTTGCCGTTAAGGGGAGTAGTCGGCACAGTTCCCGCTGTGCGGCAGAGCCAACAATCCTGAAAGAATCTGCTTCTTTCTGGTTTTGCCTGAAATGACCAGACCTGTGTTCCACTCTGGGAACGCAGGTCTTTTTATGTGCTTTCTGGTTGTCAGGCGGGCAGTAGGGCAGAATGAAGTCAGGACGGCCTCCCCAAGAGAGCGCCGGACCGGGTCCGGCGTGCGGAAGGTCAAAACAGAGAGAAGAAAGGGAGGAAAAAACGTTGAGTTTGAATTTCTTGTGGATCAATCTGCTGGCCATCACTCCCCAGCAGATCGTCATGTATGTAGTGGGTGCAGTCCTGATCTGGCTGGCCATCGAGAAGGGCTTTGAGCCCGCTCTGCTGATGCCCATGGGTTTTGGCGCCATCCTGGTCAACCTGCCTCTGTCCGGCGTGATGAACCAGTTCAGCGAGGGCGTGGGTGAGACCCACGGCATCATCCAGTGGCTGTTTGAGGTGGGCATTGAGGCCAGCGAGGCCATGCCCATTCTGCTGTTCATCGGCATCGGCGCCATGATCGACTTCGGCCCCCTGCTGTCCAACCCCAAGCTGTTCCTGTGCGGCGCGGCCGCTCAGGGCGGTATCTTCCTGACCATCATGATCGCCGCCGCCCTTGGCTTCGATCTGAAGGACGCCGCCTCCATCGGCATCATCGGCGCCGCGGACGGCCCCACCTCCATCCTGGTTTCCCAGACTCTGGGCTCCAACTATATCGGCGCCATCGCTGTGGCCGCGTACTCCTATATGGCTCTGGTGCCCATCATCCAGCCCTTTGCCATCAAGCTGGTGACCACCAAGAAGGACCGCGCCATGCGGATGCCCTACCGGGCCCAGGGCGTGTCCAAGCGTCTGCGCATCATGTTCCCCATTGTCGTTTCTGTCATTGCCGGCCTGGTGGCCCCCTCCTCCGTGGCTCTGGTGGGCTTCCTGATGTTCGGCAACCTGATCCGGGAGTGCGGCGTGCTCTCCAGCCTGTCTCAGACCGCTCAGAATGAGCTGGCCAACCTGATCACCCTGCTGCTGGGCATCACCATCGCCGCCTCCATGAAGGCGGACCAGTTCGTGCGCTGGGAGACTCTGATGATCATGGGCCTGGGCCTGGTGGCCTTCATCCTGGACTCCATGGTGGGCGTCATCTTCGTCAAGATCCTGAACATCTTCACTCCCAAGAACAAGATCAACCCCATGGTGGGCGCTGCGGGCATCTCCGCCTTCCCCATGTCCTCCCGTGTCATCGAGAAGATGGGCCAGGAGGCCGATTCCCAGAACCACCTGCTGATGCACGCGGTGGCCGCCAATGTGTCCGGCCAGATCGCCTCTGTGGTAGCCGGCGGCGTGGTCCTTCAGTACTTTGCCAACATGGGCTGATTTAGGAGGTTTCAACAATGAATCTTGATAATATGATGGCGGCCCTTGAAATGATGGGCCAGGGTATGCTGGGCATCTTCGTGGTGCTGGGTATCATTGCCCTGCTGGTCTTCGTGATGCAGAAGATCGACAACCGCAAAAAGTAAGTATGCCGCACGCGGGACGTGTGCTGTGCGGGATAGATATGAAACGTGAAAGCGCGCCGGACCATTCAGGTCCGGCGCGCTTTCTTTGGTCCTGCTATAACCAGTCGGCGATGATGTCTGGCAATGCGGTGGGACTGACGCCGTGTTCTACCAGGAGGGTCATCAGCTCGTCGATTCGGACAGCGCTGGTGGTGATCCCTGGGATCGCAGCGGTATCACCCGATTCCTCGGAGATACGGACGCCGTAGTTTTCACAGGAGAAAGCATTGGATTCTACGGTATCTACGGTGAGGGAATAATGGAAGGTGCGGGGGCGGCCAAACTCATCTGGACAGGTCCGGGATGCGATCTTGACTTCCGTCATACTCTTTGACTCCTTCACATTTAACACATGAGCTGAGTATAACGAAAAAATGTGGAAAGTAAAAGAGAATCTTGTCGGAAACATACAACATTTTTCCGGTGCCCAGATATGGGGGAGGGGGAAGCGTGGGTGAAAAGCTCGAAAAGAGGGGGACCCGGCCGGATCCTGCGGCAGGCATTTCACAGTTGTGGAAAAAAGAGTGGAAAAATTTTTCAAGCCGAGCGCGCTTCGGACCGTCCGAAGCGCGCTCGGCTTTGAAAATATAGGGAAAGCGGTCAGCGGACCCGGAGCCGCTTGACCAGATCCTCCTGGGGGGTGACCCAGGCGGTCTCGTAGGTGGTGTAGGTCACCATGCCGGGGCGGGCCCCATTGGGCTTTTTCACATACTTGACCGGGGTGTAGTCTACCGGGACCCGGCTGGAGCTTCTGGCCTGGGAGAACCAGGCGGCCAGGCAGGCGGCCTCGTTCAGGCTCTGGAGGTCGGGGGCCTGTCCCTCTGTCCAGAGGATGACATGGGAGCCGTGGATCTTCTGGGTATGGAACCAAATATCGCTCTTGAAGGCCTGCTTGCAGGTGAGCAGGTCATTCTGCGTATTGTTCTTGCCCACGGAGATGCGAAGTCCGGCGGAGGAGCGGAACTCCATGGGTTTGGAGACCACACGCTTCTCCCGGCCCTTGGACTTGGAGGGGCGGCGGAGATAGCCAGTGTCGGTGAGCTCCTGGCGGATCTCCTGAAGGTCCTTTTCCCCCTCCGCCAGGGGGATGGTGTCCAGCACGCTGTTCAGATAGTCCAGCTCCCGGCGGCCCTTCTCCAGCTGCTGGGTGAGCATGACCTCGGCCGTCTTGGCCTTGTTGTACTCCTTGTAGTACCTGGCGGCATTCTGCTGGGGGGTGAGGAGGGGATCCAGAGGGACATCGATCTCTCTGCCCTCCGGATCGTAGAAGTCCACCGTGTGCAGCCGGGCCATGCCCCGCTCCATCTGATAGAAGTTGGAGGTCAGGATGTCTCCCAGCTGGCGCAGGCGCTCCCGGTCATGGGTGGCAGCCAGCTCCTGTTCCTGGTGGGCGATCTTGCGGGCTGTGCGGTCCCGTGCGGTGGTCACAGAGCGGATCAGATCCTGTCCCCGCTGCTTGACCCGCTCCAGGTGCTCCCGTTCCTCATAAAAGCGGTCCAGCAGGGCGGAGAAGGTGGGGAAGGGGGTGCGCTCCATCCGGCCCTCATACTGCTCCACCGGGAAGAAGGTGAAGTCGGAGGGGGCCCCGTCCCGGGCGAGGAGGCAGGGGGAGAAGCGGCCCGTGCGGACAGCGTCCAGCAGGCGCTCCAGCCGGTCCAGAAGCCGTTTACGGCCCTCGGGACCCAGGATATTGAGCCGTATATCCACGGCTCCTCCGGCCTGGAAGGCCAGTTCCCGGCAGATCAGGGGGGACAGGCCGCCGAAGGTGTCCAGCAGCCACTGGTCGGCCTGTGCCTCCTCCGGCGCGGCGGACAGCAGGGCCTCGAGGGCGGCGCGGTCCTGGGCCATGGGGTCCAGCTTGGCCTGGGGAGGCGGGAGGCGGTAGAACATCCCGGGGAGGAGGGCCCGCTGGGCGCTTCCCGTCCCCAGGCTGGACTCCACCCGGCGGATGCAGTCCAGGATCCGTCCTTCTTCGTCCAGCAGGATCAGGTTGGAGCGGCGGCCAATGGCCTCCAGCACCAGCCTGCGCTCCACCCGGTCGCCCAGCTCGTTCATCGCCTCCAGGGTCAGGGTGACCACGCGCTCCAGCGGGGGCTGGGCCACCGACAGGATGCGCGCGCCGGACAGGTGCTTGCGCAGGAGCATACAGAACATGGGGGGCGTGTCCGGGTTCTCCCGGGTCAGCTGGGTCAGCTGGGGCCTGGGATGGCTGGGGTTGGCGGAGAGCAGCAGCCTTACGTTTCCTTGGGCCGGGGTGCGCAGGGCCAAGATCACCTCGTCCCGGCCGGGCTGATAGATTTTATCGATTTTCCCGCCGGTGACTGTCTGGTCCAGCTCACGGACCAGCCCGGACAGGCAGAGTGCGTCTAACGGCATACAAACACCTCATTGTGACAGTGGAGAATCAAGGGGCGTGGGGAGCTCCGCCGTCAGGGACCGGGGACTCCGCGGGCTCCATGACACACTGAAAAAGCTCATTGAGCCGGTCAGTCCGTCCCTGGAGATAGAGCCAGCCGAACAGGGCCTCCAGGCCGGTGGCGGACTGGTACTGGGCGCGGCTGGCCGCCTTGGGCACGGAGTGGGGGGCGGTGTTCCGACCGCGGCGGTACACATCGGCCTCCTGCTCCGTCAGGATGGGGAGCAGCCGCTCAATGGCCGCGGCCTGGGCAGGGGCGGCCACATATTTGACTGTGGCCCGGTGGAGATCACGGGGACGGGCCTTGCCCCGCAGGCAGAGCCAGGAGCGGACCATGACCTCAAATACGCCGTCCCCCAGGTGGGCCAGCCCCAGGCTGCTCATGGAGAGCAGCTCATCCCGGGGCATATCCAACTTGAAATAGTCCATAAAAAATCCTCTTTTGTGTAAAAATGCCTGCCAGTATGGCTATGCCATGATACCACATCCGGGCGGGAAAGACAAGGGGAGGGGACGGCAAAGAGCTCCCGGTCCGAAGACCAGGAGCTCTGCTTTGTAAAGTAAATGCCGGGGGATTTTCTTCCGGTCGGGTGGAAAACCCTCAGTCGGCCTTACAGCTGACAGCTCCTTTTGCGAAGGGAGCCGTTGGGGTGGCATTTGTAAAGGAAACGATCAGCCTGGGATCAGTCCTCGACCTTGGGGCCGGCGGCCACCAGAGCCTTACCGGCGTCGTTGCCGGTGTACTTGACAAAGTTCTTCACAAAGCGGGAAGCCAGGTCCTTGGCCTTGGTCTCCCACTCGGCGACGTCGGCGTAGGTGTCCCGGGGATCCAGGATGCCGGAGTCCACGCCGGGCAGGGCGGTGGGCACCTCAAGGTTGAAATAGGGGATGGTCTTGGTCTCGGCCTTCAGGATGGAGCCGTCCAGGATGGCGTCGATGATGCCGCGGGTGTCCTTGATGGAGATCCGCTTGCCGGTGCCGTTCCAGCCGGTGTTGACCAGATAGGCCTTGGCGCCGGACTTCTCCATCTTCTTCACCAGCTCCTCACCGTACTTGGTGGGGTGCAGCTCCAGAAAGGCCTGGCCGAAGCAGGCGGAGAAGGTGGGGGTAGGCTCGGTGATGCCGCGCTCGGTGCCGGCCAGCTTGGAGGTGAAGCCGGACAGGAAGTAATACTGGGTCTGCTCCGGGGTCAGGATAGACACGGGGGGCAGCACGCCGAAGGCGTCGGCGGACAGGAAAATGACGTTCTTGGCGTCAGGGCCCTTGGACTTGGGGCGGACGATCTTCTCGATGTGGTCGATGGGGTAGGAGACGCGGGTATTCTCAGTAACGGACTTGTCCGCGAAGTCGATCTTGCCGTCCTTGTCCACGGTGACGTTCTCCAGCAGGGCGTTGCGCTTGATGGCGTTGTAGATGTCGGGCTCGGCGTCCTTGTCCAGGTTGATGACCTTGGCATAGCAGCCGCCCTCAAAGTTGAACACGCCCTCGTCATCCCAGCCGTGCTCGTCATCGCCGATGAGCAGACGCTTGGGGTCGGTGGACAGGGTGGTCTTGCCGGTGCCGGAAAGACCGAAGAACAGGGCGGTATTCTCGCCGTTCATGTCGGTGTTGGCGGAGCAGTGCATGGAGGCCATGCCGTTGAGGGGCAGGTAATAGTTCATCATGGAGAACATACCCTTCTTCATCTCGCCGCCGTACCAGGTGTTCAGGATGACCTGCTCACGCTCGGTAAGGTTGAAGATGGCGGCGGTCTCAGAGTTCAGGCCCAGCTCCTTGTAGTTCTCCACCTTGGCCTTGGCGGCGTTGTAGGAGATGAAATCGGGCTTGAAGTTCTCCAGCTCCTCCGCGGTGGGAGCGATGAACATATTCTTGACGAAGTGGGCCTGCCATGCCACCTCCATGATGAAGCGGATAGCCATGCGGCTGTCATGGTTGGTGCCGCAGAACACGTCCATGACGTACAGCTTCTTGTTGGACAGCTGCTGGACGGCCAGACGCTTGCACTCGTCCCAGGCCTCCTTGGAGGCGGGCTTGTTGTCGTTCTTGAACTCGTCAGAGGTCCACCACACGGTATCCTTGGAGACGTCGTCCATCACGATGAACTTGTCCTTGGGGGAGCGGCCGGTATAGATGCCGGTCATCACGTTGACGGCGTCCAGCTCAGTCAGCTGTCCCACGTCATAGCCTTCCAGTCCGGGCTTCATCTCTTCCTCAAACAGAGTCTCATAGGAGGGGTTGTGGAGGATCTCGGTGGTGCCGGTGATACCATATTTGCTCAAATCGATGGTTGCCATTTTAATGACCTCTTTTCTAATGATCTTCCTGCCGGGCGGGCGGCGACCCGCTGGGCGGAGAGAGCTCAAAGCATACATAATAATACACGGAAGTGAGAATAAAGTCAATCATATTGGCCTTGGTTATTTCGTTATGGCAGGTATTACAGTTTAGCTATGGAGAGGCGGACCGCCCGGGTTTTACTCAGCGGCGGAGGCGGCCTCCTCCCGGCGGAGGGCCTTGGACAGGGCGGCGAAGTCGGAGATGGACAGCCGCTCCCCCCGAACGGCGGCGGGCAGGCCGCAGGCCTCAATGGCCCGGGCCACGGCCTGCTTGCCGTAGGAGCCGCCCAGAGAGGCGCTGAGGCTGTTGGCCAGGGTCTTGCGCCGCTGGGCGAAGGCGGCCCGCACCACACGGAAGAAGTGGGTCTCGTCATCCACCTCGGCGGGCGGAGACTTGGGGACCATGCGAAGCACAGAGGAGGTCACCTTGGGGGCAGGGAGGAAGCAGTCAGGCGGGACGTCGAAGAGCAGCTCCGTGTGGGCGTGGTACTGGCAGAATACGGAGAAAGCCCCGTAGTCCGGCGAGCCGGGGGCGGCGCAGATCCGGTGGGCCACCTCCCGCTGGATCATCACGGTGATTGCGGAGAAGCATTTGGCCTCCAGCAGGGCGGTGATGGCGGGTGAGGTGATGTTATAGGGCAGGTTGGCGCAGGCCAGGGACGTCAGTCCCTGAAATTTTTCCCGCACCAGAGTGGGAATATCCGTTTTTAAAATATCGCCGGGACAGATCTCGGTGTTGGGGCGGTCGGCCAGCGTCTCGGCCAGGATGGGAAGAAGGGAGCGGTCCAGCTCCACCGAGACCACCCGTTCCGCCCGCAGGGAGAGCTCCCGGGTGAGGGGACCGATGCCGGGCCCCACCTCCAGCACTCCGCAGCCGGGGGCGGCGCCGGAGGCCTCGGCGATGTCCCGGGGCACCCAGCCTTCGATCAGAAAATTCTGTCCCATGGATTTGGAGAAACGGAAGCCATGCCGTGCCAGCAGGGACTTGATGTCGTTGATGTTGCAGAGATCCATTCTGTATCCTCGTTTCTCAGGGGAGAGCCGCATTCGGCCCGCCCATGTATGTGGAAGTACCTCCAATATAGAAGAAAAGGGAGCGTTCGTCAAGAGCGGCCTTGCCAATTTTTTCAGCGGCTGATACAATGTAAAAAAGAGACTGTCGAAAAGACTTTTTCAGCAAGCTGAAAAAGAAAGTGAGGAGTGCGATGTGAAAAAGCGATGGCGTTTCATTTTGACTGCCCTGCTGCTCCTGCTGCCTCTGACAGTGATGCCGGCCGGCGCGGATGCGGGGCCCAAGCCGTCGGTGGTGGTGGAGCTGACCGGTCTGGAGGGGCGGACCTGCTGGGGGACCCTTCTCACCACCCAGGAGAGTACAGGGCCGTATCGCCGTTTTTCCGGGGAAGAGGCGGCGGAAGATCCGGAGGAGGACCGGGCCTTGAACGCCCTGCTGCCCCTGGCACTGGCAGACTCGGACGGCTTCCACCTGCTGGATTTCGCGGCAGACTGCTCCAGCGGGGAACTCAGCTGGACCTACTACCCGCCCCACACCTATAAGATCGCCCTCTGGTTCCCGGAGGAGGATGCCCGGGCGGTGAGCGGGGTCTATCACCGGTATGCTTTCGACAGCTATTACCGGCTGGACCTGTCCGGCTTGGAGCTGGCCCCCGGGTGCACTGTGGAGCTGGAAGAGGCGCGCCTCCAGCGGGATTATCCGTATGGGGCCTCTCTGCTGGCCCTGGCAGGGCGGGTGGTCCTCACCCTGGGGGCGGAGCTGCTGCTGGCGTTGGCCTTCGGCCTGCGCACCGGACGGGCGCTGAGGTGGGTGGCCGGGGTGAATCTGGCGACCCAGCTTGGACTGAACCTGGCGCTGGAGCTGTTTACCTACTGCAACGGGGCTTTGGAGGGGGTGATGGCCATTCTGGCGCTGCCGGTCTATCTGGCGGCGGAGGCGGCGGTGACTCTGGTGGAGCTGCGGATCTACCGGCGGAAGCTGCTGGGGGAGCGGGGAGCGTCCGGGCGGCGGATCACGGCGTATACCTGGACCGCCAACCTGTGCTCCCTCCTGGCCGGGGTGCTGCTGTCCTTCCGGCTGCCCGCCCTGTTTTGATCGATGCCGCGGGCCTGTCCGAAGACACACCCGCCGGATCAGCGCTCCTGCAAGCGGGAGCAAAGAAATTTTGGAAAATGTAGGTTTGACAAACATCTTGGACGGTAAACTCCAGAGGAGAAAGCCATCCCAAAGGTCTCATGGGGAAGTTATTGGAGCGGCGGTTGTGGACAGTGAGCTGCTTTGCGA
>ERZ827194.985-NODE-985-length-15206-cov-4.97149_pt1 | contig 15206 bp, 20 predicted proteins | sample MGYA00519777_ERZ827194 | MGnify/ENA primary metagenome ERZ827194 (study PRJEB31778, sample SAMEA3449277) | human gut metagenome | biome: human gut; feature: human-associated habitat; material: faeces | place: United Kingdom | collected 2010/2012 ...
AAAAAATAACAGAAAGCAGAATTGATGCCAGATGATCGTTCGTGCGTTTGTCGTGGGAATGTATCTGAAAATAGTAGTAAAAAAGAAACTTCTGTGATATACTGAGTACAAAGAAAAAACAAGCGTCACCCCAGGTGACATTTACCAATGATCTAAAAAAGATAATAAATGCAGAAAGGATGGACCTGCTATGAACAGATTTGACAGAGAAAGATGGGATACCATGGGAAAAGAGGCTTTAAGCCGTGTAGAAGAACTGATGAATACCAGCCGTATCAATGATCTGATCCACAAGAGAGAAGAAGATGAAAAGAAGAAAAACTGTATCCTTTGGGTACTGGCTATTATTGGCGCAGTAGCAGCAGTTGCAGGTATTGCATATGCAGTATACCGTTTCTTTACTCCGGATTATCTGGAAGATTTTGAAGATGATTTCGATGACGACTTCGATGATGATTTCTTTGAGGATGAGAAAGCAGAAGAGAAGAAAAGCGAAAAGAAAGAAGAGAAGGCTGAGGAAAAGGCTGAATAATTAAGAAAGAAGCCGTAACAGGTTTGAAAGCTTATGATTTAAAAAGCGTGTCTCATATAACAGGGACACGCTTTTATTGGGTATAGATCATAGGTTGCCATCCAGCCACTTTTATGATACATAAGTGATAGATATAGATAAAAGATAGAAAACAAAAACAAGGAGCAAAAACGTGAAAAAAGGCGAGATTTATGAAGCAGTTGTAGAAAAGATAGAATTTCCTAATAAAGGTATTCTTCATGTAGAAGAGGAAAAAGTGATCGTAAAAAATGCCATTCCAGGGCAGAAGGTACGGTTTGTGATCAACAAAAAGAGAAAAGGAAAATGTGAAGGACGGCTTTTAGAGGTTCTTGAAGCATCATCATTAGAGCAAAGCGAAGACGCCTGTCCACATTTTGGCGTATGTGGCGGCTGTTTGTACCAGAGTCTTCCGTATGAAGAGCAGTTAAAGATAAAAGAAGAACAGATCAAGGCACTTTTAGACGGTGTGTGCAAGTCTTATGAGTTTGAAGGCATCAAAGGAAGTCCTATTTCTGATGGTTACAGAAACAAAATGGAATTTTCTTTTGGTGATGAATACAAAGGAGGTCCCCTGGCACTTGGAATGCACAAAAGAGGCAGTTTTTATGATATTGTAAATACTCCACAGTGTCAGATTGTTCATGAAGATTTCAGGAAAATATTAACGGCTACCTTAGAATATTTTACAGAAATAGGTATGGGATATTACAGAAAGCTACAGCATGAAGGATATTTAAGACATTTGCTGGTACGCAGGGCTGTAAAAACAGGTGAGATTTTAGTAGCACTGGTAACTTCAGGTCAGACAGGCGCAGCAGGAATGCCGGAGTCCTTAGAAGCAGAAAAGGTATTATTGGAAGAATGGAAGGAAACGCTGTTAGCCCTTAAAATGGAAGGAAGCTTTGCAGGCATCCTTCATATCCGCAATGATACGCTGGCAGATGTGGTACAGAGTGACGAGACTACCGTTCTCTATGGAAAAGGTTATTTCTATGAAGAACTCTTAGGCTTAAAATTCCAGATCACCCCATTTTCCTTCTTCCAGACCAATTCCCTGGGAGCAGAGGTGCTTTACGAGACAGCAAGAGGCTATGTAGGAGAAACAAAAGATAAAGTGGTTTTTGATCTATACAGCGGAACAGGAACCATTTCCCAGATCATTGCTCCGGTGGCAAAGAAAGTAGTAGGTGTGGAGATTGTAGAAGAGGCAGTAGGCGCAGCAAAGGAAAATGCAGAGGCAAACGGTCTTCATAACTGTGAATTCATTGCCGGAGACGTATTAAAAGTTATTGATGAGATAACGGAGAAGCCGGATCTAATCATTTTAGACCCGCCAAGAGACGGCATCCATCCAAAGGCGTTAGACCGTATTATCAATTTTGGTGTAGATTATCTGGTATATATTTCCTGTAAACCCACAAGTCTGGTAAGAGACCTGGTGATCTTACAGGAAAGAGGTTATAAGCTGGAAAGGGCAGTAGCTGTTGATATGTTTCCGGCAACTGCAAACTGTGAAACAATAGCCAAGCTGGTCCGCATAAAATAAGGTTTTTCGGGCACTTTGGGTGACTACGAAAGTGCCCTTGACTATGATTTGACAACGCTTTTTTCAAATGTTGTCAAAGGCTTACAGCTTTTTCAAAAATCTCTACGCTTCGTCCTGCCATTTTTTCGGTGGCGTGGGTGTAGATCTGTAAGGTGGTGTTGATGTCAGCATGTCCAAGACGCATTTGGACATCCTTGATATCAGCACCATTTTCTATTAGGAGAGTGGCGTGTGTATGTCTGAGAGAGTGATAATCAAATGCCATTTTCAGTTCATGGTGGATAACTCTAGCGCAATATTTAAAAGAATCAGGAGAGAGAAATTCACCATTTTCCCGGACGCATAAAAAATCAATACGTGGAAGTGTACAGCTGATGCTGTGTTCAACCGATATAATGCGCTGGATCGTATTTCCTTTCTCATCTGTCTCAGGTTTTAAATAGTGATCAGTATAATGTTCCCCATATAACAGGCGGTCTTTTTTCTGTTTAATGGGTGCATGTTTTAATGCCTGATAGAGAGTATCTCCAAATTTAATCGTGCGGATAGAATTTTTTGTTTTTGGAGTGCCAAAATACCAGGCTGATTTTTCTTCTTTTTTTCCTTTTTGTTCCAGTACTTTTCGTACGTCAACACCATAGTTACGTTTTACAACGGTCTTCTTTACGGACAATGTCCGGTTCTCCATATCGATATCATCCCAGCAAAGAGCAAAGGCTTCGCTGATCCGCAGACCGGTATAGTATCCGATCATGAGAGGCAAGTAGAAATTATTATCTTTCGGGAAGCGCTCCAGGATTTTTTTAAATTCATCAGGATGGATAATATATCGTTCTTTTGGGACCTTTTCGAACTTTGGCAGTTTTACTCGGCTGCATGGATTTTCACGGACATATTGCAGAGGCTCTATGGCATATTCATAGGCTGCGGACAATACCCGTAAAATCCCAAGGACAGAAGATTTTGCAAGTCCGTCAATTTTTAACTGGTTCACATATTCCTGGATAGTAGCAGTCGTGAGAGATTTTAGACGGTATTGGCCGAATCGTGATTTTAGCCGGTTTTCTACAATATAGAGATAACCCAGCTGTGTATTATATTTTAAATTAACTCTGCAATAGTTCTCAAACCAATAATCCAGATAATCTGATACACTTATTTCAGTAGGTGTGAAAGCTTGTCCGGATGTGTTGTATTCATTGATAGCCTGAGTACCTGCGGCAAGAGCTTCGGCCTTTGTGCGAAATCCCCCTTTTGAGATAGATCTTCTTTTTCCGTCAACAGGTGCAGCTTCAAAACTGTATTGCCATGTTGAACCTCGTTTCCGCGTTCTTAACTGTCCCATATATCATTCTCCTTTCATTTGCGATGTCGCAATTATAAATCTCTGGTTTTGAGGGTAAAAATGAGTAAAAAAAAGACGCCACTTGCGCAGACGTCCTGGAGATGATATAATTCAGGTGTTCAGACTGATTTATATCTGGCCGGGAGACTGGCAAGAGAAAATCTATGTAAGAGGCCGTTCAGTGCTGGTAACACTGGGCGGTCTTGCACTTTATGAATAGTGTTTTATACGGCTTCTTTTTCCCGATCATATGGGAAGCTGTGCTCATACATAAATTCAGGAGCACAGTCAATTTCTTCGTCCATCCAGGTAACAACTCCATTAACGACCTTGCATGAATTAAATACCTTTGTATCAGCTAAAGGCTGAAAGGCTGGCCCTGTGAGAACAGTTGCATCAAATAAGCGCTGTTCACCAGTGGAAAAGGTTAGGATCATCATCATGTCTTCTAAAGGTGTAGCCTGTGTGATTTCGATATTTTCAGGACGTTCACTGGCATATACAATTCCATTCAAAATAAACATACAGATACCTCCTTACTGTAAAGGTTTAATCTTGTCAAAGTGTTCCCCACGTACAGCTTTATTCCAGGCTGCATAAGCTTCCTCTTCGTGTAAAGCCAACCAGCCCACTAACATTCTAAATTGCTTCTGAGGTAAGGAACCGGCAAGAAGTTCACCATCAATACCGACAGAAGCTTTGTATTCACCGTATGTTACATGGACATGCGGCTTGTTGTGCTGTACAGTATCATTGAATAACATTTTTATAACCATTCCTTCAAAACGGCTTAATTCTGGCATAAAATATACATCCTTTCTGCAATAAAATATTGTAATAAATGTTTATAGAATATCTATTGAAATAAGTAGCAAAAATGATTATAGTTGAGTTAAATAAAAAGGTAGGGAGGTGTCATAGGTGAGGATTTTTTTTATAAAATATCATAAAAAAATTGATGTATATTGTATAACAACCTTTCTGTATTTTGTAATGGTTTTAGCAATGATTCCTCTAACTTCTTTTATTGAAAACGAATATTTTAGAGCTGCTATAGTACTCATAATTCCGATTATTTTTTCACGTAAGAGATATGGCAATTAATTTTTATATACATCGTATATTTTGATTAGAAGAATAGAAAACCTATTCTTCTTTTTTTTCATTATTTTCTAATGCACTGCTTGCGGAGGCTCTTCCTTCTGCAATATGAACGTGAACGGGCTCTAAGGGTATTCCTTTGTTTGACCAGAAGTAAACGATATAGGAGCCAATCCTAAAAATTTGAGGCGTTCAATACGCCTCCTTCCTGGGCAAATTCCAGAATAAGATGAGCATTGTCACGAATCAGGCGCTTGAAATATTCCATTTCCTGATCAGAATATCCGTGAATGCTTTCCCAGGTATAATCTGGAAGATAGCAGGTGGCATCATGAAAACCGTCTTTTTCATCCGGAGTTTCAATATAAACTTTCACACGGCCATCTGGACGTACTTCGGAATGAGTAATTTCTGTATCATCGTTTAATGTTAAATAGGGATACATCATTGTGGACACTTCCTTTCCTGTGATAGTTAGGCAGCATGATTATAATCAACGATAGCTACTTCAGTAAGTAAGTCTTTTAAGCGTGAAATAATAGTTTCAATTCCAATTACTTTTCCCATACAGACGATATTACATAGCCTGTTCAATTTCATCAGCATCAGCTTTGGAAAAATCATTTTGCATAATATGCTGTATGGCATGTTGATAAGCTAGCATTTGGCGCTCATAGTTTAACTTGACATTGATAAAAATAGAAAAGCTGCCGTCAGAGTTAAAGCTGATCTGTTCTTCTACAGCGGTATCCATATCCAGATAGTAAACACCGAACGCTTCGGATAGTAGTGTATTATTCAAAAGCATTCTCCTTTGTGTATTTGACAAATAAAATGGTTTGACCTATAATATACTTAACGAGAGAGCTGAAAGCTAGACAAGCATTAGCCTAAAAAATAGCGCCTTATCTTACCAGGACGAGGGCGCTATTTTTTGTGTGTAAAATAAGCAACGAGGGTTATCACAGCACAAAGCATAATCACAAACTGAAATAAATCAGAATATGTAACCATAAGCACCAGCCTCCTCCTGTATATCGTCCGGCGGCTGACATAATCGCCCCTTCAGCTCCCCTTGGTAAGTATATTATTGTCAATGTGCTGCGTTATAGTCATGTTTGACAAATAAAACGGAATGACTTATAATACACTTAACAAGACAGCCAGTAAGGGAGGTGAAGGCTCCCCGTCCTGGCGAATGTTGAACTAAAAAATAGTCGTCAGCTTACCAGGGCAGGACGGCTATTTTTTATGGGTATAAGTAAGGATTGCCACGATTAGTGCTGCTACAGAAACGATAAGCTGTAATTCCTCATATGTACTCATAAGGCATCCCTCCCTTCCAAGACTCAGAGCGGGAAAGCCATGGCCGCTCTACTGGCTGCCTGGGTAAGTGTATTACATTGTCAATGAACTGACCGGATTAACATGGTTCGTCAGGGTCACCTTTTTCCTGAGCTTTCAGGCTTTTCATAAATTCGATGTGTGCCTTCAGGCGTTCTGGTGGAATGTCTCTGACCACGTGGAAGAGAGTGCGAAGTTCGGGATTCTCAAAAGCTTCTTGGGCAATCTGGCGGGTCTCATCGTTGAGGTAGTAGGGCATTTCTGATTGCTGCATATCATTATGATCCTCAACCAAATCTGCTTTTGAAATACCAAAGTAGTTTGCCATCATTTCTATCTTATCAATACGTGGGTAAGAGTTGCCTTTTACCCAATCTGTAAAAGTTGTATATTTAACACCCAAAGCATCACACATTTCTTGCCGGGTTTTATCATATTTATCCATGTAATATCGGATATTCTTTGCCATTATTTCTTTATTTCCAAGATTACTCATAGACGCAACCTCCTTATGGTTTGATTATATGATTATTCCGTAAAAAAATCAAGATAAACTTAAAAAATTACGAAAAAACCGTTGATATTATGATTAAACCGTAGTATAGTGAGCGTAGAAACGGAAAGGAGGAGATGAGAGTGCAGAAAGTAAAGTCCCGCTTCACATTAAAAACCGCCCGGGAAATGAAGCGTTATACCCAGGAAGAAGCGGCGAAACGTATAGGAGTAAGCGTGCTGGTTAAGCATATCAGGGAAACAGACCGCAAGCTGGCCCAGTGGATCCAGAATGGAGCCAAAAATGAAGATACAGCTTCTAAAGCGGTAACAGGATCAGCTGTATCAGGGAAAACTTCTTATATGGATACCGTTACAAAAGATGAAAGTACAGAAAATCTGGATATCCGTCAGATTCTGGATATGAAAGAGCTTCAGAGGATCCAGGATTTGTTTTTAACGGCCACAGGCATGACAGCAGCAGTAGTGGATATGAAAGGAAAATATATTACAAAAGGAAGCTCCTTTACCAGTTTTTACAGCCGTTATACCAGTGGAAAACACAATGAACTGCGCGAGTTTACCCAGGATCTTACAGTAGGAGGATTCCGCGCAGGTACAGTGATCGGAGGTATCGTCCTTGGAGATTATCCGGGTGATTCAGCCCCGAGCCAGGAAGTAGTAAGTGCCGGTGGACAGCTTTTAGCTGAGATGCTGAATCTGTGGGCTAATGCCCTTTATTACCGGAAGAGTAATGCAGACAGCGTAGAAGCATTTGCAAAAGAGGAAAAGAAAGTACGGGATGCGGTAGGACAGATCAAATATAAGGCAAAAGGACTGGAGCAGACAGCCACAATGGAAAAAATGCTTTCCCTGAATGCAGCCATTGAAGCAGGACGCGCAGGAAAAGCAGGTGTAGGCTTCGGGGTCGTGGCAGATGAGATCGGCCGTATGGCAAATGAGTCAGCAGCTGTATATCAGGAAATCCAGGAGCTGGTAAAACAGGTTGAGGAATCCATGGAACGCCTTGGCGAATAATACAGTGTATTTTTCTGGTATCATGGTGCCAGAAAAACGGCTGGCACCTGTGTCATTGTATGCAGAAAAGAGGATAAAAGGAGATACATAAAATGGTCATTACGGTTTCAAATCAAAAAGGCGGTGTGGGAAAGACCACAACATCAGCAGCGCTGGCGGCAGGATTTTCAATGGCAGGTAAAAAAGTTCTGTGTATAGACCTGGATCCACAGGGAAATCTTGGATTCTGCCTTGGTCTGGATACCGAAGGAGGATCTACTATACTGGATGTATTAAAAGGAGATGTATCCATACAAAAGGCTATCAGCCGCACAGAAGGGATCGATATCCTTCCTTCTGATATTACATTAAGCAGCAGTGGTCTGGAGTATAATCCGGGAGAAGAAAAAGAATCTATTTTAAAAAATGTTTTAAAGCCGGTAATGGATTTTTATGACTATATTGTGATCGATACACCCCCTGCCTTAAATCTTCTCACAGTTAACGCATATGCAGTTTCTGATTATCTTATTATACCAATGGCATCGGATATCCTCAGTCTGGTTGGTCTGTCACAGTTAAAGGAAACAGTAGAATCTGTCCGCATACAGATCAATCCCGGCCTTAAGATCATGGGTATCCTGCTAAACCGCTTTAATTCAAGAACATGTCTTTGCAGGGATGTATTGGAAATGGCCGGGCAGCTGGCCGCGCAGCTGGAAACCCAGGTATTTGATACAAAAATAAGATCCGGCGTAGCTATTGCAGAAGCTCCGGCTCATGGAGAAAGTATTTTTGAGTACAGTCCGAGAGCATCAGCTGTAAAGGATTATGTAAAGTTTTTAGATGAGGTAGAAAAGATCATAGGTTTCAGGGAGTAATAATATGGCAAAAAAAACAAATAAAACCTCACATGTGCTGAACCTTATCACAAGTTCACAGCCGCCAGTTGCGTCTTCTGGCGAAACACAGCCGTCTTCTTCAGCTTCCGGTGAAACACAGCAGGAAGGATCAGCTGCTGAAGAACCGGTAAGAGTACCTTCCGCTAATGTGACTGTAGTTGATCCAAGAGAAGAAGGAAAGCTGGCAGAAGAGATCCAGAAGAATCTGATCCGTGAGATGGAAAAAGAACAGGAAGAAAAACATGCAGAAGAGCAGGCAGAACAGTCCCGGGAGCAGGAAGAACAGCCAGAACAGCCCCAGGAGCAGACAAAACAAACGCAGGAACAGCCAGAACAGTCCGAAGAGCAGCCCCAAATAAAGGTCGGGACACCTGTACAGGAAAAAACTAAAGAGCCGGAATCTCAGGAAGAGCCGGGATTACAGGAAGAGCAGAAGCAGGAAGCTCGTCTAGGTTACCGGGTCGTAAACATTATGTATGAGATCCTTACTCCGGAACTGATCCTTGACGCCTTAAAAAGCAATGGCACCTGTACCTGCAGCCGCTGTCAGGCAGATGTAAAAGCGCTGATGCTTACCAGGCTGCCTCCAAAATATATTGTAGCAGATAATACGTCAGTTCCGATGCTGTTAACTTATTACAACAATAAATTCCGTGTTGCTATTATAAGCCAGTCCATAAGAGCCTGTATGGATGTAAAAGAACGTCCACGCCATATCTTATAAATTTTCATGCTGTGCCGAAATATTTATTATAGAATCTATAGGATCACAGGGATAAAGTAAACAGAAGCGGTGCATTTTATGTACACCGCGACATCACATGACTGAAAGGAGCAGCAGATATGTCAAGTGTATCAAGTACAAGCAGCAGTCTTGGAAATACAGCTTTAAGAGGATTTGGTGGTTTAGCTTCCGGTATTGACAGGGATGCACTGATCGAACAGATGACAGCAAGAACAACATCCAAGATCACAGCCAAGAAACAGGCTATGACCAAACTGGAATGGAAGCGGGATGCATATCGTTCTATCAGCAATAAGATCATAGATCTTCAGGACAATTACCTTAGCTATTCAGCAACAAAGAGCTTAAAAAACAGTGATTTCTTTGCAAAAAACCAGGTCAGTGTACAGGGAGATCCTGACTATACAAAATATATATCAGCGACAGGAGACGCAGACACTGCATCCAGAGTATCAGTTCTGGGAGTAAACAAACTAGCAACATCTGCCACATTGATCTCCGGCGAAAAGAAAACAGATTCAGCTATTACCTTAGGCGGCATCAGCGAGTCTGATTTTAAAAATAAAGAAGTAAAGACCTCAAATCTTTCCGGAACGAAGCTGACATTTGGAACCTACAGTATTACAGATAAGCAGTTTACAACGGAAGCAACCTTTACGTTCCCCACCAGTTATGAAAAAAAGCTGGACGGTGGAAAAACAGAGACAGTTACCATTGATTATACGGCTAGTTCTGACAAGATAGTAGAACAGCTGAATGAAGCCCTTGATTCCCAGGGATTTCTCGGAAAAGATGGAAAGAGCGGCATTAAATTTACACTGAATGGTGATAAGATCCAGATCAGCCAGACAGACAGTATTACCGATAAAGGAAAAAGCTATGTGATCAGGGAAACATCATCTGCTTTAAAGAGTCTTGGCTTTAATTCCGGCAACATGAAACAGGATGATATAGATAACGGCATTTCACTTGATGAATTTAATGGCCATACATCTTCATTGGAGGCTGCAGCTATAACAAAGCAGCCCCTTTCCGGCTATCTTAAGGGAAAATCAATTTCTGTTTCTTATGGCGGACAGACAAAGAATATTGAACTGATCGGCGATAAGGAAGAGATAAAGGATTTTGAAGCTTTTAAGGATAGCTTACAGAAAAAGCTGGATAAAGCCTTCGGTTCAGGAAAGGTTACTGTAGGAAAGGGTAAGGATTCAAAGGGCAGCCTGACGTTTACTGCAACAGACAACAAACAGACATTACAGATATCCGCAGGCTCAAAGGAACTCCAGAATGCCCTGGGTATCACATCTACCCAGTCAAACAAGATCAGTACAGGAAGCAGCCTGTGGGAGAACAGGGACAAGCTGGGACTGGGAAAATACAATACAAAAGAGGAATTAAACGACGCATTAAAAAACTTTACAGTCAATGGTGCAAAAATAGATAATATTACTGCAGATACCACAGTAGACGGACTGCTTACTGCGATCAATAATAATAAAGATGCAGGAGTAACTGCCACCTATCTGGGCAGTGAAAATAAATTTGTTCTTTCTTCCAATGAAAAAGGTAAGGGCCGTGAAATCAGCCTTGGTGCAGATCCAAAAGATACTACTGATGCAGCAAATCTCATTTTCGGCGGGGTAAGCCAGGATGGCACAGATGGTGAGATGAGTATTCTCTATAATGGTGTAAAGACCACCATTACCAGCAGCAGCAATACCTTCTCCATTGATGGTCTGGATATTAGAGCCACTAATACATTTAATACAGGCTCTGCAACAGCAGAAGGCGGCGTCAGCTTTACTGCTTCAGCAGATACAGAAAAGGTGACAGAGACTGTAAAGAAATTCATTGAAGCTTATAATGCCATGATCGATGAGGTCCGCACCCAGGCAACAACCAAGCCGGACAGTAATTATAAGCCTCTGACAGATGACCAGAAAAATGAAATGAATGAAACCTCCATTAAAAACTGGGAGGATAAGGCAAAAGAGGGTATTCTGTACAACAGCAGCGCTTTAAAAGATCTGGACAATGCTACCCAGGGCATTTTCTCTTCAATGATGATAAATGGTGTTTCTTATGACGATCTTGAAAAGATCGGAATTTCCTTCTCAGATGATTACACAGCAGGTGGAAAGATCGTATTTGATGAAGAAAAGTTTAAAACGGCCATGGACAGTGATCCGGAAAAGGTATCAGACTTGTTCACAGGCACGCATGGTATTGTAAACACCATAGACAGTACTCTTTCTACTTATGCCACCAGATATGCAAGCAGGAATGGAAATTCCTATGGTGTGCTTATTGAAGAGGCAGGATCTGAAAAACTAAGCCTGACCCTGACTAACAACAGTATTTATAAAGAATTAAAGGATATGCAGGAAACCATCACAAACCTGCAGTCCCAGCTGTCAACTGAGCAGGACCGTTATATCAGCCAGTTTACGCAGATGGAAAGGCTGATCAATCAGATGAATTCACAGTCCAGCTACCTGTCACAGTTAGGTGGCTGATGGGGGTAAGGAAACATGTATGAAAAGTTTAAGCAGTACAAGGAAAGTACGATCTATTCTATGAGCAATCTGGAGTTGTTGCTTTTATTGTATGATGAAGCAGTGAAGCGTCTGAAAATGGCACAAATCGCACTTGAGGATAAAAAATATGAGACTTTTGAAGAGTGTCTCGAAAAAGCAGGACGGATCGTCCGGTATTTAATACAGATACTGGATATGCAGTATCCCATCAGTAAGGATCTGAAACGTATCTATGAGTACCTGATCTATGATATCAGCCGTGTTAAAGCAGGAAGGGAACGCAGGGCAGAAGAGATTCCAAGGATCAGCCACATACTTTCTGAATTAAGAGATGCATTTAACCAGGCAGGAAAGATTTCCGGCGATCAGCATATTGTGAGAGAACGAAGTGTTTTCGGTTAAAGGAGAATATATGAGCGCAGACTTGGAAACAATTTTGGTATATCTTCAAAGGAGATATAATATATTAAGAGAAGTTTGTAGTCTGACGGAAGAACTGGCGGAGGCAGTGGAGCGCGGCGACACAGTCTCCGCTTCTCTTCTTTTAGATATGAGGGGAGAACAGCTGCAGCGCCATGCAGACTGTGAAGAACAGATCATCCTGCAGACTGTGGGAAACAGCCTTCAGGCCCGGTATCTACGAGATCTGGCTAAAGGTCCATTAAAGAATGTAAAAAGCTGTTTTAAAGGAAAGACAGAGCGGGAAAAAATGCTGGAGAAGCGTATTGAAGATCTGCGTTGCCGCACAGAAAAGCTTTTAGATAAGATACGCAGGATCGATGGGGGACTTAACAGAAGAATATCAAAAAACAGGTGAAGTTAAATGGAAAATCAAAACTTTTATGAAGGCCGCATACTGGTAAATATGGCTGCATTTGTTATGCGCCAGGATGATTTAAAGCCGCTTCATGGAAATCTGGACTGGGAAAAGCTGTTCCGGGTTGCAGATTATAATAAAATTTCAAACCTGATCTATCTTGCAATCCTGGGAAATAATGAAAAAATACCGGAACGGTGGAAAACACGCTTTTATGAGCGCTACAGTGATACTCTGAAATTCAACGAAAGCTGCACAGAAGGAGAACGGGAGATACTGGTCCTTCTGGAATTAAAAAAAATCCCGGTACTCGTCCTTTCCTCCAGCAGCCGCAGACAGCTGTATCCAAGAGAGGAAATGGCGGGGGAAAGCTCTCTGAAGCTTTTTTTTCTTGACCCGGAAGATTATCTTTTTGCAAAAGGCTATCTGGTCAATATAGGCTACGAAACGGATACTCTCTATCCGGGAGTGGGTGAAAAGATGCGTATACCAGGCCGCTTTTCTGTTGAAATCTATGATACTTTTCCTTTTAAAACCCAGGTATACCAGAAGGGGATGGGAAAACTGCTCCAGCGTACTTTCCTGAAAGAAAATGAAAACTACATTTATGAATGGAAAATCATAGACCAGCTGGTATACCTTATGGTGCAGTCTTCTTACCTATATGTAACAGGACATCTGCAGATACGCCACCTGGCAGACTTATATGTATTTTACAGAAAAACAGCAGCAGAAAACCAGCTTCAGGATCTTGAGGACCGGTTAAAGGAATTTAAAGTAAATATACTGGCGCAGAAGCTTCTGCATTTAAGCTATATGTGGTTTGGAACACGGGAAGAATGTGCCAGCATGGAGACAAAGGAAGAAGAATTACAGGTATTTGATATACTGGAGAAAAATGTATTCTATGGCATGACGGGGAAATTTGGGCCGGAAACAGATGAACAGGCGCTGGATCTTAGATCAGACATATTGAAAGAAGAAGAGTGGGAAAACCGCATGGAAAAAAGAGCATTATTTTACCGGCGTCTGAGAGAGTTTTTTTCTCTCGTACGCCGGCAGCTGAAAGAGCTATATGATATTTGGTTTAGCCGATAAGAGTCATTTTATCAGCATTCACCCGTTTGCGGGTCATTAAGCTTAAATCCTGTAATTTCCGCCCGCATTCATCATTCTTTGCAATAAAAAGAAAATCGCTTTCCATATGATCCAGCATATGAAGTACAGATGCGTAATTGCCAAGAGAAACCGAAGGGCTTCCGGCTTCTATCTTATGTAAGGTAGACCTGCTGATCCCGGCCTGCTCTGCCATAAGCTCAGCAGGAATATTCCTGCGCATACGGGCCATTTTGATCTGTTCTCCCATTTTATTAAGTATCACTTCTGTTTCAGGAAACAGGTTATATACCATCTTTAAAATCCACTTTCTAAACGTACATGATGTACATGGTCTATTTCTTCATATAAGAATTCAGTCCTTTTTCAATAGAGCGCAGTGAATCTGTATCAGATAATAAGGCATCCAGGTTGCTGCGTTCTGCTTCTGTCAATTCTTCCCGCAAAATAGAAATATGCTTCGGGGCATTTATAGCCAGGCTGACAGATCCATTGTCGCAGTCAAGTACAGTGATGCGTATGTCATTCCCGATCAGGATACTGTCATTTTTTTTACGTTTCAGTATCAGCATGGCTATTTATCTCCTTTTTAGTGTCCTGTTCCTTTATCTCTTTACCAAGAAGAGAACGTAAGGTATGGCGGTAATCATAGTCAGCGTTGGATAAGATCACCTGGATCCCTTTGCGGGTATCCGGATTAATGGCAAGAGGACATTTCAAGTTGACGGTTCCATCCAGATAATCCTTCTTTACAGTGCATATGACATAATAGGATAATTCATCACTGGAATCTACTTCCAGAAAGGATAATTCTTCCGGTAGAAGAACCGGTGAATAAGAAGGAAAGAGTGTGGCTGCATCAATGAGGAAAAATGCCACATACGGTTCGTCTACAGACTGGAGTATCAGCATGGAGCTGTCATCCTCCTCCATAGAGAGGGGAAGATAGTCATGGTACTGGGAAAAACCAAATAAACCATCTGGAAATACAACCAGTTCATCTTTGGTATAATCCATCTCGCCGTAATATTTTGTATCAATCTTCATGATTGTATAAGCCTCCGGGGGTCAGTTTTTATATGGTAAGATTAAGAGCAGGGGGATCTGGCTCTTTTTTTGGTGGAACATAATTGGGGGTGCCGGTATATATAAATTCTACTTCAGGGTAAGAGGTTATGATGGTCATTTCCAGGGCTGGTATGTATTCCAGATTGCCAGATGCCACACGAAATTCAAATTCTCCTCTCTGAAGTGTATACAGTCCGTTATTGTCAGGGCTGCCAGAAAATGGATCACAAAAGCTGTTTCCTGATCCAGAAATGTTTGCTGTGCCATGTACTCTTTGGACAGTATCCTGGAGATCAAAAGCTTGTCTGATATCCTGGATACAGATCATGCTTTCCGGAGAACTGATCCCGTAATTTTGAGCCTGACGTGCTTTCAGGCGGTATTGGGAAATAGCCTGATGTTGGCTTGCTGCCAGCTGGTCCTTTGAAACCAGCCTGGCATTTTGACGGAAACGGACAGATTCAAAAGGTTTAAAATTTGCTTCAATCACAGGTTTCATACATTTTCACCTTCTTCTGACCTGAAAATAGAAAGTTATTTTTTGCTTGTTTTTTATAAACAATGTACCGGTATCATTTTATAAAATCAAAAAGAGATGACTGCATCAGGTTTGACCCCATTTT
>ERZ827194.990-NODE-990-length-15117-cov-2.64181_pt1 | contig 15117 bp, 10 predicted proteins | sample MGYA00519777_ERZ827194 | MGnify/ENA primary metagenome ERZ827194 (study PRJEB31778, sample SAMEA3449277) | human gut metagenome | biome: human gut; feature: human-associated habitat; material: faeces | place: United Kingdom | collected 2010/2012 ...
TCCTGCCTGAATGTTCTGATAAACAGTTCATCTTCCATATCCTCAAAAAAATGACGCTTTATATTTGCAGCTTCATTTTCGTAACGGATCACATTCGGACCATATGTTTTACTGTTATTTTCCACTTCACTGTTTTCATGAATAAAGCGACGCATCGCCAACAGTCTTTCCTGCATAACATAAATTGGGTATTTCTTTGCAATTCGCACCCAATAATCAAAATCATGAGACTGCATATATGCAAGGTTAAAATCTCCTATCTCCCGCATCAACTCCGTTCTCATCACCACTGAAGGATGTGACAGACAGTTTCCTCCGAAAAAGAACCGGTGCAAACAATCGCTCTGCCCCTGAAATGTAGTTTCAAACACATCCAGCAATTCCTTTTGCTGCTCATTGATGCTATTCCCATACTCGTCAATCAAATCAATCCATGCAAAACAAATCTTATATTCGGGGTTATTCTTTAAAAACGTAATTTGTTTTTCCAGCTTTTGGGGATACCAGACATCATCACTGTCTATCCTTGCAAGATATGCTCCTGTCACCTTTTGAAATCCATAATTTGTCGCATGACTGATATGCTCATTCTGCTCCAGACGATACAACTTGATTCTCGGATCTTTAATACTTTCAATCACGGAACAGGAATCATCTGTTGAACCATCATCTACAATAATCAACTCTAAATCCGTATATGTCTGTGCCAGCACACTTTTGATGCTCTCTCCAATTGTTGTCCCCCTATTATAATTCACCATTAAAACACTTACCAATTCCCTATCCATACCCTCTTACCTCGTATCCATTTATTTTTAACCCAGCTTTTTATAAAATAACTATTGATTAAAATCTATACTATGTATTTTATCGTAAATCAGGCATAAAAGAAAGAATATTCTGAAATTCATTAAAAAAGAACCTCTTATGGTTCTTTAACACATAAAAGGTTCTTTTTCTCAAACAACTCAAATCATAGTTTCCGAATCGTTGTTTATTTGCTTGTCAACACTTTCACCATATCAACAATCGTATATCCGTAATTTTTATCACTTGCCCAGCCTACACCTGCCGGATTTTCCTTAATCCCCAGCCACTCTACATATTTTGCTGAGTTGCGGGTTACATATTTAAATCTGGGGTCTACGCATGCCGACTTCAGGTCTTCCGCAGAACCATATGCTTTCAAATGCTGAATCTGAGCTCTGATTCCTGTCCGGACATCAGAAAAACTCGCTGCCTGTCCCTGCGCATTTCCATCCAATGCTCCAAGTCCCGCAAAATTAAACTGCTCGATTTTCACAATGCCTCCAAATTTAAGCCATGCGCTTTCTTTCATTGCCTGTGCAAAAGCCACCTCAGCTTTTACACCTTCCGCCACAGCTTCTTCGTAATACATCTGACAGAAATCTCGAAGTGTCGGTGCTCCACCTTTTCCAAGTGCCTCTGACGGGTATTGATTACCGCTGCTTTCATAATAGCGCATCATCTGTTCAACAGTTGTAGCCGTCCCACCCATGATTGTAGTTAATTTCTCTTCATCCTGGTCGGATGAATCGCCGACCACATTATATGTAATTCCATCCGTAAATGTCATGATTCCAGTCTCTGTGGTAATATAGGTGTGGATATTATAGATTCCTTTGTGATTTTGATGTTTACTTAACTCCACTGTTACTTTGTAAGTGCCATCACTCTGTTTCTTTGCTGAATACCAGATCAGATCACTTTGATCCGGCTGATTCCATACCGGAATCTGTACTGACTGAACCCCTGATTTTGAAGAAATATTTTTGACAATCACGTCAAATGATCCTTTAACAGAATTATAGTTTCTCACTTCTGTTTTCCCTTTTGGGTTTGACACTTCAAACGTAGTTTGTCCTAAATTTATCTGCTGTCCATTAACAACTCCATATACATGAACATTATACGTCCCTGCCGTTTTATGGCTGGATATGCTGACATCTGCCGTCCATACATTCGCACTTTCTTTGTTGCCAGAATACCATATCAGATCATCCTGATCATTTGCAACGCTCCACACTGCAAAGTTTACATCATCGATCCTGCCATATTTTCCCTGGTTTTCCAGTTTTACCTGATAAGTACTTTCTTTCTTGCTGGTATCTTTTGCCGATACAACAATTTGCTTATCCGTTATTTCCTTTGTTGTTATTCCTACACATGACTGAACTCCGTTTTTCCCGGTCACATAGGCATGAACATTATACTCCGCATTTTTGATATCAGAAGGCACCTTAATCGTCACTTTATAAGAACCATCACTCTGCTTTTTCGTCTCATGCCATACAAGATCGCTCTGGTTTGATTTGCTCCATACCGGAACCAGAACTTCCTTGACACCTGATTTACAGGAAATGCCTTTGACCGTTACAACAAAGCTTTTCTTTTCCACATCATATGTACCCACTTCCAGGGCTGCCCGTGCTTCTGAAACTTCAAACGTTGTCTGATCCAAAAAGATCTGCTGTCCATTTACAATTCCATATACCTGAACCAGATATTTTCCTGCTGTTTTATGATTCTTGATCGAAGCCTCTGCACTCCATGTATTTGAAGACGTTTTTTTCCCTTCATACCATACCAGATCATCCTGATCGTTTTGTTCACTCCACACTGCAAAATTAACGCTTGTTGCTTTTGCTGCTTTCTGATTTTTTAAGGTCAGCTGATATGTGGTTTCTTTTCCGCTCTTATCCTCTGCTGTCAGTTCGTCCTTTGTTTCACTCACCTGCTGGGATGTAGTCGCAACCAATGTCTGTACTCCATTGTTATCCATCACATATACGTGAACATTATAGGTACTTCTGTTGTTGTGATGATTTGCAATATCTACATGAACTTTGTAAGTGCCATCACTCTGCCTGTCTGCAAAATACCAAATCAGATCTCCCTGATCCGGCTCACTCCACACTGGAACTCTGACAGATTCCACTCCTGCCGGAACTTCAACATTTTTCACAATAACATCAAAAGTTCCCTGATTTGCATTATAATTTTGAATCTCCACATCTGCACTTGGTCCAATCACCTTAAACGTTGTTTTCCCAAGGAATACCTGAGTTCCACTTGTCAGATTTGCATAGGCATGTACCTGATAAACAGCTCCATCCTGTTGATCCGGAATACTCACATCCGCTTCCCAGACTCCGTTCGATTTCTGCTGCGCTGTAATCCAGCGAATATCACTTTGATCCGCCTTGTTCCATACCGGAAACTGTACGACATTCACGTCATCCGGCATATCTGCAAACTTCAGCTGAACCCGATACAGATCACTTCTGTTATCAACAGAAGAAACCTTTAACGTAGAAGTAGTATTACTGGAGACTCTGAATTCGGCCTGGCATAAATTCGATGTCGTATTCCAATTATATACATGAACATTATATTTTCCGGCGGACTTCTTATGATTCTGAATATCAAAATTGATAACTCTTGCAGTTCCCGGCAAAGAATACCAAACAAGGTCGTCCTGACCGTTTTCTTCACTCCACACTGCCACTTTATAACCATTTCCAGAACCACTCACCTCAATCTGTGCAGTTCCATTAAAATCATTTTTATTTTTAATCTGCACAGTTGCCTGCTCGTTTCCGTTATTGCCTTTGCTGAACCCGTAAGTTGCTGCAATTCCTGCTGCATCTGCTTCTCCCAGCTTTTTCAAGAAGTTCTCATCTTTCAATTTCGCGGCATCAGATGCACTGTCTAAGAATGCGTGTTCTACGATCACCCCTGTCATTCCATATTGTTTAGAAAGATAGTTTGTCGTAAAATAGTCATCTTTATTTCCATTCGAATCTGTCTCACCCGTGGTACCGTCTTTAATTTTTGCACCACGATTTGTTAATCCAAGTGCTGACAACTCACTCAGAATCTTGTTTGCCAGATTCTGTCCTTCCTGATGGATTCCTTCATTGTAGCTTTTGTTTGGATAGTAAACCTCGGCTCCCGTTCCCCCTCCTGTATTGAAATGAATATCTACAAATACGGTCGCTCCGAGTGCTGCTGCATCTTTGATTCTCTGATTCAGGCAATAGCTTGTACTCTGTCCCGGATATTTACAGGAAATAGAATCTCTGTCCATATACACTGTAACTCCCTGATACTGCTCCAATGCCTGTTTGCAATACTGTGCAACTTTAAAAGTAAGCTCTTCTTCTTTTAGTCCATTGCCGCTGGCTCCTGTATGTGTCGCATCATGCCCTGCACAGATTACAACTGTTTTCTCACTTCTTGGCTCTCGCTTCTCTTGCAAGCGGTGATACAGGATCTGCCTCTTCCAGCACTCCTGCCACAGTTTCCTCAATGTTCTCTGTATCTGAAGAAGCCTCGATCACATTTCCGTCTTCACTAAGTGAATATACTGCCACATCCGGCACTGCTTCCTCTGAAGAATTCTCCTCTTCCGGTTGTACTGTAACTGTATAACCCGCATCAATTTCTTCATCCAACAGATTTACCGTAGAACTTACTCCCGAGCTCTGATATGTCAGGCTATCCAGCTGATACACATCTTCTGCTGATCCTTCCGGATAATCCTGTGTGAACAAAACTGTATTGTTCACAATTGCTGACGCCGGCATTTCAAACTGTTCACCTGTAACAACAGAACTATAATGCAGAACTGCAGATTCCAGCACCAGGTTCTCATCCGAAAATCCAACTGCTATATTCTGTGTCTGTGGCATATTGACCACTGCTTCATCCACATATACATACTCCAGAATTCCTTCCGAAGTCTGCTGTGTTGTCTCCTGCTGTGTGTCTGTTTCATCTAAAGTCTGCTGTTGCTCCTGCGATTGTATATCGGCTTCTCCCGCAACAGAATCCATCTCCCCAGCTGCCGCCACATTCATCCCAGCTGTAGTAAACACCATCATAAACACCAGTAACAGCGCAAGTACTTTCTGTACTTTTTTCATTCTTTTGTTTTAACCCCTTTCTCTTTTGCGTAATATCTATATATAAAAACCTATGGCTGTATATTTTATAATATATCACACGGATGCTGCTGATTCAATTTTTTCTGTACTAATCCAGCACTGAATCATCAACTTTTTCATCTCCTGCCAGCTGTTCATAAAATACAGAACGTTTTCTGACTTCTCCATTTAACACGTCTAATCCCACTTTTTCCGCAAGAGTCGGTTCTGCTGAGAACAAATTCGTTCCGAGTCCCAGGCGCTCCCCTTCAATCTGTGCGCCTAACGCTGCAATTGTTGTCGGAAACATATCCATGGTAGTTGCCTGTCTGTTCTTCTGATTTACCGGGACAATCGGAGCATTTATAATGGCATTATACACTCCTCTTGTATATTCTTCCGGAACATCTTTGCAGAAATCACTGTCCATCGTCAGATGATCTCCTACTATCACAATCGTGGTATTCTCATAAAATGGCTGTGCTTTCAACCAGTTCACAAAATCCACGACCTGTCTACTGGCGCAGGACATAACATTTGCATACTGATTACCCGGATGTTCATCCTGGCACAGATCACAAACATATCCATCTTCAAAATGGGTGTCAACAGTCAGCATCGTAAAGTTAAATGGTTGTCCGCTGTTAGCCAAATTTGTTACTTCCTGCCTTGCAAAATCATATAATTTATGATCTTCAAATCCCCACCACACTCTATAATCCGGTGGTACAAGCCCATTTTGCTGAGCATAAGCCAAATCTTTCACCTCATAATTTCCGTGACCTTCAAAGTATTGTTTTCTTCCGGCAAATTCTCCTTCCGAACCAAACATGATCACCTGTCTATATCCCTGTGCTGCCAGCATATCTCCAAGAACTGTTGCCCCCGGAAGTACCTGAATATCTTCTTCTACATTTTCTGCCCGCAGATTTAATTTCAGTGGCAATCCGGATGTCTGCGCCACCATAGCTCCCATTGTCCACGTGGCACCATCAGAAGGAATCAGACCGCCCAGCATATCGCCTGTCGAAAAATTAACGTTTTCCATTGCCAGCTGCGTCATCTCTGGAATATCATTTTCTGCAAAAGCGCCGCCTACATCTGTTGAAGCGTACGTGGATTCCATGGACTCCATAAAAATGTACACCAGATTTCTCTTCTGCTCGGGAAATGTAACCGGAACCAATGCCGGATCCATATAATTCTCCTGCAAAAACATCGAAATCGTATCCTGATTTTCCAGATATTCTCCAACATCCAGTTCATTCCACACCATCTGTCCGGATGATACAATCAGTGCCATCGAACCTGCAACGGCTCCAATCTGTACCACCCATTTTGTAATCTTTGTTTTTCGCACCATTACGATTACCAATACCACAAAAAACACTGCCATCACTGCGGCCGGTATACAAGTCTCTACAAAATCCCAGAGTACCTCATGACTGGTGCCCTGGATTGGTGTCTTTAACTGAGCGACAAGCTCCTCCATAGACAGATTTGTCCATGTCGCCAGCATCCAGTTTGCCGCTTCATGAAGCAAGATTGCCAGAAATGAGAACAACACTGCTAACATACACAGCAGCACTTTCATCACAATCTGAATCACCTTTATCATGTTTCCCAAACGAACGATCCCGATATTCACTTTCAACTGTTCTTCCGTTATATCCGTCAGATTCTTCTGCTCTTTTTGCTCCCCTCTGTCTAACTCATTTTTCGGCCTCTTTCTGCGCTTTTTCTTCAACTCCTGCAATCTTATGTCCTCTCCTTAATTCCAACTTTTATACTGACCACTTTTACGCGGCAAAAGGGAACGCAGCCTGATTTGCTGCGCCCCCTCTCTTATTTTTTCTTTCAGAATAACTTTTTCGGATAAACTCCTGCATGAATCAAAGCCTGCAATTCCGAAACAACGGAATCCTTATCTTCTTTATAAGTCACACCAAACCATTTATCTTTTGATGTCAACACTTTTACTGCAAGCTTTTTCTCCGCCAAAAGATCACCAATGATCGTCGGCAGTAAATATTCTGCTTTCAAGTTATCTGCCGGGGTATTTGCTACAAATGCCTCAAATCCACTTTCCAGAATCTGGAAGAATTCTGGCGTAAGTCCCCACATATTCATGGAAACACTGGATTCAATATCGATTGAAATGTACTCTTCTCCCTCGTGAACGGCTGCTCCGCTCTCATATTTCTCAATATTGGACGTCTCCACGATATCTGCAAGATATCCGTTTTCATTTACTTTACAGACTCCGCGTGTTACCCCACCGTTATCACTCAGTGTATTTTTCAAAACAAAGCTGACCATACAGATCTCATCCTTTGATGTTGTCTCTCTTGTAAGGTACTCGTACGCTTCCACATATGCCTGCTTTCCATAGTAATCATCTGCATTAATGACCAGAAACGGACTGTCTACAACATCCTTACAGCAGAGAATTGCCTGTCCGGTTCCCCATGGCTTTGTGCGACCTGAAAAACGTTCCCGATACGCCTGCGGAATATCATCTACCTCCTGATATGCGTAAGCAACCTCTACAACCTTTTCAATCCGGTTTCCGATCACTTCTTTAAAATCTTTTTCCAGATCCTTTCTGATTACAAATACAACCTTATCAAATCCGGCTTCCATTGCATCATAAATGGAGTAATCCATAATAATCTCTCCGTTTGGTCCCACCGGTTCCAGCTGTTTGATTCCGCCACCAAATCTGCTTCCAATCCCTGCCGCCATTACGACTAATGTTGCTTTGTTCATGTTTTTCTCCTTTGCTCTGTAACCTTTATTCTCCCAGTCCATCCTCAATGATCCTGATCATCTCTGCAAGAGCTGCTGTCTCATCAGAGCCTTCACAGATCACTTCGATCTCATCTCCGCTTTTGATACATGCCCCAAGTACACTCAGTACACTTTTTGCATTGGCAGTGACCTCCTCATTTCGAGCCTGCTTTCTGACCGTGATCTTACTTGCAAACTGCATTGCTGTTTTGCAGAATAATCCTGCCGGACGTAAATGCAGTCCTGTAGGATTCTTGATTTTTGTCTTTCCACTGACCATTTTATGTCTCCTCCCTTATTTTTCCGATTTCTCCTGTGTACTGTCAGATTTCTTATCGGCTTTCTGATCTGTTTCATCTTCCTTTTCTGTCAGCTTTACTTTTATTGTAGGCTGTTTTTCCAATTCTACTCCGTCAGGCACTTCAATCGATACCGGAACCTCATACTCTCCTGTAGATTTACAGTCCTGCAGATCAATCGAAACTGCATTTGTAATATCCAGCTGATCAAGTGTTGTCTGTTCTCCGATAAACTTCAATTCGATCACTTCATCTGATTCAAACGTAAGCTCATATTTGTCTTTCAGATTATTAACCTGAATTCCTTCTACCGGGAATTCTATAATCCTGGAACCCTCCTTCTCAATCATAACAGTGATCAAAATCGTATTGGCATTCTCATCCACCAGCTTGATTCCCTCCGGAAGATACTGCGTGATATCCACTGTCTTTTCTACTTTTTTAGTAGCATCACTGACATCAATTTCCGATGTCGGAATTTCTATCTCCGATATCGTATCCAGCATCTCTTTTGTACCGCTGACTTGTATTGTCTGCGGCTCACAGGTCCATCCTGTGCAAATATAATTCTCTTTCAGATTCTCCGGCTGCTGATATGTAATCGGTACGTCTTTTGTATTCAGCATCTGAATCTCTACCTGAATTCCCTTCTCCGTGTTCAGGTTATTGCTCAACTTGCTCTGATCCACAATATTGCCCTGACTGTCATAAAGTACCAGATTTCCCTGAACAGTTCCCGAATCTGCGCGTCCCGTTACATCCACTTTAACCACTGCTTTTTCAATGCTTTCTACAAGCGGTTCTGAGCCTTTGATCGTAATCTTTTCAGGATTTACAGTCATGTTGCCAATGATACATCCATTCTGCGGCGTTCCTGACACACTGACTGTCAAAGGAAATACCTTCTGTTTGACATCATTGATCTCCACTACCAGGTTATTCGGCGAAGCCTCAGCTTTACACTCACTGCTATATCGCTTTACAGAAACTTTGATCGGGATCAGACTGTTGATCTGCATTTCCTGCATGTCAGCAACCGCGCTGAAATCTGAAGATGTCAGTTTCTCCAGTATTTCACGCTTTGCCGTCACTTTTACACTTACATTCTCTGTCCCATCCAAAATCTGATACATTTTTCCTTTACTTTTTACAACCTGCTCATTTTTTACTTCCACCGGAATATTATCAAACGTCTGTGTGTCAACAGGATCATCAATGTTTATCACGATCAGCCACAGAAATACAGCGAAGAACAGGGCAATCACTTTCAAGCTCAGATTTTCCATGTATTTATGCTTTTTCATTCCTGCGCCATCCTTTCCATTTTTTTGCTTTCTTCTCTGCTGATCTGTACTGAATCCGATTCAGTCGTTCTGTAAGCCTCTCCTTTGACACTCCTCTCTCTAATTGTCCGCCCATTGCAACAGATACCTGACCTGTCTCTTCCGAAACTGCGATCACCAGCGCATCACAGACCTCACTCATTCCGAGCGCCGCTCTGTGTCTTGTTCCCAGTTCTTTGCTGATCTGCATATTATCTGAAAGAGGAAGGTAACACGTTGCTGAGGTAATCCGATTTCCCCGTATGATCACTGCTCCGTCATGAAGCGGTGTGTTATGCTCAAATATATTGACCAATACCTGTGAAGAGATCTTGCAATCCAGTTCAATTCCCGTCACCTCATACTCTGTCAGATGAATCGCCTGCTCTACAACGATCAACGCTCCTGTGCAGACACTGCCCATCTCAAAGCATGCGCGCACGATCCCGTCTCGGGTTTCATCGGAAAAGCGCTGATTTTCTTTGCTTTTATCAAAAAGAGTAACATTCGTAAGAAAATTCTTTTCGCCCAGCTTTTCAAGAGCTCTTCTAAGTTCCGGCTGGAACACGACAACTGCCGCTATTGCAAGTACGCTGATCGACTCCTTTGCCACAAATAAAATCGTATGCATCTTAAAGATCGCGGCAAGCAAAAAGAATGCCCCCAGCATGATCATCCCTTTTAAGAGCATCCACGCTTTTGTATTCTTGATCCACAGCATGATCTCATACACGATCACTGTAATGATCAATATCTCTATCACATCTGTCAGGTGTACCGTTGGAAAGTATAAACCATTTATGTAATTGTTTAAAAAAATTCTGATCCGGTCTTCCATCCAGTCACCTCCTCATCCTATTCTCCAGAACCAGGTTTCTTGGTCCACAAATCTCCAAGGCTTTTCGTAAGACTCAAGTCATCCTCCGGCTCGTTCTGATTCTGTCTCAATTCTTCATTTAAACTCTGCGTCAGCAGAAGTTCATCTACATTTTTCTCCAGATCTGCTTCCTGGATCTGGCTCGTATCAATCGCCACCGTTTCCTGAACCATCGGCTCCGGCTTCAGATTTACTGCTGCTTTTACTTCCTTTGGCTGTTCTTCATGAGGCTCTGTAATATGCTTCACCTGTTTTTCAGGTAATGTAACCCCTACTTTCGGCACCGCTTTTACATAGTAGTAATACTCATCGTCCTCAAACTGTAATGTCTCTGTTCTTGAATAATCCACAGAAAGGAAGAAAAATTCTGCTATCAGACCTGCTGCTACTGCCACCACAAGATCCAGTAAAATAAAACTTGCCTGGAAGGAAACATCCAATGTCATACAGCCTGACACCTGAAGCACTGCCGCCACGATTGCTCCCGCAACGGAAGCTGTCTTCCACGCATGACTGATGCCTCTTGTTCTCACCCCATATACTACCATCATCGCCAGGAGCAGAACAACTACCATCATCCACATCTCTTTGTTGGCCAGTATCTGTTTTGTAAATACCATGATTCCGTCCAGAAGTTCTTTTACCCCTCCACTCTGAAATGCCGATGCCGTCAGCTTTACTGTGTGGAGCATATAATAAACAATCGTCCCCAGCATCATCGAAACTGCAAATGAAGGCGCTCCGAGCAACCCAAATACAACCGGGATCACATATGGGACCTTCAGAGCAACTGCTACTGCCGCCACTACCACCAGCCATGATTTTTTAGGTGTAAATCTTACATAAAAAATATACATCACCAGAAAAATTGCCAGACATAATCCCGCTACCGGCAAAGACAGCGCATACAGATGTACCAGAACAAGCAGGGCTGCTACAAGTGCCAGCATCCCGACCGGAAGAAAGGCCGTAACAGCAGCAAGACCAACTGTACAAACTGTAGAGGATAATGCTTTCATAAATCCTATATTGGAATTGATCAGTCCGAACACACATAATCCCAACACGAACTGCAGTATCTTTACAATATAAAAAGAATATCTGGCATAAATTTTTTCTATCTGATCCTTCCATACAAGTAATGTGCTCATATTATTTTTTCTCCTTCATGTTTATCTTTTCAAGACGGGACAGATCCCGATAATATTTTTTCACATGCTGCTTGGCAAGATTGTGTTTTCTCTTGTAGAACATCCTTGCACCGGTACAATAAAGAATCAAAAGAATCAGATAACCGCCCACTGCCGTTCCCATCAAAAGAAGAAGCTTTAGTATCGTAAGCTTTTCCAGAATCTGCTCCAACGTGCAGAATGCGATCAGTGCCGCTACGATTGCATAACCGATGGTAAACCAGATTGCCGTAGCCCACACATTCATACTCACATAATCCTTTTTATAATAACTGCTGATTTTCAGATCCTCTTCTGCTCCCTGCTTTTCATAAGAAGCCATCTTGATCATCAATCGTATTTTTCTTTTATCCAACATGTTTCCACCTCGATCCATTGCCTTTTAAACATCATTTTTAGTATATCATACTGTCAGAGTCCTTGTCCAATGCTTATGGTCAAAAAATATACTTTTTGTGCTCCTGCATTTTTCAACACCTTTGCCACTCTGTGTATGGTATTTCCGGTTGTATAAATATCATCGATGACCAGCACACATTTTTTCGGAATCCAGGATTTTGTGACACCAAATGCTCCTTTTAGATTTCGAATCCTGTCTCTGCTCCCAAGCTCTTTCTGAGGTCGCGTTTTCTGAATTCTCTTTACTGCATCTTTGTTCACGGGAAGATCCAGCCTTTTCCCAAGTTCTTCCGCCAGAATTTGTGCCTGATTGTAACCTCTTATCCTCTGTCTGGATCTGTGAAGCGGAACTGGTATAATTTCTTCTATTTTCCATTGTTTCACAGTATCTCCTAATTCTGCAGCCATTTCCGTAGCAAAAATTTCTCCATAGCATCTTCTGTTTTTGTATTTAAATCTGTAAATTCCCTGCGAAACCGGTGCTTTATGCACCCAGATACTCTTCCCGGCTTCAAACGCATACTTCTTTTTCTGGCAATCACGGCAGTACTCCTGCTCTTCCTTTCTCAATGGCTTTCCGCATTTCATGCATCTTGGCTGACGGATATACACGATCTTCTCTTTACAGGAAGGACAGATTCCATACTTGTATACATTTTCGCAAAATGGACAAACTGAAGGGTACAACAGCTCTAAAACTCTTGTATACGCTCGTCCAAGCTTGTGTATCGTTCCTGTTCGTTTTTGTTTTTTATCATTTCCTGAAATGTATCTTCACTCCCAACTATCGTTAAACATTTTTTTGCCCTTGTCACTGCTGTATACAATAAATTCCGATTATATAACAGCTTTGGTCCCGGAAGCAGCGGAATTACCACCGCCGGATATTCGCTTCCCTGGGATTTGTGAACCGTGATCGCATATGCCAGTTCCAGTTCATCCAACAGCTCAAACGGATATTCTACCAGTCGCTTCTCATCATACTCAACAGTCAGAGTTTCTTTATAGGAGCTGATCTCCCGGATGATTCCCATATCCCCATTGAAAATCCCCATCCCTTTATCTACCGTCACCCCATACTTTGTACAAACTTCCCACTCCAGCTGATAATTATTCTTGATCTGCATCACTTTATCACCAGTACGGAAAATCCTTCCGTTTGCTTCCTTTTCTTCTTTCTTCGGATCCGGAGGATTTAAATATCTCTGCAAAATTACATTCAGACGCTCTACTCCAAGCAGACCTTTTCTTGTCGGTGTCATCACCTGAATGTCAAACGGAGATGCATCCACATATTTCGGAAGTTTCTTCTGGATCAGTGTGATTACAACTCCTATGATCACATCCGCCTCCTGTCGCTTCAGGAAAAAGAAATCACGGCTTTTGTTATTTATGATCACACGCTCACCTGCATTAATCTTATGCGCATTCAACACGATATCACTTTCTCCCGCCTGTCGGAAAATCTTTGTCAGTGTAACCACATGAAATTTATTCGATGCAATCGTATCTTTTAATACACTTCCCGGTCCTACCGACGGCAGTTGATTGACATCCCCCACCAAAATCAGTCTTGTTCCGGGCACAACTGCTGTAAGGAGTGCATGCATCAAGGTCAGATCTACCATGGACATTTCATCAATGATCAGCACATCTGTTTCCAGTGGATTGTCGCGATTTCTTAAAAATCCATTGACATTTCCTTCTTCTTCTGGATTTCCGCTGACTTCAAGCAGACGATGAATCGTCTGCGCTTCATAACCTGTCGCTTCTGTCATGCGCTTTGCTGCACGCCCTGTCGGCGCTGCCAGAAGAATACTCATCCCCTCGCTCTCAAAAAACTGAATCATGGTGTTGATTGTTGTTGTCTTTCCGGTTCCGGGTCCTCCTGTCAGGATCAAAAGTCCATGCTTGATCGATTCGATCACCGCCTGATGTTGCATTGGATCCAGTGAAATCTGTTCCAGCTCCTCCACTTTTCGCAGTCGTTTTTCCATCATATCTTCCGGCATCGCGCAGTCAATATCCAGATCATTCAGCATACGGGCAACATTCAGTTCCATATAATAAAAGCGGGACGGGTAGATACGGATCTCTCCTTCTATTTCTTTCATAACTGTCTTTCGTTCCATGCAAAGATCCATGATATATTTTTCAATTCCTTCAATCTCAACACCAAGAAGCCTGGAGGTCCTTACCTCTAAAACATTCTTCGGCAAATATACATGTCCTTCTGTCATGGACTGCTGCAGCACATAAAAAATCCCGCTTTGGATCCGGAAATCAGAGTCTGTATGTATTCCAATCTTTGCCGCAATCTCATCCGCAGTTTTAAACCCAACACCTTCGATATCATCCGCAAGTTTGTAAGGATTGGTTTCCAGGATCTCATACACTTTACTGCCATACTTCTGATAGATTTTTGCTGCCAGTGCTGTACTGATTCCAAAGTTCTGTAAATAAATCATCACTTTGCGCATTCCTTTTTTCTCATCCACCTGCAGCGCGATCTCCCTTGCTTTGCGTTCGCTGATTCCATTCACTTCTGCAAGCCGTTCCGGCTCTTCTTCTATAATACGAAAGGTGTCTGTTTTAAACTTCCTTACAATTCTTCCTGCCAGAGCTGCACCGACTCCTTTGATCGCACCGGAACCAAGATACCGCTCTATGGAGATCAGATCTTCCGGTTCCTTCATCTCGTAAGAACTGATTTTCAACTGGCTTCCGTAAATATTATGATTCACATAATCTCCCTTAATTTCCAGGCGCTCTCCTTCGCTGATAAAATTCAGGGTTCCTACACAGGTTACTTCGCCCGCTTCACTTTCCAGCTGAAATACTGTATATCCATTTTCTTCATTGCGAAACACAATATGTTCCACGTATCCTGTTACAATCTCCACTTCTTCCTCCCATTTTATGCAGCCTCAACATTGTATACATGTATTCTTGCATATTTTTTCTGTTTACCAGTCCTACAATAGAAGACAGACTCCCCCGACATACAGAATCTTCATTCTGTTGCCGAAGCAGCCTGTCCCATCCTGATTTCTTCTCAGAAATCCTTCCTGCCACTCATAAATTCCACAAACTGTCCGGTTCCGATCGCTACTACTTTCATCGGATCTTCTGCCGTCATTGTATTGATACCTGTCTTTTCCTCTATCAGCTCTTCCAGACCTCGCAGCATTGCCCCACCGCCAGTCAGAACAATCCCCCGATCCAGAATGTCGGCATACAGCTCCGGCGGAGTCTGTTCCAATACCGAAACAACCGCTTCCACAATCTTCC
>ERZ827194.998-NODE-998-length-15030-cov-3.15225_pt1 | contig 15030 bp, 18 predicted proteins | sample MGYA00519777_ERZ827194 | MGnify/ENA primary metagenome ERZ827194 (study PRJEB31778, sample SAMEA3449277) | human gut metagenome | biome: human gut; feature: human-associated habitat; material: faeces | place: United Kingdom | collected 2010/2012 ...
TCAATTTGTATGCTGTTGATTTAAAGCCGGTCCGAATCCCGCCAGCCCAGCCAAAGAGCAACCCTCAACAAATGGCTTGTTTATGCGGTTTGTTGAGGGTTTTCTTTTGCCTTGAAACACTGCTTGAAAGTGGTTTGATGGTGGATTTCAAAATTCCAAAACAACAGTGCTTCCTTTGTCCCCAATAGTTTGTCTGCTCAATAAGCAAAAATCACCCTCCCCGGATACTTCCGAGGAGGGTTTCATTATCCTTGCACAATATTTTGAATCAACAGCGCCAGCATACCGCCGCCGACAGCGCTGCCCAGTGCGGTGATGACAGCACCGGCAAATTTTTCCCACCAGCGCAGAGGCTTCTGCTCAATAACCTGCAAACGCCTCGACTGGTGGTTTAATTCTTCATCGTGTTTTTTGATTAGTTCTCCCATTTCAATGCTCAGACGATTGAGCTTCTCACAGATTTTCTCTAAATCTTCGATGCGCTCCTTGTCCCGCGCAAATCGCTCATCTTGTACCCTCTGTCGTTCCCGACACAAGGTATCGCTTACCGGTTCCGGCATACGCATGCCCTCCCTTACTGACATTTGCTATCAATATATCCGCTGATTGCCCTACACACCGCCCGCGCAACGCCCTGCTCGTTTGGCAGCTCTGCCCACAGCAACGGGGACTTGTCCAGCCAGTACCAGGCGGTTTCGTCATATCGCACTTCGTCCCACGGGATAGTGTAGGTGCCCAGCAGCTGCGGGTCCAATCCCAGCATTTTGAGCTGGGGGCGATAGTGCGCTTTCGCCCGCTGGCTCTCTGCCAAATCGCGCGCTACAAAATCCCCCAGCCGCTTGCCGGTGTAGCCCTGTACTCTGCACGGCTGGACCTTGCAGGCGTTACTCTCCTTGAGGATGATGGTATACTCCGGCTCGGTGGTTGCCAGCCCATACCAGCCGGCATACTCTCCCTGCATCGGCAGCACAGTAACGTTTTTGTAGCCGCTTTCCCGCAAAACCTGCGCAACCTCTTTTGCCAGTGCGTTACCGCCTACATTTACGATGGTGATTTTGGTTTTCTCGCCTAATTTCATGCCGCTTCCTCCTTTTTATCCAGTCCCAGTGCTTTCCATGCGTTTTCGATTGCCACTCTCACAGCGTCCATATCAATTTTGATTCCGTGCGCAAGGCACTGATTTGTGATGTACTCGCTCACCCAGCGCAGTTTCTCCTCACCCTGCCCCTGCGCATTAAAGATAATCTCTGCCGCCTGTACGCCTGCCAGAGCGTAGTTGAGGATGGTTTCCCACTGTTCATTGGTGACTTTGCTCTTGACCCATGTTCTAAGAGCCGGAATAACAATACCTGTCATAATAAGCCCTACCAGACCAATAGCAGACACAATGATATCAGTAATGTCAATGTTCATGTTGTTTCCTCCTTATACCTTGTGTGTTCCTTCGACGCCCCTGTTTTCTCTTGCTATGGTTCTTTTTCTCAACCAAAGCAGAGCTTCTTCCAGAGAGGTAATAGCAAGGGCGTTTTCTCTGCATCTATATTCGGACTGCTGGAAATGTTCAAGTCGGCAAATAACCATATTGATTAAATCCTCATTGCATACACCGTTTACTCCGCATTCCTGAATCGGTCCTTCTTGAAAGTGAATATCCGCCAGCGGTTCTCCCGAATCTGCTTTGACAACAGAAAATCGGTGTGGGGCATTATAAGAAAAATCCTCTTCCTGCAGAACTTTGGTGTATTTGCTTGTTAACAAGTCCATTTCTAATTCTTTCATGATATTTCCTCCTAAATCGTTGTCACAAAGCCTGCGATGCCCTTCTTTTTCAGGTCGTCAGCGGTTTTCTGTGCGGTTGCCTTGTCCGCAAACTTGCCTACACACACCCTGTTGGTGCTGTTTGTGCTGGTGACAAAGGCATAATAGCCCATGCTTGACAGCTTGTTCTGCATCGAAGCAGCGTTCACGCGGTCAGCAAAGGCACCCACCTGTACGGTATAGATGGAATCTTGGGAAGATTCACTCTGCTTATCCTCCGATGCTCCACCCGTCTGCGGATTGTACTTGATGCCGAGGTAATCCAGCACGCCCATGGCATAAATTTTGCCGTATGCCTGCTGCTCGGCTGTGGTGTCATAGTCTGTGCTGTCTGCAGAATTGTCCACAAAGAAGCCCTCGCACAGCACCGCCGGCGCTTTTACCTGCCTGCACCAGCCAAAGTAGTCGGTGCCGGAGCCGTTGAGCCTGGTTTTTACCCCGCGGGACTTCTGCCCGGATGCAACCACCCTTGCCTCAATGCACTGCGCCAGCTTGATGGACTTTGTCGCATAGCCGTTGGTCTGGTGGTAGACTTCGAAGCCATCTCCTCCACCTGCGTTGTTGTGGCACTCCACCGCCACATCGGGTGCAAAGGCGTTTGCCTCTCTGATTTCCTCAATCAGCGGGTCATCCTCGTCCTTCAGGCGGGAAATTCCCACTGTAACACCATGCCGATCCAGCTCCGCTTTCAGTCCCAGCGCCATCTGAAGGTTGGCATCTGCCTCTTTGATGTACTTTAGGGCACCGGGGTCTTTGCCGCCATGCCCGACTCCGATAAACACTCGTTTGCTCACTTTTTCTCACCATCCTTATTGCGCTTAATTTTACTCAGCGACCACAGCTCCACCGTGATAAATCCAAAAAACACCACCGTGAGCTGCGGCTCTGGCTGTACCCCTGTGCGCCACTGCATCATCAGGCAAATGGCTGTGTAGCCAATCGCCAACGCAATGCACAAGAGTACAATCAATCTGGAAAACAACCCTTTGTGGCTGCGCTCTTTTTTAGAGCTTGTCCCCTTTTGGCTTGCTAAAAATTGTTGTAGCTCAGCCGTCAGCTCGTCTAATTCCTTGTCTGTCATGCGTTAAATCACCTCCACATACTTTTCCTCTGCCAGCATCACAAGTTCTGCATACTGGGTTTCGTCAATGCGGCTCATAGCAAAGTACACATCTAATTTCTCAATAGCTTCCTCTTTGGTGGCATAAAACTTTTTATTGATAAGGTTAGTCATCAGTTTTACAATCACAGTGTTATTCATCAGATTCCCTCCTGAGATAAAATGTTATCGGTGTCGTTTTCTATCATGGTTGCCTGTGTTTCAAGCGGCATCAGCGATAGCAATGCTGCCTGATTGGCTTGGTACTGTGCCACTAGGGATTGTAGCTTGCTATCAATATACAGTTTAGTATCTGCAAGATACTGTATCCGCTGCCCCACATTGTCGGTACAGAACAGGTTTGTAATGCCGTAATAGGTGTGCAGAGCATTGAGTTTTACAATTAGTTTGGGGTCGGTGATAGGGGTTGTGGCTGGAGTAACGAGTTGAGCAATAAAATATATGTCATTATTGGAAATCCATTCTTTTAATTTGTTTATTGCTTCTTCAACAGGAGTGTCTTGATTTACTCCTAGTCTTGTAAACGATAAATTAAAATCCATAGTAGTTTCAACAGTATAAGCAATTTCACTTTTTGAATTCCAACTACTTTGATTACACAAAAACAGATTCGATAACGCCATAGAATACTGTATAATCTGACCCCTCCATTCTTTAACTCGAAATGGCCAATATCCAGCGTCAAATGTAACTGTGTTATATAAGTGATTTGAACTGATTTTATCCTCGGGTTTTAATTTAAACTTTTTACATCTTTTCACAACCTCCCATCCGCCATCAGCATTTCTTTCAATGCTGTCGCAAATCCATTGCTGCCCAGTGCTGTCGGTGTAGTTCCCACCGCTTTTTACAGGGATTCCCGGCAATCCGTTCGGTGTGGGGATGGTGAGGGATTGGGATTGCGGTGCGGTATAAGTTTCCGGCACATTGTTTCCAGCAACAATTACAAAATCATAAAATCTTATACCTGTGCCGATGTTGCCGTAAACGGATAAGGCTGTTGTTTTTTGCCTTAAATCGTCCGTGAGCACAAAAGTTTTTGTTGGATTAACAATCTCCCCACTCGCTCCCCTAAAAGCAATCTTGCCGCGCTGCGTTCCTGCCACGCCAACGCCATCTACCCGATAAAATATAGAGTATGTGCCATTTGGCAAACTCAAAATTTTGCTATTTTGCGCCTTATCAAAAATTGCACATCCCGTCCCGGATGAGATGTTTGCTGTAAACGGTGTAATATCTACCAGATTGGCGTTTTTGATGCTTACATCAACGCTCCCACCCTCTCCCACACTCACAATCGGGATGGGGTTTTCTGGTGTTGGCACACCATCCTGCGTGCTTTTGCCATAGATTTTAAGCCCCTGCAATGCAAGGTCGGCACTGTCGTTAAGTGTCACAAACTCTCCGCTCTTAATCGGCTTAATCCCTGCTGCCAAAGGCATATACCGCTTATCGCTCTCTGCTTTGGTATAGGCATCTACTGCCACTTCACCCAGCTCGTACCCAGTGCCACCAGCGTCTACCATCGGTACTTTGCCGGCGTCCTGTGCGGTTGGAGCAGGTAGCCCTAAACCATCCTTGCCGGGTTCTCCTTTTTGTCCAGGCTCTCCGGGGTCACCTTTTGGTCCAGGTATTCCCTGTTCTCCTCTCGGTCCGGGTACACCCTGCGGTCCCTGTTTTCCTTCCGGTCCGGGTGGTCCCATCGGTCCGGTTTCGCCCTGTGCCCCCTGTGGCCCTTGTGCTCCATCCTTGCCCGGCAACCCCTGATCTCCCTGCGGTCCCCGTTCGCCCGGCTCACCTTTCGGTCCTGCTGGTCCTGTTGCTCCCTGCTCGCCCTGTATCCCTTGCGGACCCGGGTTTCCCTGCGGACCTTGCTCGCCTTGTGGTCCCTGTGCACCCGGAGGTCCTTGTGGTCCTGGTAGCCCATCTTTTCCAGGGCTTCCCGCTCCCTCGATTTTTACATTGATTTGCGGGCATGGGTCGATTGGCGGCACCATTATGTCCATCTTAGTAATCATAGGTTACCTCCTCCGCTACAGTAAATCGAGATGGTTTCACAATCGTTTTAACAGCAGTACCTCCTGCAAAGGTAAATTGTAAATCATAGATATATGTCCCAAAATTAAGTGCTTGTGTATCCTCTGGCCATATTGGGATGTTTGCCGCATTATTTTCAAAGTCGCTTACTTCTTTGTGCAACAGCACTTTTCCACCAACATAAGACCTCACCGTCATCTCCAGTTTATCCCCCGGTTGCACCTCATATCCGCTGATAGTAACCAATAAGCACTCACTGTCACCACGGGTCATTTTTAGGTTTGTACCAGATACAATCATATTCGTTCACCCCTTAACGCCCACTCGTTTCCCTCCATCGGTTCCCAAACGCAAGGCATCATATCTTTTTTGCTCTCCCATACAGTGTTGTTCTTGCGCACAAGGTCGCCTGCGCGGATGTGCATACCGTAGGCCCATGATTTCACGCCGTTTGCGTCGGGGACGATATAGGGCATATAGATGGAAAACACGCCTACTGCATCTGGTGGGTAAATTTCCTGCGAAATGGTGTCCTTCTGCACCTGATAAACAGTATCTTTGTAGGTAATCAGTTGCCATTGTTTATATTCGGTGTTTGGTTGCCATACAGGATAAACAGAAGCAAAATAGCCCGCACTTTCGGGTAGTTTGTCCATCATTGCTACAGATAGTTCTTGGTACAAGTTGGCAGCAGCAAGTTTCATATTTTTTAATTCGTTTGCTTGTAGCTGTATGTACTCCCTTGTTGTGTATTGTGTCTCATCGTACACCCAGAAATCTCCCGCTCTACGGATGTTTTCCCGGATATATACCGTGGTAGGTGAGCTTTGCGTATCGATTTCAGGCGGCTTCTCTGGCTGGCTGCCATATACATCAGTGTAATGTTTCATGTCGCTTCTCCTTATGGGTGGGCGGAAATTCTGCCGGGGTGGTCTTTGTTTGTCATGAAAGCGATTCCGATGGCTTTTTGATCTTCAGATACCGTTCCGGGAGAGATAGGATAAAGGAACGAAGCGGGGCTTCCATGATATTTCGATGTGAAATAAGTCGTTTCCGAGCCTCTTATCAAGGAAGCTAGCTTCCCGAATTCAGTTATTTTTATTCTACTAATCCACCCTTCTTTATCAGGTAGATAATACTTGTCCAAAGTTTGATGCCCTTCTCCTGTAGCGTTATACGGCGGATGCATCTTGATGCAAGTTTGCGATTCCTTTTGCTCGGTACTGTATTTCGTGTAAATCCCTGCAACAAACGCATACGCCTGCCCCCACCACTGTTTTATATGGAATATTGTTTCCTTGTTAAATTGAGAATCGCTCTCAACTGTAACAAACCCGCCTCCGAAGCATGCGGAAAAATCTGTACTTTTTGATAGTACAATCAAAAGCGCCGCAACATAATCCCGTTCGCTCCATGAAGTTAGATTAGTAATTTCGCTTTCGTGCTCTTTGATGGCTGTGGCATAATCTTTATATTTTATATAGGGAGCTCCTTTAATAGATTTTGCCGGAGCAGAAGAAGGGAAAGTGCCCAAATATATCTTATCCTTTACGATTCCTCTGGAATCCGTAAAAGCAAGAGCTTGGTATCTGTCGTCTACCATCTGTTCAGAAAGAATGATATAATCATATCCGCCCTCGCTGTACTGGCAAAGATACCATCTCGGCATTTCCGCCATTACATTTCCGTTATAATTGATATTAGACGCATCAGATGGCGTTCCATCTTCTTTCAAATTATAGTTGTTCGGGTCCAGATAGTAGTCAACCGTTCCATCTAATTTGAGCATACAAGGTTTGTTGTCCTTTATAAATCCGATTTCCGTCCAATCGCCATAATCAAATGTCTCAGTTTCCTGATTTAATCTTCCCGGTCTCATCCCTACCGCATCAAAGATATACTCCACTCTGGTGTCGGGGTCGGCGTTGTTTTGGTCGATTTTTACCCCATATTTCAAAATTTTAATCGGCTGTGCTGTAAAAGTATTATCAGTATCATAATTCACCTTGCCTTCATCGGAGTACGGAAATAATGCGTAATAATATTTTTTATTTGGTACCAATCCACTATCCTCAAAAGGTGTATTTAGGTAGGCATTTCGCGTTTGGTTGTTCAAAACCAGAGTTCCATCTTTTTCGTTTTTAGGGAAATCAAATTCGTTTCTCACAAGATATGTCCCTGCCCATCGGCTCACAGTATGCCCATTGATCATAGTGTTCTCCGGGTCTTTCCATGTAATTCCTACACTAGTTTCTTTTGGAAATACCTTAATTTCACTCACATTCCCTGGTGGCAGTGTTATTTTTCCTTTCCCAATCGGATATTCTACCACATAGGTGCCGCTCACTCTCATTACCTTTACCCGGTCGCCTAACTGGAAGGTGATGGATTTGTTATACCTGTATCTTTTAGATGTTGCTTCCTTCTCCCCGTCAAACTTGAGCTGTAGCCCATCTTCGTACACACCCATTACGGTCGCAAAATTGATTTGAGATGGCTCCTCTATACGCATCCGACGTTCATTTTGATATGATATTCCGTTCATTCAATCACAATCCTTTGCACTGTATGCATCATTTCTCCATCAAATCCAAGCGCCATTTTCCATTTTGTTTCCTGATAAATGCCATCTGCCAGAGGGTGATGCACCGCGATAATATCCCCTACCTGATGCTGATTCAGTGCCGTTCGGAAAGAAAAAATTTCATTCGAGCACATTGATCGGAATTTCAGATTATCTGCATATTTCTGCAATTCTTCCTGGCTTGCAATATCATCCAATCTTTTGATTGGTGCTTGCACCCTGCCAATATTTACCGTAGAGATACGGCTTGTGGGAGAATCATTCACCGCCATTGCAATCAAAGGCTCCTCATATTCCGGTGAGGAAACCATAGCCGTAAACACATTGTATGCCTTGTAAATATCGCTACTATTTTCGGCTGCTGTTTTGATTTCGGACAATTCTCCTGCTTTGTACTCATGGTCGATGATGCTTCCATCCATCGGTTTTTGTGGTTCTACTCGGGCATTTCCATCCGCATCAAACCATAGTGATTGATAGTTGATTTCTTCCAACAAACTGTTAATAATTTTTATCCAGCTGGTACCAATCTCCCAATCCGTGCGGGTATTGATTAAAACAGCATCACTTTGTATTGTAAGAATCCGCTCAATTCCCAGCTTTAAGAGAGCGCTTTGGACAATATCGGTATATCGTTGCCCGGGAAAGAAAATCACACGTTCCTCCGTTCGGGAACGCTGTACAATTCTCCCTAGGTCCATGCCCTTAATCCGCCAGAAAAGTACGCCTTTTTTATTGATGCACTTATCCGCCTGCGTAATGAGGTATTCTCCCAAAGGACTTTCTATACCATCCAATATCAGATAAGGCTTGATAGATACCTTGAGCCAATTTGGTGGCGCAATATCCAGCACAAAGTCCCCGGACAAGGAAAGCTTTACATCCGCGTCCGCATCACACTGGATTGCGGGGCTATCAATCGGCTGTGCGTGCCCAATGCAAATATCATCCTCAATGATTTCAAACCGGAAAGCAGGAGTAATCTGGCTTTTATTCAATGATTATCACCTCCTGCTGCGTTTCTCTGATTTCGATTTTAATATCCGTCATTCTATCTCGATTGCACTCTACCGATACCAAAATCCCCTCAACAGAATCCCCTCGCACATCTTTGTAGATAATATTCTTGCCCACCAGATCCTCCACACGGTCCGTAGTCTGCTTATCGGTGGTAAACTCTAAAGTGTGGCTCACCCCTAGCTCATCTGCTACATGAGCCACTGGGAGCGATTTTCCGGCGTAGTACACCATAGATACCGGGCACTTTTTAGCGATTGTATGCATCGGGAAAGCCCCTCTACGTTTTTTGAGTTCCACCCAGCTTTGCTTTCCTCTTTCAGAGATAATTCCGAAAGGGATTTGCACACTTGCTTTGATTTCCTCACTGCGCTGATAGTTGCTTTTCGTATCCACACCAAGTATATAGTAGGTATGCATTCCTAAGGCGGTATCATCAACAAAAGAATAGGTTCCTTCCACACCCTCTGCGAGCTCCAGCTTTCCGATCAACTCCCCGTCCCGATAGAGATAGTTGGCTGAAAACTGGCTTTTAGCAGAAACAATGGCACTAAAGTTTTCCACCTTTGAAGCAATCGCAACCCGCCCTGTCGGATGATTTTGAATCATTACCTGAGCCTGTGCCCATTTACTCCAAAGATTAAATCTATTTTTTACGCGGACACTTACTGTTGCACTGCCATCAGGCAAAAACTCTGCCCAGCGATAGCTTTTGCTTGCAGATAATACCGATTGGATTTTCTCTCCCACCTTAATCTCAGCTTGCACCTGCCCTTCCGCCTGCCAAACGATAGTAGGGCGCGGGTTGGTTGTAACACTTGTGATAATCGGTGTTGTTGGTGCAGAACGAACAATAATCGAGCTGGTTTCGCTCCATTTTCCCGCTATGAGATTGCTGTTGTAGGTTCGCACTCTCCACTCTAGATTGCCTGCCGGAAGTGTGTTTGCGGAGACAACATAAAAAGTATCATCTGTATTTTGATTATCAACTAAAATTTTCCAGGCTGTATTTTCATTGCGATATTGAATCTCAAATCCGCGTGGTTTAGAGTTGGTAGAGATAAGATGATTCCATCGAAAGATGTTCTCCTGTGAGCCATCCAGCGTTACCTGATTTGGTAAAGGAGTTGTTGCTTTCGAGAGGGCATCCTGTGTAGTAAATTCCTTCCAATCGCTTGTAGCCGTTCTTCCATCCTCTGAGGTAACAGTTACCTGCCATTCAAAAACACCTGTATCCAGCGTATCTGCTGCCAAGATATACTGGGGGATATTTCCTGCAATATCCTGAAATAATACTGATTCTCCTCCTTTTTTTCTCAAGCGGAATTGAGCGCTTTTTTGTGTTGTCATTGTGTCAAATAGATGTAGCGTCGAAGAAATCTCCCACTCAAACCGAAACTCTTGGTGAGAATCTACAAACCCGGTATTGATTGTGTTGATTGGTAGATAATCTTTATCCACCACAACCTCAAGATAAGGCGCTGAAGCAGTGCGGGAGGATTGTACTGTAACATTACTGTACATCCAAGGTTGATTAATATCTCCTTCAACCCAAGGCCCTCCAACCCCGCTTATGCTTACAACAACAATACCGGTTTTATAAAAATTCTGGAAGTTTTTCCAGAATTCTGCCGCTGTGTAAACACTTGAAACGCCATCTCGCATGGTCAGCAAATCAAAGGTAAAGTTTGTAAAATTTGGATACTGATGCTTTAATTTCATACGTGCATCTGCGCTGGTCATCCGGGCGTTTATCGTGCGGTCGTATTCTTCTGTTCTTTTTAGGAGAAAGTCGTCCCTCTTAATATCATAAATCCCATTACCTCCATTGAATTCTTTTGTGGATACCTCCAAGTCGAATGCAGTATAATAATCATCACTAAATTCATCATATGTTGCGCTTACCGTTGCATTCATGTGGAGTTCGCAGGATAGAATTTTGTATTTTTTCATTTCTTCTGGAATTTCAAACTGGAGAAAAGCGATATTTCGAATCTGAAATGATGCAGAAACAAAATCCTCTGAAAATACTTTTAACTCTGATGTTTTTCCAAGATTTCCCTCATTGTTTCTGTCAATATAGGTTGATTCCGTGCAGTTAATCCTGATTGTTTCTTGTGCCACTAAAATCCAGCCCATCCTTTCTGTACACTCAGAGGGTAATCCTTTAAACTCTCCAGTATTTCCGAAAATCCGTCTAACCCGTCTACTGTCACGTTGATATTAACGTCATTATTGATTGTCATTGTTATGCCACCTGTCAGCCCTTTGATGGCATCAAGCAGTTGTCCGATCAGGCTGCCATCTGTAATGTTAAATCCTGATGCCCCCATACTGGCTGTATTTGCAGACAAGGCTCTTGCTACTGCTGGGGCTGTCATCACCTGTTCGCCGCCGGCAAAACTCATTACCTGTGCGCGGGGTTGTGCTTGAGCAAACACAGGTACACTCCCGCTCATTGTTACAGCGCTGTAGCCACCGGAACTTATGCCGCCATTAAGATTTTGGGAATTATTCTTTTGCTGCTGATCAAACAAATCTTTCAATGACTGGATAAAGTCTTTGACCTTTTTTATCGCATCGGTGATTACATTGATAAATCCTATCTTAATGCCATTAACAAAGCTGTCGAACCCATATTTCAGCGGGGCAATTTCCTTTGCCAATTCTGCCATTGCTTCGTCCAGCTCATACTGGCTATTTTTAGCCTCAACCATCGCTCTATTGTTTGCTTTATAAGCATCAGTCAATCCTGGCAACTCGGTCCGGGAGAGTTGCTGCAAAACATATTGCTGTTCTTTTCCGCTCTCCGCCGCACGTTTTAAACCTTCATTAAATTCTTCCACGTTAATTCCAAGTCTTCCCAGCAATTCCCCAAATTGTCCCACTGCTTCTTTGGTAGCAATCGTTTCTTGCAATCCATCGGCAAGTGATTCAATTTTGAGAGTATCTGGAAATTTGATAACCGCATCGGATAGACGCTCAACGATTTCCGCCATGTTGTTATCCTCGAATCCAGCCGCAAGCAGGTTGGACATAGCCTCTGTGTTGGCGTTAAAATCATCCGAAACAACGTTAAATTCTTCCATTCCAGATCGCACCGTTTCAATGCTAACTCCCATACTTTCAGCATTTACCTGTAGCCTAGCAAATCCTTCTCGCATCTCTTCGGTTTTTTCAAAAAGCGAGTTTATTGCAGATGTTAATGCAACCACAGCGGCAACTGAGGCACCTCCAACAATCCCCGCCATTGCAGCAGCAGAGGCGGACGCACCTCCAAATCCACTAACGAGATTGGTAATCCCGCTGGCTGCCGGTCCTGTAGCTCCCGGTAACGATTGTAGCCCCTGGAGCAATAAGTTGATTGCATTATTAGCTCCTTGGCCACCATTAGAAACGCCTTGGGAAGACTGAGAAAGCTGATCTAATCCGCTCGCTGCATTATCTGTGTTGGTAGATATATCTCCAATAGCTCCTGCTGCATCACTTGCGCTAGATGCTAATTTATCCAAGTTCCCATCCGCAGACGATGCAGCGGCGCTGACCTTGTCAATGTCGCTCGCAGTAGAAGATGCCTGTCCTCCGGTTTTTCCAATAGAAGATGCTGCTTTGCTGCTGGCTTCTTCCATTTTTTGCGCTTTTTCAGCATATTTGTCCGATTTGTCAATCATCTTATCGAGGGATTCTTCTGCTTTAAGGATGTTTTTTTGCAGTTTGAGAGCTTCTTCGCTGTCGGGTCCTTTAACGTTTGATACTCTCTCATATTTTTCACGTAGAGAATCCAATAACTTTTCCTGCACCTCAATTTGTGCATTAAGGTTGTCCCACTGTTTTGTGAGTTTTTCCATATCCCCCGCTGATACCTGGTTGACGCTGTCCGCTACTTTAGACATAGTATCAGATATTTTATCTGCTGATTCATCAATTTGCTTAAAAGCCTTACTGCTATCACCCGAAAAATCTAGGATGGATTTTAATATGTTGCTAAGAGCTTTTTCCATTTTTGAGTTGTCGATCTCAGTATTAAACCGGATTGTTCCATCAGCTGTTGACATTTTCCCCCACCTCCTGTAAAATGAAATGTGAACAAATTGAAAAGGAGTTGTTTTTATGTTCTGCCCAAACTGTGGAACAGAGTGCTCCAGCAAATTCTGCCCGAATTGCGGAACACAAATCCCAGAAGATAAACTAAAACCCGCCGATGAACCTATAAAAGCAGAGACGTCTTCTCTTTATATTCAAATCAAGGACCCGCCCAAAAAGTGGCCCACCTTTTTCCTTTGCCTTTTCCTTGGGATGTTTGGCGTACACCGTTTTTACGCCCAAAAATTCATCAGTGGGTTTGTGTATCTTGCAATGACTTTCCTCGATCCATTTTTTACCCTTTGCGGCGTATTCTTTGATTTGTTTTGCATCATCACAAATTCATTTTTTATCGATCATCATAAAATGGTAGAACAGTATCAAACCACCGAACATAAAGAAAAGATAGATGGATGGCTAATCGCTTTTATCGTGCTAGCTTTGTTTGCCGGCTTGCTTTCTTTTCAATCGGCTAGCCGCTCTTTTTCTTTTTTCTCTTTTGTTGAGTATTTTTCTGCGTTTGGCGTTCCAACCTTTGGAGTTATCACCCTTGCATATTACCGCAAAGGAAAACCTTATACCGTTCCTCTCGCACTTGCAATTATTTGCTTTCTACCCCTTGCCTCAGCTGCTTTAGGGTTTACAACTTTATCTGTTTAATCATCCATATCCTCGTCATATAGCGAATAGAGCTGCTGCATTCGTCTGAGCTCCCTGCGCTGACGGGGATTTTTTATTTTAGAAATATCCTGATAGCTCATTGAGCGAACAGAAATGCGCCGCTTAATCTGGCAATCTTGCGGCAAACTCTGGAACAATGCCATAAACTGCCACCAATGCAAATCCTCTTTCAACAAATCCACACCATTATAAGTTAAAAAATCAGCCCAGACCGCCCAAAAATCTTTGTAAAAGTCGAGCGTTTTCTTATCGTCATCTTCTGGAACAATCGGCAGCCCACATCGGCAAAACCATGCTGCCTGTAAAAACAGTTCCAAAAATGCAAAAGGCTCTTTGGGTGCCGGGCTTTTCAACACCTTCCGCAAGGCAAACACTTGCTTTTCTTCCTCGGTTAAATCCGACCGATCTAATATTTGTTCAAATTCCAGCCATTCCTGATAGCCTGTTTCGATAGGATACCGTTTCTCGCCTGCTTTTAGACAATCCGGCAATTTATAAGGCTTCTTCATCCTCTTCCTCTTTTTCTTCTGCCTGCATTTTATACTCAATATAGGTGTTGCGATTTAAAAGCAACTGACCATACAAAAAATTGCATAGTTGCATATGTTCGACAGAGTTTGGCTTGCGACCCTTGAATACAGCATCATATCCATCAATGCCTAATACGCGGGTGATAAACCCCTTTGATGTCTCATAAAGATTGCGGTTTGCTTCTTCCACTCTGCTAAGTTTTATCTGCAAATCCTCATTACCAACCATCTTTTCCTGCGCCTGCTTTAGGGCTACATATTGCTCAGTAAGCTGGGAATAACTGTCTATTACCGCTGAAATCATGCCAACATCTGTAATATCCAAGTCAAACTCCATCCCACAGATTTTTACTGTGGGACGGGGAGCAAAATCAAATTCATTTATCATATTACACTTCCACTTTCCTTGTTCTTACTGGTTGAGGTTCCGAAAAAGAAGATAAATTCTCCTTCCATGTATAGGTTCCGTCTAAATTAGTTACAGTGCCTTTCTTCGATGCTCCGGTTTTTGTGACACTAAAGCTAATATCTTGCCGCAGCTGTGCCTCGCCGCTACCATCATTCTGGATTGATACGGTTGCTGGATACTTTTTGCCATTTGGGGTTCCGCTACCGATCATATCATTATATTCGATAATCTCGGTGTTGCGCTTATTGAGGTCCTCCATCATTTCATCAAAAACATAATCCTGCACGGGGTCTCCAACTTTTCGATGGCCAGTAAAGGTACGGGTGATCTTCTGTGTTGCTGGTTCAGATTCTGGGGTTCCTCGCCCATCCATGTAATAATAATCCTCGGTTTCCTCCTCCACTTCTACCTCAGTGGCAGAAATACCGACTGTGATTGGTTTCCAGTCTGGCTCTTCGGTGGTGCCTAGATTCATCAAATAGATTCGGTTGTAGTTTTTAGGGGTCATTATTGCCATTTTCGTCACTCCTTTTCATACGTCAAAATAAACTGCGCCTGATATAGTCCCTTTGCGCCATCCTCATCCTGCTGGTAAAGCATAGCGTTTGCTGCGCGAATTGATTCTGCTGTTTTGCCCTCTCCCAGTTCCGGGAGAGTTCTTTTTTTCGTCTGCGCATCAAGCCAGTCTGAAAATTTTTCAAAAAATCCTGTTGCTTCGATGCGCTCACGATCAGAGCTAGTATAAGCCCGA
>ERZ827194.1004-NODE-1004-length-14925-cov-2.52972_pt1 | contig 14925 bp, 6 predicted proteins | sample MGYA00519777_ERZ827194 | MGnify/ENA primary metagenome ERZ827194 (study PRJEB31778, sample SAMEA3449277) | human gut metagenome | biome: human gut; feature: human-associated habitat; material: faeces | place: United Kingdom | collected 2010/2012 ...
TGTCATGCGCCGTCGTATAATGGTTTTCATCATGCAGACCATTTGCATTCGTCCAATGAGATCCCGTACATCCAAGTTCCTCGCAACGTTCATTCATTTTCTGGATAAACGTCTCAAAACCTCCGCCCATCTTTTTGCCGACACTTTCTGCGATTGCATAAGACACCTCATTGGCAGATGCAAGCAGCATACCGTACAGCGCATCGTTCATACTGAGTATTTCTCCCGGTCTCATCCCGATACTCGCATCTCCGTATTCCAGAAACGAAACGCTGTCTTCGGAAAAATAAACTTCGTCATCCGGATCCGCATTTTCCAACGCCACAAGCGCTGTCAACAGTTTTGTAATGCTTGCCGGATAATGCTTATCGTTTATTTTTTTCCCGTATAAAATCGCCCCGCTGTTCATCTCCATAACAATCGCCGAATTTGCATATACATGCGGTCCCTGCGGCCAGTTTTCCAAACCGTTTGTCTCAGGAACGGCATCATATGCCGCCTGTTTCTGCACCGCGATCGGGTCAACTACATCTTCTGCGTGTACGGCTCTTGACGGAATCAATGCTGTGCCGATCACACAGACTGCTGCCAGCACTGCCGAACATATACGGTTTCTATATTCCCTCATTATAACCCTCCACATCGATATAACCCTTCAGATTATTTTTCTCTAATAATTTATTATAACGATATTCTTTTTGTTTTACAAGTTTTAGATTTTCCGAAGTATTTTCATCCGCTTCCAGAAGGGATGTCAATTTTCATGGATGGGTTTCAGCATTTTAATAGTTCTCTGCATGTATTTCAAAATAACTTCTCGGATGCGCACAGGTCGGACAGATCTCCGGCGCCGCAGTTCCTACTACAATATGTCCGCAGTTTCTGCATTCCCACACTTTCACTTCACTTTTTTCAAATACTGATGCCGTCTCTACATTTTTCAGCAGCGCTCTGTATCTCTCTTCGTGGTGCTTTTCGATCTCCGCCACAAGACGGAATTTTTGAGCAAGTTCCGGAAATCCTTCTCTCTCGGCAGTTTCCGCAAAACCGGCATACATTTCTGTCCATTCATAGTTCTCGCCTTCTGCCGCCGCTTTCAAGTTATCTGCCGTATCTCCGATCCCGTTCAATTCTTTAAACCACATTTTTGCATGTTCTTTCTCGTTATCCGCCGTATCCCGAAACAACGCGGCAATCTGTTCATACCCTTCTTTTTTCGCCACAGACGCAAAATACGTGTATTTATTGCGCGCCTCCGACTCTCCCGAGAAAGCGTTTCTTAAGTTTTTTTCCGTCTCTGTTCCTGCATATTTACTTCCCATGTTATTCACCCTTTCTGCTCCTCTCAAAAGAAACAGCCTTTCCTTTTTTATATCCTATTATAACACAGTCAGCTTATATTAAACAATTAACATTCAAATGCCGGATATTATGTCAGTCCTTCCTGTATATTCTTCTTTTTCTACATAGAATTATAAACGCTCCCGAACTGAATATCAGTAAAAGCAATGACAAAGCCGCCGAGCTTGTATCTCCTGTTTTCGCTCCTTCCGTCTTCTCCGTTTCCGTATTTTTATCCGGCATTTCAGGATGCTGCGGCGCTTCCGTGATCCACTCGCTTTTTGGTTTCGTTACAACATCCCATATATAGCTGCCGTCTATTTCTTCCGGAATACTGATCAGATACGGCGATGCCTGATAACTGCCCTGCTTCTCATCGGTCCACACCTTTGTCTGGGCAATCAAATACAATCCCTGTTCTAATCCGCCGATCATTGCGATTCCATTCTCGTCCGTTTTCAAAGCGTTTCCCTGTATACTTTGCCGAACCGCATAGTTGTATAACTGCTTTGCCTGTTCGTTTTTTTCAGAAGATTCGATTCCTTCCAGAGAAACTCCCGCATTACCGAAATCTCCTGCAAGCGTCCACTTTCCATCCTCCATCTTTCCGACAAAAAAAACAGAAAAATCCGCATTCGCAAATACAACCTCTTCATTTTCCTGTGTCCTTCCATGATATTCAATCTGGATAGAGCCTACATTTTCCGCCCTGCAGGATAAACTTGGAATCAGTATTCCGAATACAGTCAAACAACCTACAAGAATATTTTTCCATCTATTTTTCATTTGAAACATGATCTTCCCTCCGTGTTTTTTCTCTCTTTTTCTTTCTCTTTTTCACATACGCAGCAACACCGCAAAAGAACAAAATAAGAAACAAAATGAAAAGTCCTATAAATAAAACTTTCATCTGGAACGGTAATCCTATTGCGATTTTTTCATCCGGAACTTTTTCCACTGCCTCTTCATAAGGAATCCTATACCCCCTTACAAGAAGCCTGTGTGTATTCACCGCATAGGGTGTACAAGTAACTAATGTAACATAATCTTTTCCCGGTACGATCGTAAGCTCCTTTGTATTTTCCGGCAGCACAGTAAGTATCTGATCCACTTGATAGGCAAATGTTTCACCGAGAACTTTAATATAGAAGATATCTCCTTTTTCCAAATTATCCAGATCCGTAAACAACAACTTAGAAGGAAGTCCCCGATGCCCGGTTAAAACTGCATGGGTACTTTCCCCGCCTATCGGTAAAGACGTCCCCTCAAAATGGCCTACCCCCGACTGAAGCACCTTTTCTTCTGTTCCGTGATAAATCGGAAGTTCTGCATTAATCTTAGGAATACGGATATATCCGATCATTCCCGACCCGTTTACATTTAACAGGCTTTGATATCTCTCGTCTACCTCTTTCTTTATAGATGAAAAAGGATCTAATAACTCAATATTTCCCAAAAGCTCTTCGTTATACTGTCTTGCTGCCTCGAGCATTTCACGCTTGTCACTTTCGCTTAACCGCACTGCGTTTTCATCATAAGCCGAAATCACTTTTGAGCCGTTCTTTTCATAAAGATAGTTGCTGACTGTCGGATATAACAGTACGGAGAATGCAATAATCAATCCTATCACGCGAAAAATATCCCCAATATAAAATTGTTTTTTCTCTGTCTTTTTTCTGCGCATCTTTATTTCATTCTCCCTGCTGTTATAACGAATGGGAAGACTGCCCGAAGGCAGCCCTCTCATCCATATGTCTGAATTATAAATGATTAAGCACGTTTTCTTCTGCTGATCACGAAGCTTACCGCAATACCGAGAATCATCACAACTGCAATCACTGTGAAAATTACAGTACCCATTCCACCTGTTTCCGGAAGAAGTGTTCCTGTAGTATTCTCAATGTCGATGATTTTATCATCCACCACCCCATCATTTTGCTTGATTGTCCAGTCATTCACATTCGTAGTATCAGATTTTGTAATTGTAATTTTAACCGGAGCTGTCAACTTGTTGTAACCGTCCGGAGCCTGTGTCTCCACTAACCAGTAGCTTCCTTCCGCAAGACCGTTTAACTTTAAGTTCATTCCTGTGCCTACTGTTGTCCCGTCACCGATAGATTCCATATCGTACATCTTATTATCGCCGACCTGTTCCGGGTCTACTGTGTAAGTACCGTTAGAACCTGTAACTGCGATTGCATTCTGATTATTGTTTGCATCCTCTTCGCTTCTATAAAGACGGAATATTGCACCCGCAAGGTAGCTATTCTGCTGATCTTTGATTAATTTGTGAATCTGTACCGGATAAGTTGGTGTTGTTACTACGTCCGGTGTTGTTGTAGTTATGTTATCCGGATCGTTACCATACTCTAAGTGAGCGCTGTTGTTTGTCTGTACTACGGCATCAGCATTAACTTTTGCATAGTATGTTACTGTAAATTCCTGACCCTTACTATTCTGATTGTTTCTAATCCACTCAGATAAATCCAAAGTCATTATGCGGTTATTTTCTCCGCTTAATGTAGCTGCCTTTGTCTCAGCCTGGCCTTCACCAATCTTTACAGATACGTTATAGGATGTGCCTTCCTGTGCTGTACCAACTGCATCTTTTACAATTATTAGGATCATCCACTACTGTTCCGTTTGCATCTTTTACAAAATCAAGACCTTCTGTCAATGTATCGTGGATTTTATATGTATACTTATCATATCCTGTTGTATCCGGAATTGTTCCTTTAATCGTATAAGTTACAACCTGTCCGATTTCAACAGTTGTAGCATTTGCTGTTTTGTCAATACTTGGAGCCTGACCTTTCAGGTTCACAGTTACGTCAACGTCATCTACAGATACGAGAGATGACTGAATCTCTTTTGTTCCTGTCTGATATACCAGGTAGTAACCATAGTCTAAGTTTTCAAACTTATATTCTGTAACCTCGCCTAATTTTTTGGAAGTTCCAGTTTCTGCCGTTCCTGCTTTCAATGCAGCTGCTGTAAAGTCATTTGCGAATTTCTGAATTCCTGAAGGATTTTCCTTATACTCAGCAAGTTTGTTATATAATTGTTCACTTGTTGCTTCCTTCGATAATCCTAAAGCTGTTGCGATTGCATTTTTATAGTCCGCATTGACTGTATAAGCATAATGTGTATCGCTTACACTCAAATCAAAGAGCTTATAGACTTTAATTGTCTGACCCTTTAACGTGTTTCCTTCATTGACGTTTACTGTCAAATTTCCTGTTTTTATTCTGTCTGCGGCAAAAGCAGTTGTTGCCATTGCCAGTGTCATGATGGCTGCTAAACACAATGCCATCATCTTTTTGATTGAGTTTTTTACTTTTCTCATTCTTTGTGTCTCCTTTTCTTTTTGTTCTTTATTATTTATAGCTACTCTGACTTCTTGTGCTTTTTCTCTTCCTGTATTCCGTAGCTGTCACTAAGCAAAGAAGCAGAACACCTAACGTGTAGAGCAAAGCTTTTCCCATTCCTCCTGTTTCCGGAAGAAGGCTGTCAAACCAGTTTTTCGTATTTGTCACCGTAATACTGTATTGACGATCGCCTTTGTAAGTTATTTCTGTTGTATATCCGTCCACTTTCATCTCGCTGACATGATATGTGTAATAATATTTCTTTCCATCCGTGCCAACATGATATGCTGTATATTCAGCTCCCGTAAGAACCTTTTCCCATATGTCCGATGTTTGTGCATCTTTTTTTGTCAAAATAACTTCTTTATTGAAGTTTGTATCTACAACCGGTTTTCCGTCTTTTTCATAGCTTCTTGTAATGTTAAAGATGACCTCATTCGGACGATCTTTTTCCTCGTCCCTTTTCCAAACCTTTTTCAGACGAAGTTCAATAAGATCCTTACACGGGTCTTGAACATCCGGCGCTTCCTCATTGCCACCCGGTTCTGTCGGGCTGCTTGCCGTATTGTTCATCAGAACAGCCATCGCGCCGTCCTCCTGATAAACATTGACAGGTATTTGCCCTGCGCTGCCGCTCATCATAGCGTCTTTCAGATCGGTAAACTTCACAACTTTGTCTTTCGTCATATGCCGGATTGTATATACATTCTTCCATGCATCAGATGTTTCGTAGTTGTGCTGAAGTTCCTTGCCCGATTTACCAAACAGCTTCTCATATGCGGTATCACCATTACGATAGATCCGGTAATAGTTTTCATTGCCTTCAATGCCTTTCACATCGTTAAATTCCCAGTTGGAGTTCAGACTTGACTTTCCGGTAAACGGTCCGGTCAGATCCTTTGCACCTCGGATAACGTCTGCAAAGAACATGTTGTTGTTCTCAAGTAAGCCTTCGTTATTCCATCCGACGAAACCTCCGGCAATACCGTATTGACCTGTGCCGTTGGCATTGTTTCCGGCGCCGCCTCCATAGACGTCATAGCCGTCTGCAATACCTGTCACTGTACATTTATCAATCTTTGTACGGTTTGCCTTTATGAGTGAAATATTGATTTCATTTTTCAGGCTTTCTTCATCGATCGTACCGCTCTCTGAGCAGTTGATCTCAATCTTACTGTCTCCGATATAGATGGTCGCAAGACTCTTATCCTCTGCTAAGCCAACCTTAATATCCAGTCCAAGCAGATTCAGAGATACCAGTTTCCCATCATATAAAGCATCAATTTCAATAATGCCTAAATCAATTTTAATTACCTGACCTTTTTGAAGTTCATCTAACCAAAGCGCCTTCAAAATCTGATTCACAACCGTCACTAATCCTTTAACCAACTCGGAATCCAGATTAATATTTGCAAGATAAGCAAAGGTTGTCTTTCCTGCGAACCCTCCGGCGATCTGACCGCTTGTCACCTGTTTTAACCCGGTGACTTTATTTTCTGACAATCTTCCAAGATCTGCATATCCGGTAAATCCTCCGGCGATTTCTGATTTATTTTTCTGGTCTATCGTATTATTACTGTGTACAGTAAAGCCTTCGTTGACACCTTCGACACTGCATCGGTCTACATGAGAACCGAATACATCCATTACACCTGCACCTGCGCTTAATAAATCACCCAACGCACCTAAATTGTCCAAATCGACCGTACCGCTCTTTCCGAGATGTCCGATAAATCCTCCGGTGTAGTTCATACCGTTGACCTTGCGAAGATTTGTCACTTTGGAATCTTTGACAGAACCGTTAAGCAATGCGCCTCCGAATCCTCCGGCTGAACCCGAATAAACAGGATCGTTGACATATTCTGATTTTTTACTGTCTCTTGCCTGTACTTCCAGTCCTGCTTCTGCAGAACCGGACACATCGGAATGATAAACATAACTTCTAAACGTATCTAATACGCTTGTTCCTCCAAGAGTCAATAGGGCGCTCAATATACTTGTATTCCCATTGCTAACTTGCAATATTGCAGATACATCTGCAAGGCCGACAAATCCTCCGGCGTATTCTCCTCCTGTCACACTTCTGACATTCGACACATGAACGCCGCTTTCTGACTCATTCATTTCTCCGATAACAGCTCCGTTGATCTCTCCTGCGAAACCGCCCGCCGCCTTTGCATAGGCTGTATTGCCTGTACCGTTTGTATAAGCGCCGTTGATAATGATTCCCCAGTCATCCCACGCTTTGACATCTGCGCCTCGCACTGTAGAAATAGTTGCATCTAATAACCGTGCAAGATCTCCCGGAGTTCCTATCAGATACTGAAGCAATCCGCCAAGTAATCCTTCACTGCTTGCCGTGTCTAAATTCGCTGCGCTTGCCGGATCGATCTGTCCTGCAAATCCGCCGATTGCTTTCGTACCTTCCACTTTTCTCAAATTAGCCACGAAGCATCGCTTATTATTCGGATCAGGTACGGCATCTGTTGCACTGTACGTATTCGCTTTTTCAGACCAGTTGCCCCAGATCTGTCCGCCAACCATATGACCGACATACCCTCCGGCATAACCGACTTTTTCTATTTTCAAGGTTGAATCCTTAACCGGGATTCCTGTTGCCTTCACCGTCATTCCTGACTGGAAACCTGTAATATCCGAATTTCTTATAACCGGAACGAAAGTCTGCACGGCGCTGATAGAATTTGCAATATCCAAACCAATCAACTCTACTTTTCCGACTTCTGCAACGCCGCCGGTTTTCATTTCTCCGGCAAATCCTCCGGCGCTCTTGTATGCCATCACAGATTTCGCATCCCATGCATGAGCATTGGTAACCACTCCTGCTTTCATGCGTCCGACGTAGCCTCCGGCTACGCCTGCTTCCATATCCTGTCTGCCGACGCTCGTTCTGCCCGCCTTAACATTGTAACCATAGGCATATTGTGTGATTAATGCCTGTAACTGTTCTTCATTCTCAACAGGTGTACTTGTGAACTGATCTCCGTAAACACCGTTGTTGCCGACAGCCTCCGCCCACTTGTTCCATGTGTCCATATCCACTTTTCTAAGCGGTCCGTAAACGGCTGTGTTCGTTTCTGTCGGATAAACAGCTCCGAGAAGACTTAACACATTACTTGTTTTCAGTAAGCCAAACAGAAGCTGTAAGTTTCCTGTTCCTGCCAGACCCGCCGTTTCCATCAATCCGGTAAATCCTCCGGCAAACTCGCCGCCGTAGACTGAACGAATACGAATCGTGGCACATTCCTTCCCGCCGCCTTCTGCCGCATATCCTTTAATTCTTCCACCATGGTTATAACCTACATAGCCTCCGGCAAGACCTCTCACACACTGGGTGTCAGTGATGCCGTCGGCACGAACCGCGCCGCCGCAAGGCACGCTGCTCGTCTGACTGTCTTCTATAATCGGAATGAAAGACTGCACCAGACTGGCAAGACTATCTGTTACATTTAACAGTCCATCTAAAATACCGGCATCTTCGATTACGGAAGCAACATTTCCCGGTTCCATGATACCGGCATAACCTCCGGCTGCCTCGCGTCCGATAATATAGTTGAATAAATTCGCATCACTGTTTTTGATGATGGTACCGGACATTTCTCCGATAAATCCACCTGCTTTTCCTAACTTCTGATTCTTATCATCTCTGCCATCTGCCAGTACGGAATAACCGCCGACACATCCGTTGACATCGGAGTTTTCAATGGTAGACGCCACTACATCCAGCGCCTTCAAAAGATTCGTCAGCTCGATGTTCCCAAGAAGCTTTAATCCGCCTCCGACTGCTGCCGCGGAATCAATATCCACACATCCTGCATAACCTCCGGCGTATTTTCCACCTTTGACTGCATATTGTGAATCCGTTCCGAAATAGCTGTCTCCATTTGCAGATTCCAGACTATCGCCCGGCGGCGTCACCTTTGTATGCTTTAAGGATGTCACATCCGAATCTTTAATCTGCACACCGCCGCCATATCCAAGATAACCTCCCGCATAGCTGTCTGTATCCGTCGCTTCTACAGTAAATCCTTTTTCTGTCGACTTCACGCCCGCCGATTGAATGATCGGGATGTAAACTTGAAGTACATCGAGCAGCTGACCGATATCAAGGTTTAAAATACCACCAAGAAGATTCAGTCCATTTGAAGAAGCCGTTGCCCCTGCGTCAACTTTTCCGGCAAAGCCTCCGGCGTGAGATTCACCCTTGACTTTTTCCAGACCATAAACTGCATAAGCCTCTGTCCTTGTACTGTTATCGACCTTACCGCTTTGCATTTCTCCAAAAAATCCGCCGGCATAATCAGCCTTGACCTGAGGTTCTTCATTAGCTGAGCAAAATGTAACGGTAGTATTTGTATATTGAGGTATCAAATACGGAACTAAATCCAACAGCCCGCTGACATTTACAATTCCGGGAAGTTTCAATGCTCCGTCTTTGTCTTCCTGGGCCAGACCTGCCAGCCCGCCTGTGTGGCTTCTTCCCACAAAGCCTCCGGCATAACCTTCTTTATCTTTTGCAGCTTCTGCATAAACTGCCTTCAGATTTGTCACATGTGAATCTGCAATTTGTACCCCTTCTGCTTCGGAAATAAAGCCTCCGGCAAGAATAGATTCGCCTTCCGTTATCTCAACCTGTCCACTGGCTTTGATGACTGCGCCGTTCTCTGTTCCGCTCACAGATACATTGGAAACTTTTGTGGCAACACCATCAACCAGACTAAGTAAGCTGTCAACTTTAATCAATCCCAGGCCCAGAAGATCCAGACCGCCTTCTTTTGCAAGACTGCCTGTTCCTGCCCGTCCGGCAAACCCGGCGGCATAATTTCCGGCAGTCACAGATTGAATACCTTCAATTTTAATCTGCTCTGCTGTTCCTCCAAGCATTAAACCTGCTCCGCCGGAAGCATACTTATTCGATGCTTCGATTTGAAGATCATTACCACCTAGATCTACATTCGATACAGTAAACGAAAGATAACTTCCGATTCCCAGTGTATCGTTCAATACGCCGACCGCATCAGCTACAGTAACTGCTCCTGAAATTCCGCCTGCATAATTATTTGCTTTTACAAAACTTACCCCTTGTATCGTATTTTTCTCAGTTCCAGAGGATGTGATCTGTACGCCGTCTCCCTGTCCGATCAGACCGCCGGCATAATCTGCCGCTGCCTGAACACTAAAGTTTGTTCCACTGACAGAACTTCCTTTTATTTCAGAAGGCTGTGCACCGCTTAAGGAAAGAAGCACACCTAGTTCTTCTTCATTTCCCGAAGCAAGTAACTGTTCCAGTAGTTTTGATACAGATTGCAATAAAGTATCATTTTGTTCATCGTTTGAACCTACGGCCATTCCATAGCCCAACGTAGCTCTTCCCGCAAAACCTCCGGCATATTGATTGGCTTTAACCAGTTTCACTCCCGAAACATTTGATTCGATGCTGCTACTATTTGCCATTACGCCATTAAAACCTCCGGCATAACTATCTGTCGCCGTAACTGAAAGGTCGCTTGCGTCTACATGACAATTTCTCTGTGTAGAACGAATATCAAACGTTTTGATTTCCGCTCCCAGATCACTTAATAATCCTTTAACCTGTGCATCTTTTTCGATTCCGGCAAAGCCTCCGGCTCCGATATCTGCCACTACCTGATTCAAACCGGTTACAGAACAGTTATTTATATCTGTTCCTGTCTGGCTTCCCACAAATCCGCCGTTGTAATTGACAGTTTCTTTCCCCGTTCCTGTCGTTCCGATCGATCCCTCTGAAAGAGAAACACTGCTGTTTTGGATCAGTGGCTTATAATAGCCATTCGGCAATAACTGTCCAAGAGGAACATCATTTTTCAAAAGAATCGTAATCAAATCTCCCAGTCCCACGCCCGGAAGAATATTCAGCAAGGTTGATAATAGCTCTACGACTCCCGCTGTCACATTTCCGAGAATATAGGTTGCTTCTCCTGATGTATATCCGACAAATCCTCCTGTCATTCCTTTTACATTCGTTACAGAAGCGTTGGTTACCGTACAGTTTTCAACAGAAACATCCCCTACAATACGTCCTGCAAAGCTTCCGGTCGCAAACATATCCGGACTGCTTTGCTTTAATGTCAATAAGTCTTTAATGACATCTCCCAGTTTTAAGTTTCCGATTACCGGAACCAGTCCTTCAAGGATTCCACTTATCAGATCCAGAATTCCACCCAACAATCCACCCAGCACTTCCAACAATCCTTCTACTAATGATTTTGGATCATTATTTACTGTCACAGATTGATTATTAACTGTAACTTGATCTAAATGGAGGTTTTTTACTCCCGCCTTCCCCGCAGACTCGAAACCACCATTCCCACTTTTTTTCATTTCATTAGAGATCGTTCCGAAAAATCCAATTCCGCTGTCTTTTTGGATATCCAGTTCCCCTGTCTGATTCACTTGAATATTACTAATGGTAGGCACGCTGCCCTCCTGCATATTCAGGCGTCCTTCCATTTTTCCCGAAAAGTGAAGCGGTGTCCAGTCATCCTCTTTTCCGTCGGAATATTCTCCCTGCAATAAATCAATATCTCGAAAAATAATATAATTGGCATCCGGAGAATATTTTAGCGATTTTAATTCATTGCTTGCTTCTGATAGAGAAGGATAACTTTGAACGTTGTTTTGATTAAATTCCTTATCCACGATAACAATATCATCTGTCCGCTCACCGATAAGACCTGCTAAAAGATCCCCTAATATCGGTATATCAAACAAAGGTCCTAACAGTGCATGTAAAATGTCACCAAGCAGCTCTCCCAGTGGTCCAAGCAAGAATCCAACTAATCCTTCTTTATCATATTCGATATTCATCAAACCTTCTGTTTTGTTTGTATTTGCTTCTGAAAAATAGATGAAATCTTTTTGTTCAATTCCACTTTCTCCCAAAGCCTCACCTTGTTTTAGATTGAAGTCGGCATCACCGGGATAATATGGGGTATATGTTATTTTATCATCCCACGGCCAAGGCAGGTCTACTATGGATTTCACATACAGCATTGGGGTTACTTGCATATACTGATTGCCTTTTTCTTTAGGCTTCGCATCTTGTCCGATTGCTCTAAGCTGCCATTCGTTTCCGATAAGTATATATGGCTCTCCTTCAACTTTGGTATAAACCTGACCAAGATACTCACGCCCTCCAAGCTGTCCCGCATCTGCCTGAACCGTTGCTTCTTTCTTAATCTTTTCCGCCTTTAGTTCCGGCATCTGTTCTGTAAAGGACGGACTTAACACATAATTATGTTCTTTGCTGTAAGTCAGATATTCCTGCGCCGCTTCCGCGCTCTCATCTGCCAAAGTTCCGTCTTTATACAGAAGCTGACCTATTCCCACTTTTTCAGGGATCATATCATAAGACATGATCGGTTCTTCCGCCGAATTTTCCGAAGCGATCAAGAGAAGCTGATAGTTATTGTAAACATAAACCGTATCGCTTTCTTTATCATACAACGGAGCATCCTCTTTCGGAGCTTCTGCAAATGTTCCGGTAAATCCCTCCGGCAAAGTCCACATCGTTTTCTCAGTCAGCGGGATTTCATTCATCAGCATGTAATCCGCATCTGACGCATATGTAACCGCATTTCCGCCGTCAACAACTTCTTCGCCTGTGCCGAACAGTTCTTTCTCTGTATCGTTCATCCGTACAGAACTTCCTGTACCGATCGCCTGAAGCTGTTCGATGTTGTAAATCTTAATAATGCCGTTTTCATATAAATCTGCGCTTTTTGACTGCTGATCCGATGACGGATCTGTCTGTCCGTTTTCTGCCGAACCTGACTGATCGCCTGACGGCTGACCTGCCTGTCCGTTTTCTGCCGAACCTGACTGATCGCCTGGCTGCTGAACTGTCTGTCCGTTTTCCATCGAACCTGACTGATTGCCTGACGGCTGACCTGTCTGCCCGTTTTCCAGCGAACCTGACTGATTGCCTGACGGCTGATCTGTCTGTCCATTCTCTGTCAGCTCTGACTGCTCACCCGACGACTGAACGATCTGTCCTTCTTCTGACACGTCTGACTGCATCGGCATTTTTGCTTCCTGCAGCTGCTGTATGAGCTGCATATCGATCGGCGGCCCTTTCGCTATTCCCTGCGCCGAAACAGTCACCGTCTGCAGCAATACAGAAAATACCAACAGACATGCAGTTCCCTTTTTCCATATTTTCCACTTAAATAATTTTTTTATGTCTCTATTCTTCACTGTCTTTTTTTCACGCTCCCTCTTGTTCCAAAATTTCTTTCAATGAAATACTGAAAAATTGGGTCTCTAATTTTTCCTGAACTTTTGCGTAATATCTTCGCACCGCACAAAAATCTACCGCCTTTCGACTACAATAAGCATCATCCTCCAGACATCGGTTTATTTTTGTCGTGCTTTCCATAAGGCGTATCACATCTCCCAATGTAATATCTTTTAAAGTCTTATTAAGTCGATATCCGCCTCTGGCTCCCAGATCTGCGGAAATATATTCTGCCTTTTTCAGTTTTGAAAGCACTTTCTCAAGATATCCTCTTGGAATTCCCATTTCATTCGATATCTCTGTAGCGGAAGCAATCTTTTTACATTGCCCCAGATATAAAACAGTTCTGATCGCATAATCTGTTGTCACGTTAAGCTGCATAGTCCGCCTCCTCATAAGTTATATACAAAATAAAAAAACGACCTCCATGTGAAAGAATGCCGCCATCATACTTACAATATATAAATCTCTTTTTATATAATACCTCTCAGGTAGGTATTATATTTTTTAACATAACAAATGCCCACATATCTGACTATGTAGGCATTTAAAAGCTTTGATCGCTGAATTCTTTCCTCTGTTCTATTTTTATACTACAGTAAAATTATACCCCCCCCATGAAAAATTGTCAAGTTTTCGCCCTCAATTTATGTAAAATAATTTATTTTTTCCTACTATTCCACTTTTTACTTATACGAAATGTGAATTTTGTATATTTTTCAGTTTTTTTACATTTTCTTTACAAAATTTAAACCTGTATCACAGTCCCCACACATCTCCCTTAAAATATAAAAACTCTCTTTCCCACCTCAACACAGGAAGGTCATATGCATTTCCTTCCTTATATAAAATGCAAAAAGAGAGTTTTCATATGTTATATTATTTTCGGTTCTTTTTTATAAACAATAAATCTTTAAATTCATCTAAAGCAATCTCTTTCCCTGCCCTTTTCAAGCGCACGGCTTCCAACACTTCGGAATAACGTTTTTTCGTCAGAGGGTTTGTTGCCATTGTCACAATGGACAGCAGCAGACAGACAGAAGTTCCTATTACAAATATATTATGAAACCCTTGAACTGTCTGCATACTTTGCACGGATACCGCCGGATTATATCCGACATAATCTATAATCATCCCTAAAACACTGACGCCGGACGCAGCGGCTAATTTCTGGGATACGGTTGCCATAGAATAAAACAACCCTTCCCGTCTTTCACCGCTCATCAATTCATCGACTTCTACGCAGTCAGAAATCATGGCATAAATAACCTGATACAGTGCGTTTAACCCAACTACGAGAATGCTCGTCATAATGATCGGCGCTGCGGTTGAACCCGGCTTTAAGAAGAACAAAGGGAACACGATCATACACAAAAGCCAGATTCCCATAGAAATCGTCCATGAAACAACTTTTGAATATTTCGTAGACCAATGATCTATCGGGAAAACCCAAAACAACGCTACGATCCACATAATGATATTCACAAGGGATACCTGCGTGTCGTTCAGGTTCAGGTTATATCTCAGATAATATACCAATACTCCGAGAAAAATCGCCTGTGCCAAAATTGCAAATATAAACGCAATCGTTAAATGAAGAAACGGCTTGTTCCGAAGAGGACCTTCCAGCATTTCTTTTATGGAATAAGATTTTTTTGTAATAATATCTTTATTTTCGTATCCTTCACTCGCCTTATAACCGATCCAGATACTAAGCGTACAGATAATGCCGAAAAATGCAAAACATACGGACCAAGCTTGTCTGCTGCCGCCGACAACAGGCTCTAAAAAATCGGTATATGCCATGATCCCGCCGCCGATTGCCACTCCGATGATCGCCCAAAACGTTCTTATTGTAGCCAGCTTACTTCGCAGGTCATAGTTATCGGTAACTTCGCCGCTTAAGGAAGTATACGGAACGTC
>ERZ827194.1013-NODE-1013-length-14743-cov-4.80501_pt1 | contig 14743 bp, 10 predicted proteins | sample MGYA00519777_ERZ827194 | MGnify/ENA primary metagenome ERZ827194 (study PRJEB31778, sample SAMEA3449277) | human gut metagenome | biome: human gut; feature: human-associated habitat; material: faeces | place: United Kingdom | collected 2010/2012 ...
CACAGCAGACATAATCTCTGCATTAAAAGATGTGGAAGAAAACTGGATTTCCTGGACAAAAGAAAGTTCTCAGATATATCAGATCAATCAAAATGCCGGAAATACAACAACGGTATCTGATGAAACTGCCACCTGTTTAAAACAGATACTGGATTTGTCGAAAGCTTCTGGCGGAGCCATGGATCCTACTATGGGAAGAGTGATCCGCCTGTGGGACATTGACGGAGAGGACCCGCACATTCCTTCAGATGATGAATTAAATTCCATGCTTGAAAATGTAGGATATGACAAGGTGACTCTGGATGGAAATAAAGTTACCATGCCGGAGGGAGTAACTCTTGATCTGGGGGCTGCAGGTAAGGGAATTGGCTGTGATGCAGCAAAGAAAGTTCTTGATGCAGATAAAAATGTATCAGGCATGATCCTGAATCTGGGCGGCAGCAGTGTTATGAGCTATGGAAGCAAACCCGACGGCTCTGCCTGGCAGGTAGCTGTCACTGATCCGCGGGATACAGAAGGTGATTACCTGGGAGTAGTTACTCTGAATGGTACTGAATTTTTATCTACTTCCGGAGATTACGAAAAATACTTTATAGAAGATGGTGTTCGATATCATCATATACTGGATCCTGCTACAGGATATCCTGCAAGAAGTGGTCTCACATCTGTGACGGTTGTGTGTGATGACGGCCTGAACGCAGACGGACTTTCCACTGCATGCTTTGTACTGGGAAAAGAAAAGGCAGAAGAACTTTTGAAGAAATACAATGCAGACGGACTGTTCGTAGATGATTCTGATCATGTCTGGATGACGGAAGGCATGAAAGAAAGATTTCAATTACTGAAAGATACTTATTCCATCGGTGAATAGGTTTATCTTATATAAAGATCTCTGAACTGTCAAAAATTTCAGTTTTCCGGGCAGTTTGGAAATATATTTATTAACTCATATTCAGGAGGATTTAAAGGTATGCGCAAGGGAAATTTAATCAAAATGGCAGCTCCTGCAATTTTAAGTGCAGCAATGATGGTTTCAGGATTACCGGTTATGGCTGCGGATTTTACATCTGATACTGCTGTGGAGACTGAGGCACAGACAGATGAGTTTGATGCAGTAGATGACACCGCTGATGCTTTTGCAGGCGATGAGGAAACACCTTTTGTTGACGATCAGGCAGCAGCAGAAGATGAATTCGCTGCAACAGCAGAAACAGGCTACAAATATGTCTATGCAGGTCTGACATGGGCACAGTACTGGGCATCTGAGGGAGTTTATAATGCTGCAAACACAGCTTCCAATGGAACAAAAGACAGCCATGATGAACTTGACAAAGGCGGTTTCGACACAGTAACCAGAGCTACTGTAAACCATGGCCTGCACAGAGGAAGCTACCAGTGTGAAGCAATCATGTATGACAAAAACGGTGGTTCTTATGAGATTTCCTACTGGACCTCAGCTAATGATGCAGTTCTTACGGACGGAACAACTGTAAAGCTGAATCAGCCTGAGCGAGGACAGATCACAAAAGCTGACGGAAGCGTTGCAGAATTCGACCATTACAGCGTTGTAGGTCTGAAATATGTGCCTGTCGCAGTAAAGGCAGAAGATTATGAAGCCTTCAAATCCCAGTTCAAGGTTGTGGAAGACGGAAGCACAGTTGCCGGAGGATTTGGAGAAAACAATTTGCAGTCCTATAGTGCAGTTGCGGATGTTACCGCTGAAACAAACGGCTTAAAAGAAGCTGTAAAAGGTTCCGATGGAACATTCACATTCAAGGCAAGAACAAACGGTACAGGTTCCGGACTTAAAGATCAGGCACTCCAGACAGCATCCAATGTTACCGCAACAGTAAAAGAAGCAAGTGGAAGTTACGGCGAATTCTTAAGAGTAGATATTACAGGTGACGGATATGGTGCTCTTGGTGCTAAAATGTATGCTGTAAAATGGGATTACTACGGAAATGGTAATAAAGTTCTGGCATCTTATGGAACAAAATTTGCAGCAGATAACTGGATGCACAAGGCAATGGGAATCCAGCTTGGTCTGACAGATTCCTACCGCTGCCAGCTTCCAAAAGGAACAGATGGAACCGGCAAATGGAAAATCACCGTATATGCAATGGGATATGCAGATACTGTATTTGAAGTTAATGCAACAGATGCAAACATCGTAAAACCGGAAGCAGGAGAAGCAGATACAACAGCATTAAAAGCAGCAGTAGAAAAAGCAGAAGCCTTAAAAGAAGCAGATTACACAGCAGATTCCTGGAAGGCAATGCAGTTAGAGCTTCAGGAAGCAAAGGATCTTCTTGCAAAAGAAAAGCCAACTCAGGCAGAGGTTGATGAAGCTACAACTCATCTGAACGCAGCAGTAGAGGCTCTTGTTAAAGCAGATACGAAGGTAACAGTAACTCTCAACAAGAAAACAGCCACTGTTTACAAAGGAAAAACAACTATACTGAAGGCAACTGTAACAGGAGCAGATGCACCAAAAGTTACATTTACTTCCAGCAACCCAAAAGTTGCAGCCGTAAACAAAACAACCGGTAAAGTTACTGCAAAAGCAAAAGGTAGTGTAGTCATCACAGCTAAATGCGGAGATGTAAAGGTAACCTGCAAAGTAACAGTTAAAAATCCAACTCTTACACTGAACAAAACATCTGCATCTGTAAAAGTCGGCAAAACAACTAAGATCACAGCAAAAGCAGCTCCGTCAGGAAAAGTTACATACAAATCCGGCAACAAGAAAATTGCTACAGTATCATCCAATGGTACAATTAAGGGTATTAAAAAGGGTACTGCCAAAATCACAGTAACATGCAATGGTGTAACCAAAACAGTTAAAGTAACTGTAAAATAATCTGACCTGAGAAAAGAAATCCTGTATCCCACCAGAAAGGGCAGGATTTCTTTTCAACTGTAAACCTTTATACAGTTATTACAGTAATCACCAGAATATGATTTCCTGAAACTATTGAAGAAGGAGGAATTTATGGACAAAAATAATGAGCAGAAAAATAATAAGACTCCGGAAATGAAACCTAAACAGGACAGTTTCCGTCCATGGTTAAAGCTTATTCCTGCGGCAGCAGTTTTTGCAGCAGTCTGTGTAACCTGTTATCAGGCAGATAAAAGTCCTGTGGAGACTACATCAGTTTCCGATAATAATGTTATGTCTACTGATGAGATTAAAGAATTGATTTCACAAGGAACTGCAGGTAAGGATTTTGATTCAGAAGACTCTTCTGAAACCAATGGAACATCAATTTCAAAAACATCAAAAAAGACAAAAAAAACAAGTAAGATTAAAACAGGAACAAAGAAAAATTCATCTACAGGTTCCTCTGCAAATGGAGGTACAGCAGGGGGTGGTGCAGGAAGCATAGTCACACCAACTACAGAAGTTCCTGCTGGTGGATATGCAGACGGTACCTATACAGGCTCCGGAACTGGTTTCGGAGGAACGATCACTGTTCAGGTAACTGTCACTGACCATAAAATTGCAGCTATCAATATTGTAGATGCATCAAACGAAACAGCCTCCTATTTTGCAAATGCACAGGGTGTGATCAGCAAAATTCTTGCAAGCCAGTCTCCGAACGTAGATGCAGTCAGTGGTGCCACTTATTCTTCAAACGGAATTATTACTGCGGTTCAGAATGCATTGTCACAGGCAATTCCATCAGGAAATCAGGCAGTTGTTACGCCAACTCCCACTCCATCACCGAAACCGACAAAGAAACCTTCTCCAATACCGAAGCCGGGAGACGAACAGATTTACAAAGACGGAACCTATACAGGAACCGGTAAAGGATACAGTGGGACAATTACGTTGACAGCTAAGATTAAAAAAGGTGTGATCAAGTCTCTGGAAGCAGAGCATACAGATACGCCTATGTTCTTTAAGAAAGCATGGGATATCCTGGAAAATGAGATTATTCAGAATCAGTCTGTCGATGGCATTGATACTGTCAGTGGTGCAACCTACTCTTCAAAGGGTATCATAAACGCAATGAAAGATATTCTGAAACAGGCAGAAAAAGACACCACAAAAGTGACACCAACTCCAACACCAGAAGTAACAGTTACGCCAACTCCTGAGGCAACCCCAACCCCGACACCGGAAGAAACTCCGACTCCGGAAGTTACTCCAACACCAGAGGAAACACCAGCTCCCACACCAACACCGGAAGAGACTCCGGAGCTTACGCCGGAACCTACAGGACCATATATTGACGGAACTTATACAGGCTCAAGCTACGGATACAGTGGAAGAGTAAATGTAACCGTAACGATTCAGGGCGGTCAGATTGCATCTATTGAACAGAGTAACAGTGATTCACCTGAGTACTTTGATTATGCATGGGAAACTATTTATCCTCAGATTATGGGAAATCAGTCAGCAGACGGAATTGATGCTGCAAGCGGTGCCACTTATTCCTCAGAGGGAATCCTTGGAGCAATTCAGAAAGCTCTTGCCCAGGCATTGGCATAAAACTACTGAAATTAAAGCAAAAAAGTAGCATAAAATTTTAATTACAATTAAAACTTACACTTATTGTAAAAGAAAAAAACATATGCTATAATTTCTGTTAGTGAGTTCTAACTTATAATGACAGATCATGCTTTTAACAGTATTGTAATAACAGAAATGGAGGATAACAACATGATCAAAACAACTGTAAAAGTAGACGGCATGATGTGCGGTATGTGTGAATCTCACGTAAATGATGCAGTGAGAAAAGCTTTCCAGGTAGATAAAGTTACATCTTCCCACAGCAAAGGAGAAACCGTGATCATCTCAGACGGACCGGTAGACGAAGCAAAATTAAAAACAGCGATCAGTGCTACAGGATATGAAGTAAAAGGCATTACATCAGAGCCATATGAAAAGAAAAAAGGACTGTTTTCTTTTCTTCATAAATAAAAATACGTTTTAATTTTCCATGAGAAACCAGGCAGGAATTGTTCAGTGATTGAACAGTTCTTTCCTGGCTTTTTACTTTATCAGACACCTTGTTGCATCCAGAGATGTGTCTCTGGTAGATGAAATCAATAGTCATGGATTTGAATGATTTATAGAAAAATGGAATCTTTTTTGCATATTGAGAGCATTTCAGAAATATATCTGATAAATGTATTTGTCAAGCGGATAAAATCTACCGCTTCGCTACGTGGCTCTATACCAAATAACTACTCCGCAGTTTATCAGAAGGAGCTTGCAGTCCTCGGATGACGCGCTATGGAAGAAGTGTTCAAAAAATGTAACACAAGTCCATAATCTATTGTGCAATTTCTCGATAAATCTCGAATAATGACGGTAAGAAGTCCGATAAATTCATAAAAATCAGTTGCTTAATTTGTGCAAAATATGGTAGACTAACTGTAGTTAAGAAATGACAGAAATTTACAATTATTAATGATCTGGAGACGAAAGAATGAAAAAGAAAATAGAACTTGTCTGTTGGATTTTATTTACCGTTTTTTCTGGTATTGGTTTCTTTATTAACTTTATGAGCAAACCTCCGGTAAACGATACACATACATTTACTTTATACATGATTGGTGCTGCTGTAGTATCCTTACTATACCCGGCATCTATGTTTGTTCTTGGATTGAGAAACCGCTACCTGTATGATAAGTTAAATGAACTTGCTAAAGAAAAGGGTGAAACTGAAGCTGCCAAATCTGCACACACTTTCAGGTCATCCGCATCAGGATATATAGTTCCTGATATGAACATCCTTGTCAGTGCTCTGACCTCTGATCAGAAACTTACAGAGGAAGAGAAAGAATATTTATTAGAATATATTAAGAAGAAATGATGTGATGTTTAAATGGAACTGTTAGTTTGTATGTCCATTGCAGGAAGTATTCCTGTTGTGATCTGTTTACTTTTGTATATAATCCAGCGTGGAAACTATAATTACATTCTCGGAAGAAGATTACTACTGACAGGTGTGTTCTTTTATCTGGTACCTGTGCAGTTGGTTAAATATTTGCTTCCAAAAGATGCACTTCCAGAAACAATGTTAATTGGTAGAAAAGCTGATTCCTATCTGTCAGGTTCTCTGGCTTTCTGGAGTGAAAAGCAGGGTGAGTACATATGGATACCTCAATGGTTTAATCTATTTGCCAGAATCTGGTTAACAGGAATTATTATCTTTGCAATCTATGAGATTGTTAAATACTGGAGAGGTGCACATTCTATACGGAACTATATCTTTGAAAAGATTGAAAATCCAGAAGATAATCTCACCTATTATCTGATTCCAGATGAGATCTGTGGTCCATGTACCATTGGATTTTTCCGTCAGAAGATTGTGTTTCCAGAGAGTTTTCCTCTGCATCCTGATTTTATTATGGTATATAAGCATGAACATACACATTTGAAAAATCATGACAATTTAGTAAAACTTTTATGCCTTTTCGTTCTGTGCCTGCACTGGATGAATCCTGTGGCATATCTTTTACTTTTCCTTTACATAGATACAGCAGAAATAGTCAGTGACAGTGTAGCCGTCGATGGCTGTACAAAAGAAAAACGTCAAGACTATGCAAGTTTGCTGGTATTAGAAGCCGCAACTTCTGATATTCGCCCAGCCGTGTGGAAAAATAACCTTTCCGGACATAAAAACAATAAAGAAGGAAAGGATTTTAAAACATTAAAAAGGAGGATTAACTACATGATGAAGGAAAAGAGAAAAGGGATGTTACAGAGAGGAATTATGGTGGCAGTGTCGGCGTTGACAGTTATGGCGAGTGTTGGGACGGTAATGGCGTATGAACCGATATCCTCATCTGATGAAAGTTTTGAGAAAGTTATTTTTGATGATTCAATAGATGATTTTGGTTATGATAATATAGACGATGTTATAGTAGTGTCTATTGATTTTTCGCAAGGTAATGATGTCTATATTGATTCAGATGGAAATCAGGTAGTATATCAAGAATCATCAGATACTTACGCACTATGTACACATAGCATGATTCCGTCATCTTTCTATACACATGGAAAAAATTCGTCTGGAGGATGTACTGTTAAAATATATAAATGTCAGAGATGTGAAAAATGTGGATATCGTGCAAATGCTCAGTACGACCATACTATTACGTATGCAAAATGCCCTCATTAATTAAATAATTATTTATGAAATATAAAAATCTTCAGATGTTTAAGAATTATTTTAAATATCTGAAGATTTTTTCGGTTAATTTGTTATATACAAGCAAAATATTAAACATAACTATAATCTTGACTTTTTCTGAAATACTTTCTCAATATCCCTCCAATTTCCCTCTTGCATTTTTGCGAAAGTTAGAATATACTAACCAATAGAGTTAGATATAGCAAACTCTCGCGTGAATAAAATCATTTGAACTCCATCCGAAGATCTGCTGAAACCTTCGGAACATTGGATCAGATCTGTACTTGCTGAAATCGCGTTTCTGCTGAAAAACCGTACCTCAGATATGATCCACTTGGTACATCAAAGCTACGGTGTACCAGGAGTCCAAATGCAAAACCAGAAAGGGGATTTATCATGTACTTAGAAATTGAGAAAGTAATTGGAAGAGAAATTCTGGATTCCAGAGGAAATCCGACAGTAGAAGCAGAAGTATATCTGATGGATGGCACTGTAGCAAGAGGAACAGCTCCGAGCGGTGCTTCTACAGGAGAATTTGAGGCTCTGGAATTAAGAGATGGAGATAAAGCTCGTTACCTTGGAAAGGGTGTACAGAAAGCAGTAGAGAACATCAATACAACAATCAACGAAGCAATCGAAGGCCTTGATGCAAGCAATATCTATGCAGTAGATGCAGCCATGATCGCAGCAGACGGAACAAAAGATAAATCTAGACTTGGTGCAAATGCAATTCTTGCAGTATCTATCGCATGCTGCAGAGCAGCTGCAACCTCTCTTGAGATTCCGCTGTATCGTTTCCTTGGCGGAGTATCCGGAAACCGTCTTCCTGTACCAATGATGAACATCGTAAACGGTGGATGCCACGCATTATCTTCCGGTCTGGATGTACAGGAATTCATGATCATGCCAGTTGGGGCACCTTCTTTTAAAGAATGCTTAAGATGGTGTGCAGAAGTATTCCATGCACTTGCTTCTATCCTGAAAGAACGCGGACTTGCTACATCAGTAGGTGATGAGGGTGGTTTCGCACCTGCACTGAAATCCGATGAAGAAGCAATCGAGACAATCCTTGAAGCAGTTAAGAAAGCCGGATATGAACCAGGCAAAGACTTCAGGATTGCCATGGATGCTGCTTCCTCCGAGTGGAAGAGTGAAAAAGGCAAAGGATATTACAAACTTCCAAAAGCTGGCACAGAGTATACATCCGAAGAGCTCATTGAGCACTGGGCTAAATTATGCGAAAAATATCCGATCATCTCTATCGAAGACGGTCTGGATGAAGAAGACTGGGAAGGATGGCAGAAACTTACAGCCAGACTTGGCGACAAAGTACAGCTTGTCGGTGATGACCTGTTTGTTACAAATACAGAAAGACTTGCAAAAGGTATCAGCCTTGGCGCAGGTAATGCGATCTTGATCAAATTAAACCAGATCGGTTCCGTATCCGAAACACTGGAAGCAATCAAAATGGCCCACAAAGCAGGCTACACCGCAATTTCTTCTCATCGTTCCGGCGAGACAGCAGATACAACAATCGCAGACCTTGCAGTAGCACTGAACACCTGCCAGATTAAGACCGGAGCTCCCAGCAGATCCGAACGTGTTGCAAAATACAACCAGCTTCTCCGTATCGAAGAAGAGCTCGGCGCAAGCGCAGTATATCCGGGAATGAAAGCCTTTAATGTAAAACAGGACTAAACAGAAGTATAGCAATCGTGAATAATTCATACCATAAATAAAATCAACCTGTAAAATGCAAAATGCATTTCTCATCTTAATCGTTTAGTGAGAAATGCATTTTTGTATATGAGACTTTATTATATTCACTCATCTGTATCAATACTGTCTGTTTCTTTCGAACTCTTCAGATATCCCCTTACAGCAGGCTCAATCGTCTGTTCCATAAGCCGGTGCAGCAGTTCTGTCGTAATATTATGATCTCCCAGAAGCGAATTATACAGGAAGTTTCCTGACAGTTCTTCAGTAATAGAACTCAGTCCTGACAGAATCATTTTTTTACCGGGTGTTTCGTTCCATCTGATTTCAATTCCATTATCTTCATGAAAGAAAATGTGCACTTTTCGTTTCACACATTCTTCTATAAAAGTAATTTCCAGCTTTAATACAGGGATATCGTTTTCATCCCTTGCAAATTCTCCCAGTGTAGCTACAAGGTAATGTTCTCCATGAAGATCAACACAGCCATCCGCAGCCCTTCCAAATCCAACAGGAAGCTTATGGATCACCTCACCTTCGGTAAAAGAAACGTAAAAGTTTCCTGCATCATAAGTAAAAGAAATTTCAGAAATACCATCTGTCATATTATTGTGGAATACCTGCACAAACAACGGCGCAATTCCAATATTCTGCTGTTCCATAACATAAGTTCTGCCGCTTACAGCCCGCATAAAACTGTGATGATCAGATGGGCGATCAACGGCTGCTGAAATACGGTAGCTGTATTTTTTATCTGAATGCTTCCTTCTGGAAACTACATTTCTTTTCCATCCCCCGCGCAGAGAAGTACTTCTGTTATTATTTTCTCCATTTTCCAGTTCTCCGCACAACCGTTTCAGAAGACTATAGGAGAGCGGATTCTCAGGTAGAACATCGGCGGGATGATAATTAACAGGGAAATATTTCCGAATGATATTCAGCATGATACAGTCCTGAAACATTTCTTTATTTCCGGCATTTGTGACAAGAACCATATCCATATCCGGATAAATAATAACATTCTGTCCCAACATTCCGTTATATTCAAAGCTTCCCGGGCGCTGTTCCATCCATAGCTGATATCCATATCCATAGGTGTCATTCTGAGTTTTCAGATGTCGTGCCGTAGATATTTCTATCCAATATTCAGACACCAGCTGCTGACCATTCCATTTTCCCCTCTGAAGATACAGCTGGCCAAGTTTTGCCATGTCTTCTGCACAGAGAAACAGTCCCCAGCCGCCTTTTGTAATTCCTTTCGGACAGGTTTCCCAGTAATATTTCGTGATACCAAGAGGACCAAACAGTCTCGGAGTCAGATATTCGGTCAGGGTTTCTCCTGTACGTTTCGTCACGATTGCAGAAAGAACATAAGTATTCAGACTGTTATATTGAAACTCTGTTCCGGGTTTTCCATTGACAGATGCATTCAGAAAACTTCCAAGCCAGTCATTTCCGGACACGATACCTGATTCATTAAAAGTTACGCCGCTTGTCATGGTCAGCAGATTCTCTACTGTGATCACAGGGCGGAAAATCTTTGAAAAGGCATTTATATGATCCGGAAAAATGTCATAAATATTTTCATCGAGTTTTAATTTTTCCTCTTCGATTAACATGCCGATTGCCATACCTGTGATGCTCTTGCACATGGAATGTGTAATATGCCACATTCCTTTAGGGTATGGTGCAAAATTACATTCACAGATTACCTTGCCATGACGCAGTGCCATAAAATGATGCATTTCCGTATCTTTGGAAGCATCTAGTTCCCGAAGAAGGGCAGCAAACAGATCAGAGGAGATTCCTTGACTCTCCGGTGTGGCACGTACAAATGCCTGCTCATAAACTGCATCAAACGGAAAATCCGGTTTCTGTGGGAAATAATCTACCCGTGTACCGCCTGTCTTTCCAAGGATCATATTTAAAACCAGTTCTGCAACCGCAATCTGTTCTTTTGCCATAGAGAATACCTCCTTTTTCGGATTTATTTTGATTATACAGACCTCATACAACAAATGCAAATTATATTTTTACGAGAAAGGATATTACGTTACTGTTCACACACCACTATCCCGCGAGGTGTTTTGGCATGAATATGCCAAAATCCCGAGACATACAAGCCAAAATTCCATTGCCGCAGGCAATCTGGAATGAATTTTGGCTACGTTACTGTGAACGGAGTGAACAGTAACGATATTACCAGTGGACAGTAGCGCAGGATTCTCTTTCTGCGGGAAGCTCACTTTAGTGACATAATAAAACGGCTGCGGAATGAACCGCAGCCAGTAATAAGTTTCATCTGTTTACCTTTCGTCAAAAGCAACAAAATCTGTATGATGTCCTACATATTTGTAAGCAGGACGAATGATCTTATTTGCATTGATCAGTTCTTCCAGACGGTGAGCACTCCAGCCCGGCATACGTGCAATAGCAAAGATCGGAGTAAATAACTCTTCCGGAATACCAAGCATGCTGTATACAAATCCACTGTAGAAGTCCACATTTGCGCAGACATTCTTAAACAGTTTTCTATGTTCCATAATCAGTTTGCCGGCAATATTTTCTACTCTGTTATAAAGCTCGAATTCCTCTGTCATTCCCTTTTCCTCAGCAAGTGCCTGGGCAAAGCGTTTCAGGATCACTTCTCGAGGATCGGAAAGTGTATAGACTGCATGCCCCATACCATAGATCAGCCCTGCATGGTCAAATGCTTCTTTATTCAGAACCTTCTTGAGGTAAGTTATGATTTCATCTTCGTTATCCCAGTGATCTTGATCTACATGAGACTTCAGATCAGCAAACATATTCTGAACTTTCAGGTTTGCTCCACCATGACGAGGTCCCTTCAGAGATCCGATGGATGCAGCAGTAGAAGAGTAGGTATCTGTCCCTGAAGAAGTTACCACATGAGTGGTGAAAGTGGAGTTATTACCGCCACCATGCTCAGCATGCAGGATCAGTGCAATATCCAGAACTTTTGCTTCCAGTTCTGTGTATTTTCCATCCGGGCGAAGCATAAGAAGAATGTTCTCGGCAAGAGAAAGCCCCTTCTGCGGATTACGGATAAATAAGGTATCATCCTTTCTGAAATGGCGATATGCATGGTAAGAATATACGGCAATTTCAGGAAGCTTTGCAATCAGTTCCAGAGACTGACGAAGTACATTTTCAGGAGAAATATCTTCCGGATTGTCATCATATGTATAGAGAGCCAGAACACAACGCTGCATGGCATTCATAATATTGGCATTGGTTCCCTTCATAACAACATCGCGGACAAAACGACCGCCAAGCTCCTCCATATCAGACATCATATCCAGAAATCTGGAAAGTTCTTCCTTATCAGGGAGCTTACCGAAGATCAGAAGATAAATTGTTTCTTCAAATCCAAAACGTCTTCCGTTCAGACCACCGATGATATCCTGTACATTGATTCCCTGATAGTATAAACGTCCATCAGCCGGAATCTGTCTGCCGTTGATCAGATTATAACCATTAACATCAGAAATCTCTGTAAGACCTGTCAGGACACCTTTACCTGCGGAGTCACGAAGACCTCTTTTTACATTATATTCTACATACAGATTTGGATCGATATGATGATTCTTGAGCAGTTCCTGTTCAAAGAATCTCATTTTGTCACGAAGCTGTCCGGAATCTTCCAGACTCATCATTTCATGTTTTTCCATAATATCATTCCTCATTTCCCCGTTATTTATCTACAGCAATACTCGCAAATTCACTTATAGCAATACTCGTAAATAATGCATATTATAGTGAATTTTATTAAAAAACACTGATACAGTGAATTGCAGATGCATCCTTGCGATCAGTGTTTTACTATGGCGAACATTTGTATTTGTACCTATTTAAACATTGTACAGTAAAGTGATGGGAAAGGCAAGACAAAGATTGTATTTTTTTTCATACATTCATATTAAAGTGATAACGCTTTAAAATTATACAGAAGGAAAATTATGAAAAATATAACACAAAATCATGGAACGTGCTATAATAGCCAACAGAAAGCATGATAAAGGGGAAGTGAGAAAAGAAATGTCAGAAAGAAAAATGAAACGAGTTGAGGACTCCTTAACAGAGCAGTCTCATTTATTAATGCCAAAGTGTCTGAATGCCGCAGGTTATCTGTTTGGCGGACAGCTGCTTGCATGGATTGATGAAACAGCAGGTATTGTTGCCAAGCGTCATGCGGAAATGAATGTGGTAACTGTTGCAGTAGACAATATGTATTTCAAAGCCGGAGCCAGAGTGAACGATACCATCGTTCTCATCGGACGGCTTACACATGTGGGACGTTCTTCCATGGAAGTACGTATTGATACTTACTGTGAAGCCCTTGATGGAACCAGAACCATGATCAACCGCGCATATTTTATTATGGTTGGAACAGATGAACATCAGCATCCTGTGGAAGTACCGGGACTTATCATTGAGGGAGTTACTCAGCAGATAGAGAATGAAGCTGCACAGAAACGTGCAAAACTCTGGAAAGTACGCAGACAGGAAGGATTTTAACAAAACAGCCGCAAATGCGGCTGTTTTTGTTTATCAGTAACATTTACTGCAAGGTCCGTATCCCATAACCTCGGCTTCTGATCTGGATACCTGTCTGGCTGTATCCGGGTTCATTCTTCCACAGTTGGGAATGCTGTGATATTTTTCGCCGGTTGCAGGGATCCATACCATTGTTCCTAGATCTGCATTGTTGGATTCTTCCTGTTCAGGTACCGGATCAGAAGTGGTAGTTTCTTCTTGCCAGGAGTTTCCACCAGTGCCACCTGCAGAAGCATTTACAGAGGAGTCTCCGGAAGAATAATCATTACATGGCTCCTGTGACCAGGAAATATTTGTTCCATCGGAGACTGCAATGATCGTACCCTGTTTATCTGTTCGGAATACAGGGATTCCCATATCTGATAAACGTCCCATTGTATCTGCTGACGGATGATTATACTGATTATTGATTCCGCAGCTTATGACTGCGCAAGATGGAGAAGTTGCCTCAAGGAAATCCCAGGTAGTTGAACTTGCAGACCCATGATGACCAACAGAAAGAACATCACAGTCAAGGTTCATACCTGTACTGATCATATCCTGTTCACTGGTTTCCTCTGCATCTCCGGTAAAAATAAAGCTATTTGAACCATTTTCAAGTTTGATTACAAGAGAGTTATCATTACTGTTCTGGCTGATACCATTCGGTGCAAGAACAGTGAAACTTCCGGTGCCAAAATCAAATGTTTCACCTACAGAAGGATACTGTACGATAATTGCATTTGCAGTGGCAGTATTCATAAAATTATTGAATAAATTTGAAGTATGTACATAGTCTGGTCCGAATATATTACTTACAGAGAAATTGTCTATACATGGAACAAGACCGCCGATATGATCTTCATCATAGTGAGAAGCGATCATATAGTCAATGTTTTCCACATTCTGTTCCTGTAAGTAGGAGATGATCAGATCAGCATGGCTCTGATCCCCGCCATCGTACAAAAGATTTTGTCCTCCGGACTGTACTAAGATGGCATTTCCCTGTCCAACATCAATAAAATGAACTGCCATCTCACTGTTGCCTTCAGCTTTTACCGTCAGTGCTGATTGCGGAACTAAGGTAAACAGCAGAAGGAACAGAGATAGAATTAGTGATAGTAACCTGTTTTGTTTCTTCATAAAAAGCCTCCTGAATGTTAATAACAGTTTGATTATACCATTTATTGAGAAACAAAAACATAATTATAGTAATTTCGTAAAATAATACAAATAATCCAGTCTATCTTGGAGCGGGTTTGAAAAATGCTTTAGCGTGAAGTCCTGCGTCAGATTGATTAATACTCTATCTGCTGGACTTC
>ERZ827194.1034-NODE-1034-length-14306-cov-2.47372_pt1 | contig 14306 bp, 9 predicted proteins | sample MGYA00519777_ERZ827194 | MGnify/ENA primary metagenome ERZ827194 (study PRJEB31778, sample SAMEA3449277) | human gut metagenome | biome: human gut; feature: human-associated habitat; material: faeces | place: United Kingdom | collected 2010/2012 ...
ATCGCCCGAGGGTGTTTCAGCGTTGAACGTCGAACAGGCGAGATTGGGCAGCTCGATCTCAATCGGCAGGCCCTTGAGCAGACGGCTCACCACAAAGTCAATGAGCTCAGCGTCATTGGAGGCGCCCCCTTGCTCCAAAAACTCGTCGATGCCGTAATCGCCAGCGTAGTCCATGGTATACAGCGGGTACTCATCGATCTTCTTGATGCTGTCGAGCGTCTTGAGCTCGTTTCCGAACAGCGTGAAAACGACGACTCCACCCACCAGGCACGCAACGGCAATGAAGCCCGCCACACCAAGGGCGATGCGCTTCACAGTATTCAGCGCGCGCTCCGTGCCTTCGTTAGAATTGCTCATAGGTCCCCCTCAGACAGGTTGTTCCAACGAGCAAGGGATTCTAACTCATATATCTTACATTGTTTATCTTTTTGTCTCTTATCTTACTCACTTCATAATGCTGTACGTTTTGAGCTAATCGGCGAGGGGCGGCGGGTTTCGCGGCCGACAGTGCTACAGACCCATCGCAATCCCCGCCGCTGTTCGACGCGGCCTAGCCGATACAAAGAGGTCGCAGCCCGTAATCGAACTGCGACCCCGAGAAGCGATCAATTTGTACCTGTCCCCAATTGGTCCCCAATTGGCCTTCGCTAGCCCACGATGTCGAAGGCGAAGCGGGTCCCTGCGGCAAGGTAATCGAGCAGCACATGCTCACAGTCGTCGATATGGCCGACGACGTTCGTCTTACCGCTGTTCTTCATCGGCGCGAGCGCAATCTGGACTTCGCCGGCGTACTGACCGTACAAACGGTTGTCGATGATCACGTCGCCGCGCTCGATGTCGACCGCGTTGAACGGCTCCACGGGTGCGGGGTCCATGCGGCTCTCGAGCGTTCGAATCATGTAGCCACTCGTACAGTCACCGCGCACGGACAGGTTCATGCCCAAACGTCGCGCCATGTCCTCTGGCAGGCCTTCCACCAAACGCGTGGTAAAGCGCACACGATCGGAGTTGGCGCGCTCCATGGCGGCGAGCTCGTCATCGGTGGCAAAGCAGTTGCCGATGAGCACGTCACTCACGCAGCCCATCATCACGAAATGCTTGAGCTGCACCTCGATGGGAAGATCTCGATGCCTCTCGAGCGTGGGCAGGCCCTCGGTGACCGGCCAGGGACCGAACGCCTCGGGTGCGTTGGACGAGACGAACGCCTGCAGGCGCATGCCGCGCTTTGCCCAATGCTCGGTACCGCGCATGAAGTAGTCGAGCGACACACCGGTGTAGCGGTGCGGATAGTAGTTGTGGCAACCCACGAGCGCCTCGCGCGGGGCACCGCAGGAGAGCAGCGCACCCACGTGGTCGGTCACGGCGGCGCCGTTGATGCAGATCTTGATGCCGTCGGCGTTCTTGGCGAGCGCGGCCTCTTCAAGGTCGCTCATCCCAAGGTCCAGGCGCATGGCGTCGATACCGAGTTCTTTGAAGAATGTCAGATCGATGCCGCCCTGGAACATGCTGATGCCTACACCCAGGCGCTTGAGCACCATGGGGTTGACGTCGCAGAAGATCTCGAAGCCCAACTCGTGCGCAAGGCGGGTGTAGGGCAGGTAGCGCTCGACAACCTCCTCATACGTGCCCTTAGCGCCCAGCAGCGCCAAGAACAGCACGTCAAAGCCGTGCTCGGCCGCGCGGCGCAGATAGGCGAAGTTGTCCTCCTGGGACGCGAACTCCGGGTACAGCGAAATACCCAGGCGGCACACGCCGGAGCGTTCGCTAGTCAAGATCTTCACCGCAGCTCGCGATGGCCTTCTGATACCAGAAGAAACTGTCCTTGCGATAGCGGTCGAACGTGCCGTTGCCCTCGTCGTCGCGGTCGACATACACAAAACCGTAACGCTTGGCCATCTGGCCGGTGGAGGCGGACACGAGGTCGATAATGCCCCAGGGGGTGTAGCCGATCAGATCGACGCCGTCGGCAAGGGCCTCTCCCATGGCACGCACGTGCTCGCGCATGTACTCAATGCGATACGGATCGTGCACGGAACCGTCCTCCTCGAGGACGTCCTTGGCACCCAGGCCGTTCTCCACGACCATGAGCGGCTTCTGATAGCGGTCGTACAGCTCGTTCAGGAAATAGCGCAGGCCCGTCGGGTCGATGGACCAGCCCCACTGGCTGTACTGCAGGTAGGGGTTCTTGGCGCCGGAGCTGAAGTTGCCGCTTGCACGCTCCGCGTCGGTGTGGGTGGTGGAGGTGGAGGAAGAGTAGTAGGAGAAGGTCACCATGTCCACGCAGCCGGCGGCGAGGTCCTCGAAATCGGACGGCTCGGTATTGAGCTCGACATCCCAGGCCTGCCACAGACGGCGGGCATAGGAGGGGTAGGCGCCGCGGACCATGGTGTCGCCGGCGTAGAAGAGCGCCTCCTGCTTGCCCTGCAGGTTGTTGATGATATCGGCGGGATCGCAGGTGAACGGGTAGCTGCAGCGGCCGGCGAGCATGCAGCCCACCATGGCGTCCTCACGCACCTCATGGGCGAACTTGACGGCGCGGGCGCTCGCCACGAACTGGTTGTGCAGCACCTGGAAGTTGGAGCGCATCTTGGCCGCCGGGTAGTTCGGCAGGAAGGAGGGCATCATGAGGGGGCTGTTGATCTCGTTGAAGGTCAGCCAGTAACGGACCTCGTCCTTGTACTCGCTCATAACACAGCGGGCAAAGCGATCGAACAGGCCGATGGTCTCGCGGTTCTCCCAACCGCCAAGCTCCTGCTCGATGTACAGCGGCGTGTCGTAGTGACACAGCGTCACCAAGGGCTCGATGCCCTGCTCGCGCAGCTCGGCAAAGACGGTGTGGTAGAAGTCCAGGCCCTCCTGATTGGGCTCGGTCTCCACGCCCGTGGGGAAGATGCGGCTCCAGGCGATGGACATGCGGAACAGCTTGATGCCCATCTCGCCCAGAAGCGCGATGTCCTCGGAGTGGCGGTGGTAGAAGTCGACGGCATCGTGATAGGGGTAGTACTCGCCCTCGACCACGTCGAGCTTGGCGCCCTCGGGCAGCGGGGCAAACATCGGGCAGCTGCCGGCGGTGCCGTCGGGCAGGCGATAGGTCACGGAGCGCAGCGACTTGATGCTGCCGCTCGAAGAGCAATCGCTCTCGGTCATGCCGCGGCCGCCCTCATTCCAACCGCCCTCGTACTGGTTAGCGGCGGTCGCGCCACCCCACAAAAAGTCCTTCGGGAACACAGACATGGCTACTTCCTCTCAATCGATGGGCCGATGCGGGCCCATTTCGGCTGCGCGCGCTGTGGACGCGATGGGCCGATGAAAGGCCGCAACGCGTCGAATGCGAAGGGGCGCCCGCGCGCAATCGGCGTCCCTCGTTAGAAAACCGCCCGGCAACCGATGTGGCTGCCGGGCGGCACGAGCGCTCACGCGAACTTACGCGGCGGCCTGCTCGTTGGCAGCCTCCTCGTCAGCGAGGCACTGCTTGTCGTACATCTTGACGAACGGGGTGTACACGACGAAGGCGATCACGAAGCACACGACCGGAATCAGCACGTTCTGCCAAGCCATGGAGGCCAGGAAGGTGGCGAGGCCGACCGGCAGCGGGGTGAGCATCAGGATGTAGGGGTTCTGGAAGAAGCCCACGGAGAAGCCCAGGAACACGAAGCCCATGCAGATCAGGGAGTTGAGAATCATCGGGATGGCGATCAGCGGGTTGTACATGACCGGGGTGCCGAAGATCATCGGCTCGGAAATGTTGAAGATCGCGGGGACGAGACCGGCCTTGCCCACGGCGCGCAGGCGCTCGGACTTGGAGCGCAGGCAGCACACGGCGAGGGACAGCATGTTACCGGCACCGCCGGCGGAGGTGGCCAGCATGAAGGTGAAGATCGGGGCGAACACAGTGGGCTGGCCGGCGGCGACGAGCTCGGCGTTGGTGCCGAAGGCGGTCATCATGGCCGGCAGGGTGACGACGGAGACGATACCCTGACCGTGCAGGCCGAGAGTCCAGGCGAGCATGGAGATCGCCAGCAGGACGAACATACCGGGGGTGGAGGTCAGACCGGACAGCGGGATGGAGATGACGCCCATGATGAGCGCGGGCAGGGTGGCACCGTTCATGAGAACCTGGCAGAGGATGGACAGACCCTCCCACAGCACGAGGTTGATGACCAGCGGGACGATGTTGGCGAAGGAGTCCACCAGATAGGGCGGGATGGAATCGGGCATCTTGATGGTGGCATTCTTGTCCTTGCAGAACTTGATGATGCGCACCGAGATGATCGGCAGGAACATGGCCACGAAGATGCCGGGGCCGCCCAGGAACTGGGTGGGGATCATGGTGGCGGTGGACTCGCCGAGGGTCACGCTCTGGGACGGGGCGGCGACCATGAGGAAGAGGATCATGGTGACCAGGCCGTTGGCCATGGCGCCCTTCATGCCGAGGGCGTTGGAGTAGGAGTAGCCGACCGCAAAGGCGATGGGCAGGGAGATGAGGCCCATGGTCATGTTATAGGGCACGCAGAGCCACTGATACACCTGGTCGGTGGTCTCCAAGACGCCGGCGACGTTGAGCAGGGTAGCGATGATCATGAACGCGGCGCCCGCGAGGACGAGGGACATGATGGCCATCATGCCATTGGAGATCGAGGCGATCACCTTGTTGGACTGGACCTTGCCGCCCCACTCCTGCAGCTTGGCGAAGATCGGGCTCTCGAACATCTTCTCGAGTTTGGACATTGGATCGTTACCTTCCTTGAGGACCTGGCTGCTAGCCGAGCAGGTCGTTGGCGAGCTTGAAGACGTTGGCGCAGTTGGCCATGCCGTAATCCGCGGGCGGGATGACGGCGACGGGCTTGCCCGTGGCCTCCTCGACGGCGGCCTTGCGGTAGGACACCTGCGGCCCCATGAGGATGACGTCGTAGTTGGCGCTCACCTCGGCGGCGGACTCGACGCTGGTGGCCGAGATCTCGAGCTCGATGCCGTTATCCTCGGCATGCTTCTTCATCTTGTTCATGAGAATGCTGGTGGACATGCCGGCACCGCAAACAAGCAGGATCTTCATTGGTTACTCCGTTTCTTGGGACGAACCCATATTCTCGGCGCCCCTTGGGCGCGCGTTCCCTATTTGGCCGCGTTGGCGCGGTGAAGCTCGATCATCTCGGCGATGAGCTCCTGCGCGAGCATGGAGGTCATCAGATGGTCCTGAGCGTGGACGAGCATGACGTTGACCTCGGTGTGCTCGCCGTTGGCCTCCTTGACAAGGAGCTGCGTCTGCTGGTGGTGCGCCTCGAGGGCGGCCTCCTTCGACTGGGCGATCAGCTCATCGGCCTTGGCGAAATCGTGCTCGCGGGCGGCGGCGAGAGCCTCGAAGGCGAGGCTGCGGGCGGTGCCGGCGGCGGCGATGAGCGCGAACGAGATCATCTCGACGCTCTGATCCTGATCTGCCATTGAGTGTTCCTTCCTGATATGCGGAGCTATGTCCGTCGTTTCCGTGCTAGGCGACCGTGCCCAACACATCGATTAAGGTGTCCCACGTCTGCTCGCGAACCAACCTCTGAATCGCACCCTCGTCCAAGAACAGGTCTGCGAGGATCCCGAAGAAGTTGTCGAGCTCGCGATCGGCGTCCCGACCGCGGCCACGTGAAAACGCAATGAGAAATACCGCGCTGACTGGGCACTGCGCGCCATCCCAGGCGACCGGGCGGTCGAGCAGGCCGACCGTCACGAAGGTCTGCGCGCTCGCGACCTCGAGCGGATGGGGCATGGCCACGCTGTTGCCAAACGATGTGGCGGCCGCCTCCTCGCGCTTGAAGACGAGCTCCTTGAAGGACGCGTCGACGCCGCGCGCGGATGCGGCATCGCACAGCACGTTCAGGACCTCCTCCTTGGTGGAGCAGTCCAGGTGCGTGAAGAAAAGATCGCGATCGAAGTAGCGACCGATCAGATCGGTCTTGTCGCCCGAGCGCAAAAGCTGACGGACGCCCTCCACCTCGCTCGCATCGAAGAAATGACTCACCTCGCGCACCGGCACCGGCAGAGTCCGGTTGATGGGCACGGTGGTGAAGACGTAATCGACATGGGAGAAATCGGCTTCATCCAAGTGCAGGACATCGCACGTCGAAATGGTGTCGATGTACTCGCCGAACTCCTTGCGGCAGCGGTACTCGAGCAGACGGGCGCTGCCGGCTCCCGAAGCGCACACCACGAGCACGTTCTTGCGCGGGGTCTCGCCGCGGGTACGCTCGAGTGCGAGCGCGAACGCGAGCGCGATATAGGCGATTTCATCGTCGGAAAGCGGTCCTCCCCAATGGTCCTCGATCTCCTCGCAGCTGCACGTGGCCATGGACCAGGCAAGCGGATACCGAGAGCGGATATCGGAGAGGAGCGGATTCTTGAGGCTCATGTTGTAGCGCAGGCGAACCGAAAGCGGGACGATATGACGAGCCAGGTTCATGCGCAATTCGAGATCGTTTCGGAAGTCGAAGCGAAACGCCGCCCACACGCTCTCCAGCATTTCGGTCACGACGGACCACACCTCATCGGAGATCACGATGTTGCGGCTGTCCTCGCCCTCGTCGTAGAGGGTCTGCTTGCCCGCCAGGTGAATGGCGATATAGGCGACCTCCTCGCCGGGGAGCTCGATGCCCAGGCGCTCGCCGATCTTGCAGGCGATGCTGTGCGCGACCTCGAACTCGTGCGTCTGGCCGATGGCCTCGAGTCGGTCCTCGGGCATGGGAACGTAGCAGCCCTCCTCGATGCGCAGGAGCGCGATCGAGATGTGGACCAGCAGGTTCTGATGCGCGACGGGGTTGATATGGAAATCGCTCTCAACGAGGACCGCGTCCACGCATGCGGCGATCTGGTTGAAGTCCTTGGATCCGTCCGCGTCCGCGAGGGGGAAGGCATCGGCATCGCCCACCTTGCGGTTGACGCCCTCGTTCGCCTCCATGGCCCCAGCTGCGAGGCACAGTCGGCGAGACATCTCGGTTCCCGACACGCGCAGGCCGTATCGCGGGCGCTTTTCGAGCACCAGATTGAACTGGGCAAGTCTGCGCTCGACCTCGTGCAGGTCATTTGAAAGCGCGCTCTTGGAGACATACAGCATCTCGGAGAGGTCGTCCAGGGTGATCCAGGACCGACGCATCACCAGGTCGTTCACAAGATAAGAGACGCGCTCGGCGGGAGTGGACGGCGTGGCGCGCACACCGTCGCGGCGGTTCGCCTCGAGCCAGGACTCCCAGGCCTCGACATCATCGACGAGCAGGCTATAACCGCCTCCACGATGACGATGGACACGGGCGATTCCGTCGAGCTCCTCGTTGATCCGGCGCACATAGGTGCGCAGTGTGCGCTCGCTGATGTCGAACGCTGAGGACAGGTCGGCGGAGGAGATGTGCGGGTTCGCGGAAACGACTTCGACCAAACGGATGTCGCGTGCGTTCATGGCCCCTCCTTCTTATCGCTCGACCGGACGCCTTTGAGAATCTGAGCGAGGCGATCTCGCGGATTCCCGACGACATCAATCATGCCGTGCAACAAGGGGCGACTCAAGCGCGGCTCTTGCCAACCAAATTGGCAAGAAGCTGAACGAGTTCATCTGAACCGCAGGTAAATCGCCACATCAGACCGTAAGGAAGACCATGGCGATGATCAAAGCGAATCCTATTAGATCGGTAGGCATAAACACGGTACCCAAAACGATGACGCTCGAAACCGTGGCGGAAAGCGGCTCGATCGTGCCGATGAGGCTCGCTCGAACTGAACCGATCTCCTTGACGCCCTGCATGTAGAGCGAATAAGCGAGGAACGATCCAACGACGGTGAGCAGGGCGAGGGCGAACCATCCGGTGCCGTCCATCACGGGCATGTTCTGCCAAGGCCTCACCACTGCGCTCATGCCGATCCCCGCCCCGAACATGGCGAGGCCCGTGACGGTCATCGATCCGTATTCGGGCAAGATCTTGGCGGGAATGATGCAAATGCACGCCCCGCCGATAGCGCAGAGCAAGCCCATGGCAAGGCCCATCGGGGGAATCGACAGCGTGGTGGGATCCCCGCCCGTGGCGATCAGCAACGTTCCCAAAAACGCCAGGCCCGTGCCGATGATCTCCCGGCGACGAGGCATGCGGCGGCTCGTGACGCACGAGTAGACCATGATGATCACGATCTGCAGGCACTGCATGACCGTCGCGGTGCCCGGATTGGTCATGCGCACGGCAAGCAGGTAAAACAGCTGGTTGGTGATCATGCCGAACAAGGCGAACCCCGCCAAAGTGAGCAGGTGACGCGGACGACGCAGCAACTTTTTGAGCCCGTCGCGGGCAAAAAGCAGGATATAGACCATGAACAGGCCGCCGGAGCCGAGCAGGCGCATGCTCATGAGCCAGGTAGTCTCGACGTGGTAGTTGGTGAACAGGAAACTCGCGGCCGTACCTGAAAAGCCCCAGAACGTCCCGCCGAACAACGCAGCCAGCACCGAGGCGGTCCTGTTGTTCGCCTCACGGCGCTCCGCCCGGGCTCGCGCGCCCATCTCGCGCTCCTCAAACCCGTATAGCAAGCTCGCCGCGCGGGCGGCCTCGGCAGACGGGACGGGGGCACCGCCCCTGGGAGCGGGGGCGACGGGAACGGGGAACGGGCAGTCGGCAATGGGGGCCGCCCCCGCCTCGCTCGCGATCTTCTCGGCGCCGTTGGCCGCCGATGGCTTGAAGTCGCCCATATGCCCTCCCTCGTTTTCGCGCTGATTCGGCACTGTGCACCTTACCAGCCGCGACCACACGCACTCGTCCAGCTTTTTTCCAACACCGCCAGGCCGTTTGCGCATCATTGACCGCCCGGGAGCGTGTGCGATCGGGGACGGGTGGGTACACTCATGGGCAATGACCGCGAAGCACGAAAAGGAGGCCTCATGCTCGAGACCAACTCCGCCGAACTCACCGCGCGCCTCGATGCGCTCGAGAACAAGCTCTGGACCCGCTCCTACCTCATGAAGATCGCCGAGTTCGACGGCGCCACCATCGCCCCCGAGAACGGCGCAGCCGCACGCGGCGAGGCCATGGCGGCCCTCGCCGGCGAGCATCACGAACTCCTCACCAGCGATGACGCCGTTGCCCTTGTGAGTGAGCTCGAGCAGGGCGTCGCCGCGGGCGAGATCGGCGACCCCAAGCTCGTCGCCCAGATCCGCACGCTCGCGCGCGATCAGCGCGAGGCCCTCGCCTTCCCCACCGAGGAAGTCGAAGCGTGGAGCCGCCTCACCTGCGAGGCCGACGCCGTGTGGCACAAAGCGAAGGTCGCCGACGACTGGGCGAGCTTCGAGCCCTATATCGACCGCATCGTCGCCTCGCTCAAGCGCCAGGCCGCTTATCTCGACGACACGCGCGACCCTTATGACGTCTGGCTCGACCAATACGAGCGCGGCATGGACTCCGCCGCATTCGACCGCTTCTTCGGCCAGGTGCGAGAGACGGTCGTGCCGCTCGTCCAGGCAATCGGCGAGCGCGGCGAGCAGCCCGAGGCGCCCTTCCTCACCGCGCACGTGGACGAGACCGCCCAGCGCGCGTTGTCCTTCGACCTGATGCGCCTCGTCGGCCTGAACGACGCCGACACCTGCCTCGCCTTTACGGAGCATCCCTTCTCCGAGGGCTTCTCGGTGGGCGACGCCCGCGTGGCGACCCACATCTACGAGGACAACCTGATGTCCAACGTTTACTCGATCATCCACGAGGCGGGTCACGCCGCATACGAGCTGGGCGTCGACCCCGCCTACGCGCGCACGTGCCTCGAGGGTGGCACCTCCATGGGCATCCACGAAAGCCAGAGCCGCTTCTTCGAGAACACCGTCGGCCGCAGCCGCGCGTTCATGACCCCGCTGCTCGGGCTGCTCCGCCGCCATGTCCCCGAGGTCTACAACGGCGTGACCGAGGACGAGCTGTATCGCGCGGTCAACATCGCGACCCCGTCCCTCATCCGCACCGAGGCCGACGAGCTCACCTACCCGCTGCACATCATGATCCGCTACGAAATCGAGCGCCTGCTGTTCTCCGGTGAGGCGACTGCCAAGGACGTGCCCGGCCTGTGGGCCGACCTCACCCGCAAGTACCTTGGCCTCGAAGTTCCCAACAACGCCATGGGCGCACTGCAGGACACGCACTGGAGCGGCGGCAGCTTTGGTTACTTCCCCACATACGCACTCGGCTCCGCCTACGATGCGCAGTACGTGCCGGCCATGGAGCGCGACGGCATCGACCTCGAGGCGGCGTGCGCAAGCGGCGATCTCGCCCCGGTGCGCGCCTGGCTGGGCGACAAGGTCTGGCGTTGGGGCCGTGGCAAGGACGCCCCCGAGATCATCGAGGCCGCCTGCGGGGCACCCTTCGACGCCACGTTCTTCTGCGACTACCTCGCCAAGAAGTTCGGCGACCTGTACCAGCTGTAACCCGCATGTAAGCCGCGGGTAGGACATGCCGTCCCGCCCGCGGCGACAGGCCCGCCCGCGGCGACAAGCCTGCCAAGGCGCCCGGCTCGAATCGATATCGAGCCGGGCGCCTCTTTTTTTCATTCAATCAAACGATATGCAGCGGTCGGTTAACCTACACCGTGAGGAACACCATGGCGATGATCAGGGCGAAGCCGATCAAGTCCGTCGGGGCGAACACGGTGCCCAGCACAAGCGCGCTCGTGACGGTGGCGGAAACGGGTTCGACCGTGCCGATCAGGCTCGCGCGCACGCTGCCGATGTCCTTGACGCCCTGCATATACAGGTTGTACGCCAAGAACGAACCGACCACGATGAGGATGGCGAGCGCGATCAAGCCGGACGCGTCGAACGCCGGGACGCTCTCCCACGGACGCACGAACACCGAGATCACGACGCCGGATGCGAACATCGCGGATCCGGTCACGATGGATGAGCCGTAAATCGGCAGAATCTTGGTGGGCACGATCGACATGCAGGCGGCACCAACCGCGGAAATGAGGCCGACGGCAAGACCCTCGGGAGGGATCACGAGGGTGCTCGGATCACCGCCCGTGGCAATGAGGAACGCGCCAGCGAACGCCAGGATCACGCCGGCAAGTTCGCGACAACGCGGAAGCCGGTGCGTGACGATGCAGGTGTACACCATGATGATCACGAGCTGCAGGCACTGCATGACGGTCGCAGTGCCGGCGTTGGTCAGGCGGACCGCAAGGAGGTAGGAGAACGAGTTGCCGAACACGCCGAACGCGGTGAACACCGCCATGACAGCGAGATGGCGCGGGTTCTTGAGCAACTGGACGAATCGGGCGCGGTCGAACAGCAGGATCACCGCCATGAACATCGCGCCGGCGAGCAGCTGGCGGACGCTCAGCAACCAGATGGTGTCGATTTGGTAATGGGCGAACAGGTAGCTCGCCGACGTTCCCGAGAAGCCCCAGAAAATACCGCCCAAAAGTGTGGCCACCACGCCGACGATCAAGCGACGAGCCTCGCGATCGTTCAAACGTTCGCGAACCGTGCGGCGGCGGGCACGCGAAGCGGCGTCGGCATCGGCGCCCGGTTTGATGGACGAAGCGAGGCCCATGCGCTCACGCTCGTTCTCGCAAGATTCCAACTGCTCCTCTGTCATGCACATCCCCCATCGAATCTGATTCCCTGACAACGATACCGTAAGCGACCGGAAAACGTGAGCGTGCGCCGAGTGGGTATACTGGGCGCAGCAATCAACCTCCATAAAGGAGCCCCCATGAACCAACCCACTCCCGTGCGCGAGCGCGCCGCGACCACCCTGCCGCTCGGATCGACTGTCTTCGGCTTCACCGTCACCAGCAAAAAGACTCTGGCCGAGCTCGATGCCGACGCCTACGTGCTGCATCACCGCGCCTCCGGCGCCCGACTGCTCTATCTCGCATGCGAGGACGAGAACAAGGCGTTCTCCATCGCATTCAAAACGCCGCCCACCGACGACACGGGCGTCTTTCACATCCTCGAGCACTCGGTGCTGTGCGGCTCTGCGAAATTCCCGGTGAAGGAGCCGTTCGTGGACCTCATCAAGAGCTCCATGCAAACGTTCCTGAACGCCATGACTTATCCCGACAAAACCGTCTATCCCGTCGCGTCCACCAACGAGCAGGACCTGCTCAACCTCATGGACGTCTACATGGACGCGGTGCTCAACCCCGCCATCTATACCAAGCGGGCGATTTTCGAGCAGGAGGGCTGGCACTACGAGCTCGACGTCCCCGAGGGCGCGCCTCTCGCGGCGGGCACCCTGCGCTACAACGGCGTGGTTTTCAACGAGATGAAAGGCGCGCTCTCCGATCCGATGAGCGTCCTCGACGACGCGGTCAACCGCGCGCTGTTCCCCGACACGGCCTACGCCTGCGAATCGGGCGGCGACCCGCGTGCCATCCCGCAGCTGACCTACGAGCAGTTCCTCGACACGCATGCACGCCACTACAACCTCGCGAACAGCTATATCGTGCTCTACGGTGACATGGAGGTCGAACGCGAACTCGCATTCCTGGATGAGCGCTATCTGGGTGACGGGCCCCGTCTGCGCGACGAGGCCAAGCGTGCCCGTGCGCTGCAGACCGCCCGCGATGACGAGGCCGATGCGACGTCCGACTCCCATTCAACCGATTGCGCCGCAGCGATAGGCGGGCCCAACCCACTCGTGCGCCAAAATCCTCTCGTCTGCAATTACGAGCGCGTCGAGATGGCCACCACGCCGGACAACGCGCTGGTGGGCATGGCCTACGTGATCGGCGATGCGGCCGACCGCAAACGCCTTGTGGCCGCCGACGTTCTCATCGACGCGCTCATGGGCACCAACGAGGCCCCCGTAAAGAAGGCCATCCTCGCAGCCGGCCTGGGCGGCAACGTGGTGAGCTACACCTCCGGCGATCTTTTGCAGCCGCACACGCTCATCATCCTGCAGAATGCAAAACCCGAAGTCGCGCGCGAGTTCCGCCGCGTCATCGAGGACGAATGCCTCCGCCTGGTGAAGGAGGGCATCCCGCGCGAGCGCCTCGCGGCCATCCTCGCCAACGAGGAGTTCGACCTGCGCCAGCGCGACTACGGCTACGCCGATGGCGTCGCGCTCGCCTGCGACGCGCTCGGCACCTGGCTCTACGACGACGCCGACGAGGCCGCCACGCGCGGCATCGAGTACGGCCCCATCTACGAGGAGCTCAATCGCGAACTCGACGGAACCTACTTCGAGGACCTGCTGCGCGAGCTCGTCCTCGAGAGCGAGCATCGCGCGCTCGTCGAGCTCGTCCCCGTGGCCGACGACGCCGCGGCCTCGCGCGAGGAGGAGGCCGAGCTCGCCGCTGCCAAGGCGGCCATGGACGATGCCGAGCTCCAGCGCATCGTCGAAGACGTCGCCGCCCTGCGTGAGCGCCAGGAGGCCGAGGACGCACCCGAGGCCCGCGCCACCTTGCCGCGCCTGCACGTGAGCGACATCGGCCCCGCCCGTCCGGAGCCGCAGCTCGTCATTGACAAGCAGACGCCCATCCCCTGCCTGCGCCACGATCTGCCCACCCACCAGCTCGCCTACGCGCTCACCTACTTCGACCTCTCCCACCTCTCCTTTGCCGAGTTGCCGTATGTGACCGTGCTCACGCGCCTCATGAACCAACTCGCCACCGAGCGCATGACCGCCGGCGAACTCGACAGCTACGTGTGCGCCAACCTCGGCTTCCTCTCCTTCACAACCGAAGTCGCCACGCAGCCCAACTGGAAGCTCGCGAATCCACGCCTGCTCGTGTCGGCCGGCGCGCTATCCGAGAAGATGGACGCGCTCGCGCGCATCCCGCGCGAGGTCTGGTCCGAAACGGTCTTTGAGGACACCGAGCGGATGCGCGATGTCCTCACGCAGACGCGCATCGGCATGGAGCAGAGCTTCCTCATGAACGGCCACAGCGCCGCACTCGCCCGCGCCATGTCTTACGGTTCGCCGGCCGCCGTGCTCACCCAGCAGCTCTCTGGCGTCGACTTCTACCTGTTCCTGCGCGATTTGCTCGACAACTTCGACGATCGCAAGGAGGGTCTGTGCGAGACCCTGCGCGAGCTGCAGGCCCGCATCTTCACCTCGACCGGTACCGTTGCGAGCTTTACCGGCAGCGACGAGGATTATCGACGCTACTGGAACGCCGCCGGCGATCTGGGCCTCAGCCCCCGCACCGCGGCCACCAAAGAGCTCTATGTACCCTGGCCCGAGGACAAGCGCGAGGCCTTCATCATCCCGAGCGACGTCACCTACCTCGCACGCGCCTGCGACCCGCGCACGCTCGAAATCGAAACCGACGGCACCTGGAGCGTCGCATCAAACGCGCTTTCG
>ERZ827194.1038-NODE-1038-length-14250-cov-2.58387_pt1 | contig 14250 bp, 9 predicted proteins | sample MGYA00519777_ERZ827194 | MGnify/ENA primary metagenome ERZ827194 (study PRJEB31778, sample SAMEA3449277) | human gut metagenome | biome: human gut; feature: human-associated habitat; material: faeces | place: United Kingdom | collected 2010/2012 ...
GCCTCCTCTATGTCATCTACTTCCAGGCTAGGTTTAAATTTCTTTAATTCCTCTTCATAATCTAACATTCTGGTTCTCCCTTCACAAGCTCTTTGATCATACCTACAAGGTAGAGTGAGCCCAGGCAGTAGGCAATACCGTCTTCTCCTTTTTGTTTCATCATCTCCGCCCATGCCTCTTCTAATTGTTCCCGGACAGTCACTTCACTGTCTGTATATTTTCGAACGATCCGGGCAAGTTCACCCGCATCGACTTTTCGTGTACTTTCCACGGTCGTGATCACATAACTGTCCACTGATAAATTCTGGCATAGTTCTGCGATCATCTTCTCGTACTCTTTCTCTTTGACTGCTGAAAACAGAATCACAGTCCGTCCACCGTGGACAGGTCTTCGCTTCACCGTCTCGACAAACCGCTCTACTGCATTCTCGTTATGTGCTCCGTCTATGTAGACTCCCGGGAGGATTTCCTCCATTCTTCCCGGCCATTTCACATGAAACAGCGTATCCTTCCATAGTTTCAGATGTCTTTTTGGAAGAAGAAGCTGCACAGCCTCCAGTGCAAGCAGTGCATTGTCCACCTGATAACATCCGGTATTGGAAAGCCTCCATGTAGTATCTTCATCATACGCACTTCGTTTTGAAAATGCAATATATTTCTCTGTGATTTCCTGAATTTCGTACGCATCTTTCGTGATTTTTCTACAAGGTGCACCACAATTTTCCGCAATTTGTCGGAAAACAGCTGCTGCCTGCACATTATTCCCATCGAACACAAGCGGAACCTGTCTTTTGATGATCCCGCCCTTTTCTGCTGCAATTTTTTCTATCGTATCTCCCAGTATCTCCATATGATCCATTCCGACTGCTGTGATCACAGTCAATACCGGATCATCGATTGCATTCGTGGCATCCAGCCTGCCACCGAGCCCTGTCTCCAGCACAATGTACTCCATGTCTGCCATCGCAAAAGCAGTCATCGCCATTCCAAACAAAAATTCAAAAAAAGTCGGATGTGCCAGCCCGTCTTTTTCCATCTCATCCACAGTAGTTTTTACTTTCTGAAAAACAGCAAGAAATGTTTCATCGTCTATCTCTTCCCCATTTATTCTGATCCGCTCATTGATCTTCACAAGATGGGGAGAACTGAAAAATCCTGTCCTCTTTTTCTCCGCAAGCAAAAGAGCCTGTATGTATGCACATACAGAGCCCTTTCCATTTGTCCCTGCCACATGAATTACTTTCCTACCAACCTGTGGATTTCCAAGTCTTAATAGGAACTCTTTTGTATGTGTCAGATGATTCTTCACTGTGAATTTTGGAATGTCTAAAATATATTTCACACTTTCCTGATAATTCACTTGTCTTCTCCATTATTTCTGCGGTGTTTCAGACGAATCGTCTGCCGCATCTTTTGTTTCTTCTGTCACTGTCTTTACATCTTCTGCCTTTTTTTCTTCCTCTTCCAGCTGAAGCTTCAATTCTTCTGTTAACTCTTCTATCTTGCCACCGCGGTAAATGTATTCCGCAGAAGTCCGAAAGACCGTATTACTTGATCCCATCTGAATGATCGTGATGATATCTCCTTCCTTCAGCTCTGTCTCCTGCAGTTCGATCCTCGTATTATTCAAAAATTTAGAACTCTTCTTCTCGCCATTGACATAGACTCTACTATTTTTAGTAAAATTCTCGCCATAGAGGCTATATGTTCCGTCAAGCTGCGTGATCAGATCTGTCAGCACGACATCCTTAATTCCCATCTGCATGTGTCCTTCCGGCACTGGATTTTTCCCTCCGTACACATACTTCTCTCCATAGAGAATATCATACTGCAGCATCTCCAGATCGAGTAAGTAGTTCTTCGTCTGCCTTCTCTTCTGGTGATAATTGAATATTGTTCCGGAATGAATATCCAACTTCTCAAAAACATCCGCCATGATCTGATAAGATGCAATATTTCGATCCTGTTTTTCCAATCCGATATTATCCCATACAACATAGTTTGTATTGTACAGATACCTTCCCTTCAGATCTTCAGATTTCAGTCCGAGTGTTGGCAGATGATCTCCATATAGGACTAGAACGGTTGGTTCCTTTCTATCTTCCAACGCCTGCACAAGATCTCCGATAAACTGATCGACTTCATAGATTTGATTGACATAATATTCCCATGCACTTCTTACTTCTTCATCCTCTATTCCAGTCACTTGAATCCTTGGATTTTCTAAATGCTGTCCATAGTAATCGCCATGACTTTGTACTGTGATCCCAAATACGAAATCCTGCTGTTCTGTCGAATCCATTGCGTTCATGATATGTTCTGTGAGGATATCATCCTTCGCCCACCCATTCTCGGTAAGCTGAAGAATATTCATAAATTCCTTACTCGTGTAACTGTCAAACCCGATATTATTAAATACCGTTGAACGGCTGTAAAAATTTCCTCCGTTGTTGTGAAGCGCATGTGCGCCGTAACCAAATCGTTTCAGCGCAGTTGCTGCACTCTCTGCGGTTTCTTTTTTTAATATTGTCTTATACGGATACTCCCCTGGTCCAAAATATCGCAAGTTCATTCCGGTCAGAACTTCAAACTCTGTGTTGGCCGTTCCAGCTCCCACCGATGGCACTTTGAAATACCCTGACGAATATTTCTCAGAAAGCGCTCTGAACGTTGGAAGTGGATCCTGTGATGTCTGCAAAAATTCCACCTCACTTGTATCAAAAAACGATTCCAGCTGGATAAAGAGAATATTTGGCATCTCTTTTCTTCCGGTCTTGGCCTCTGTGATCGCACCGTTCTCACTGATCTGAGCGATCATTTCCTCGCTGTAGCCATTCGGCTGTGAAATTCCGGTATTAAACACACTCGACATAAAACAGTATGGAAATCCATAATCTTCATAGGCAAAAGCAATATTTCCAAAATAATTGGAAATCACTCGCTTATCAAGTGCTATATCTGTCACGACAAAAAATAGTCCAAACCAGATTACCACTCCGGTCAGCGCAAGCACTCTTCTCATTTTTCCAGCATACTGTCCGCCACGCTTCCACATGGAAATGACCCATACAACAACCGCTGCCACACCAACGATCACCGCAACAAGTTCAATTCCGTTAAAATAAGAATTGATCAAGGTCACCGCATCACCGGCAACTTTTAAGTCCTGTGCATTAAACGGAGTGACACGTTTCATAAGCATGTATCCGTTTGTCACCCCAAGACCGATCCAGAATACACTTAAAAGAATTCTGGCAAAAATACGTCTTCTTACGAGATAAACAACAGAAAACGTAATAAAGATCAAAAATGAATTATATAAGAACACTTTTGGTGTCTCAACCATATAATTCCACCCCTGTACAAGCGAATGTCGGGAAATACATTCAATGACCAGGTTCAAAAAGCATGCCAAAAGTGCATGAAATACAAGCGAAAACTGATTCATGAACTTATAACACGGTGCCAGCTTTTTCGCCAGCGGGCTGTTGCGTCTCTTCTCTAAAATCTGTTCCCTTCTCTCTTTTCTCTTCTTCCAATACTTCTTAATGTCTTCCGGCTTTAAATTTTTCACCCTTTGTATACCACCCTTTATATCGGGGCGTTTGATATGAATCCGTTTCATTGTCACCTCTCACAATCTGATGTGTTTATTTTCTAAGTCCTTTTAATCGTTCCTGTACTTGTTCCATCATCTGTGTATATTTCTCAAGCTTTGCTCTTTCTTCATTGATTTTTGCTTCCGGAGCCTTGCTGATAAATTTCTCATTGTTCAGCATGCCATTGACACGGGCAAGTTCTTTTGTCAAGCGTGCTTCCTCTTTTGTCAGACGCTCTAACTCCTGCTCAAAGTCAACAAGTTCTTCCATTGGCAGATATACAACTGCATCTGCCACAACGACAGAAACTGCATCCTCTGCGATTCCGCTCTTATCGGACTGAATCTGGATTTCATTTGCACTCATCAGTGGCATGGAAGACTCTTTAATCTCCTCAAATCCCTGACAAAGATTTTCATTTTCACAGACAATATATGTCTTCGCCTTACGGCTTGGAGCAACATTCATCTCTGCTCGTACGTTGCGGACACCGCGGATGATCTCTTTCATGTGATCTACAATATTCTCTGCTTCCGGATAGCAGCTGCTCTCTTTGTATTCCGGCCAGGAAGACATCATCAATGATTCTTCTTCTGGAACAAGCGCACCGTAGATTTCTTCTGTCACAAACGGCATAAACGGATGGAGCAGTTTTAATGCATCACCGAGCACAGTCTTTAATGTATAAAGTGCACTGTTTGCTGCTGCCGGATTTTCCTCCGCGTGATAAATACGGTATTTTGCAAGCTCGATGTACCAGTCACAGAATTCATCCCAGATAAAGTCATATACTTTCTGAACTGCGATTCCAAGTTCGAATTTATCCATGTTCTCTGTCACATCTTTTGCCAGTCTGTTGACTCTGGATAAGATCCACTTATCTGCCTCGTTTAACAAAGACGCATCCGGTTCTGCAACTACATTTTCTTCCATGTTCATCATGATAAATCTGGATGCATTCCATACTTTGTTTGCAAAGTTACGGCTTGACTCTACTCTCTCATGATAGAAACGCATATCATTTCCCGGTGCATTTCCTGTCACAAGAGTCAGACGCAGTGCATCGCATCCATACTGGTCGATGACCTCCAGCGGATCGATTCCATTGCCAAGTGACTTGCTCATCTTGCGTCCCTGAGAATCTCTTACCAGACCGTGGATCAGTACTGTATGGAACGGGGATTTACCTGTATGCTCATATCCTGAGAATACCATACGGATTACCCAGAAAAAGATGATGTCATATCCTGTTACAAGAACATCAGTCGGATAGAAATAATCCAGATCTTCTGTCTTGTCCGGCCATCCAAGTGTGGAGAACGGCCACAGTGCAGAACTGAACCATGTATCCAGTGTATCCTCATCCTGTGTAAAGTGTGTGCAGCCACAGTGCGGACATGTTTCCGGCATCTCTCTTGCCACAACAAACTCTCCACATTCATCACAGTAGTATGCAGGGATTCTGTGTCCCCACCAGATCTGTCTGGAAATACACCAGTCTTTGATATTCTCCAGCCAGTGTAAATAAATCTTGTTAAAACGCTCCGGCACAAATTTCAGTTCTCCCGTCTTAAGTGCCTCGATTGCAGGTTTCGCCAGCTCTTCCATCTTTACAAACCACTGCTGTTTGATCAACGGCTCTACTGTCGTTCCGCAGCGGTCGTGAGTTCCTACATTATGAGAGTGCGGCTCGATTTCTACCAGATATCCCTGCTCTTTTAAATCTTCAACAATGGCTTTTCTCGCTTCGTAGCGATCCATTCCTGCATATTTTCCGCCTTTTTCGTTGATGGTCGCATCATCATTCATAATGTTGATCTCTTCCAGATTGTGACGCTTTCCAACCTCGAAGTCATTCGGATCATGAGCCGGTGTGATCTTTACTGCACCGGTTCCAAACTCTTTATCTACATAGTAATCCGCCACGACCGGAATCTCTTTATTCACCAGCGGAAGCAATACATTCTTGCCTACGATATCTTTGTATCTCTCATCGTCCGGGTGTACGGCAATGGCTGTATCTCCCAGCATTGTCTCCGGACGTGTTGTTGCGATCTCCAGAAAACGATCTGTTCCTACGATCGGATATTTGATGTGCCAGAAGTTGCCTGCCTGCTCCTCATGCTCTACCTCTGCATCAGAAAGAGAGGTCTTACATTTCGGACACCAGTTGATGATTCTGGAACCTTTGTAAATATACCCTTTTTCGTATAATTTAATAAATACTTCTTCTACTGCCTTGGAACATCCCTCATCCATTGTAAAACGCTCTCTGTCCCAGTCACAGGAAATTCCCAGCTTCTTCAGCTGATTTTCAATCGTTCCCGCATACTCTTCTTTCCACTGCCAGGTTCTCTCAAGGAATCCTTCTCTTCCCAGTTCTTTCTTATCAATTCCTTCTTCCTTCAGCTGATTGGTAACCTTCACCTCTGTGGAGATTGCCGCATGATCAGTTCCCGGAATCCAGAGTGCATTGTATCCCTGCATTCTCTTATAGCGAATCAGAATATCCTGCAATGTATTGTCCAGCGCATGTCCCATATGCAGCTTTCCTGTAATATTCGGAGGAGGCATCACCGTTGTGAACGGTTTTCTGCTTCTGTCCACCTCCGCATGAAAATACTTGTTCTCACACCATCTTTCATACAATTTTTCCTCGATCGCTTTTGGATCATAGGTCTTTGCCAGTTCTTTACTCATAATTTCCTCCTCAAAATGTCCCTGTTCTGTTCCTTCCCGCTCGTCATTCTCTCAATAACAAAAAAACACCCTCCACATCAGAAATGCAAAGGGCGAATGTTCCGCGGTACCACCTTCATTATATGCGTACGCATATATCTTCTTGAGTCCTGTAACGTGAACAACTCCGGGATACCCTACTTCCTGTTCAGATATCCGGTTCAGAAGCTACCTTCCACAGCCCTTTCTTGAAATCGCCTTTCAGCCCCGGACGATTCTCTCTGCCAAGAGTAATTGTGTACTCCTCTCCCTCATAACCTTTTATTTTAACTAATTGTTAACTGTATATGAACTACCAGATAATCATATCTTTCGATATTCCATTTGTCAAGGAATTTCAAAAATCTTAAGATATTTCATAGAATTTACACAGTTTTTGTATCCTGCCCGCTTTTACGAATTTTTACCTTTTAGATGAGAGATCATCTCCACGATCGAATATCCGTAATTTTCTGCGGTCGCCCATCCCGCCCCTTGCGGGTTTTCCTTCTGACCAAGCCACTGAACATACGGAGCCGAGCCTTTCTGCACATATTCATACCGGTCATCCACACATTCCTGTGCCAGAGGATCTGCTGTCGCATAGGCCTTCAAATGCTGGATCTGAGCCCGCACCCCGGTCCGCACATCGGGGTAAGAATTGCCCGGCACACCACCGCCTGTTGTCCCAAGTCCCGCAAAATTAAACTGTTCGATCGAAGCATCCCCTCCATACTGGAGAAATCCGGTCTCTTTCATAGTCTGTACAAATGCGACCTCCGGTCTCACACCCTCTGCCTGCGCTTCCTCTACATAAATCCTGCAAAATGTTTCGATACTGTCCGCTCCGCCCTTAGCCAGGCTTTCCGCCGGATATGCTTTTCCACTGGACTGAAAATAAGAAACCATCTGCTCTGTAGTCACACTGCTTTGTCCCATGATTGGGTACTGCCCGTCGGCAATCACTTCCTCCGTCTGCGTCTCCTGCTTCTTTTCTGCGTTCTCCTGCTCTTGCTCCTCCACTTTGTTTGCTTCTGCCTTTGTCCGTACGGACTCCACTTCTGAAGACTTTGTAATACCAGATCTTCCCGCCGTAATTCCTGCAACACCCAGAACAGCAATTAAAATAAAGGCAGTTGCCGCCTCCGCAAAAAATGTATTCCGTTTTCCTTTCAGCCATTTCCAGATTTCTTCCAGATTCATAAACCTTTACACCTCATACATATCCATTCAAACATCTTCCTATTATAAAGATAGATTTTTTTGTTTCACCAGTATATTTTACTTTCTCTTATAGTCTATGTCCACTGACAAAAAGACATGCATAAACAAAAAACTGAGGAAGTGTTCCGCTTTTTACAGAACCTTCCCCAGTCATCATATCCAGAAATCTATATTGCCCGAATCCGTACAATTATAATTTCTACTCTACTACAACACCCTTCTGCAGCATTACATTTGCGTAAATTGGAGATTCTCCTGTTGCAATGATCGCATATGCTGTTTTTGCTTCATCATAGAATGCAAATCTTTCAATATTTCCGATTGCAGCCTCTCCGCGGTCATCGTGTTTTTTCACGATCTCTTTGTATGTATCCCAGATCGGTGTCTCTACTTTGCCCACATCATCCGGCATCAGCTGCATCAGGTTTACCGGATTTTCTACGTACGTATCCAGTGGGAATACCTGAAGGATCGCATCCAGGATCTCCGGTACACCATGTCCGTCACAACGGATCACAATCGCATCTTTTCCCATAGATTCTGATGGAAAGTTTCCGTCTGCAATCACAATGCGGTCACTATGTCCCATTTCACATAAAACTTTTAATAATTCTGGTGATAAGATTTTTGGAATTCCTTTTAACATATTGATTTCCTCCACAAACATTCTGTAATTTTATAGAAGGAGCACCCGAGGGTACTCCTTGTTATTTTACTGTTCTTATTTGTATAACGGACCGTATGCTGCACAAGCTCTGTAGTCAGCACCTTCTTTGTCCATACCAAATGCGTTCCAAGCTGCTGGTCTGAAGATATCTTCTTCCGGTACATTGTGCATGCAAACCGGGATTCTCAGCATAGATGCCATTGTGATCAGATCAGCACCGACATGTCCGTAAGAAATTGCACCGTGGTTAGCTCCCCAGTTATTCATTACATCGTAAGCTGTCTTGAATGCACCTTTTCCTGTACATCTTGGTGCAAACCATGTACATGGCCATGTGTAGTCTGTTCTCTTCCAAAGTTTGTCAGAAACTTCGTCTGGAAGGTTCAGAGTCCATCCTTCTGCGATCTGAAGAACCGGTCCAAGTCCTTTTACAAGGTTCAGACGGATCATAGTTGCCGGCATCTCAGCCTGTGTCAGGAAACGAGAAGAGAATCCGCCTCCACGGAAGTATCCGTTGTCAGCTGCGTTCCATGTTGTCGCTTTAAGCATTGCATCCTGATCTTCTTCTGTTACATCATACCAGGCTTTCATTACATTGTTTCCGTCTGCATCTTTGGATTCTCCGTTTGCATCCAGACATGCAGCTCCTGAGTTAATCAGGTGAATGAAACCATCTGCTTCTTTTGCTTTTCCTTCGATTTCATATCCTGTTACTCTCTTCACAGCGTCTCCGCTCCAGTATGTACGAACATCAGCAAAGATCTGAGCTTTGTTTGTCAAAAGCTTCATGAACAACATTCCAAGTCCGTTTAATACGTCGTTCTCTGTTGCCAGAATGTATGGCTCTCTTGCTCCATTCCAATCGAAAGAACTGTTCAGGATTGCTTCTGCAAAGTCTCCGTTTGGATAGAAGTCTGTCCACTGTCTCTGTCCCTGGAATCCAGCTGCGATTGCATTGTGTCCAACAGCTTCTTCTTCGCATCCTTCTGGAAGGTTTTTGTTTCCATTCATCAAATCTTTGATGATAACTGCCATTTTTACAACGAACTCAAACTGTTCTGCTTTCTTCTCTTCGCTCATCTTCAGTTCGTCAGGGTTTTTATCAAATCCGATTGTACATTTTTCTTTTGCCCATGCAAGAGCTTTCTGGAATTCTGCTTCATCGTAAATTCCCTCTGTCATACGACGAATGATTTCCACCTCATCTACAGACTCAACTCTCATACCAAGGTATGACTCGATGAAATCAGAATCAATGATAGATCCACCGATTCCCATACAGATAGATCCGATCTGGAGGTAAGATTTTCCTCTCATGGATGCCGCTGCAACTGCTGCGCGTCCGAATCTTAACAGTTTTTCTTTAATGTCCTCTCCGATTTCAGAATCATCTGCATCTACAACGTCATGTCCGTAGATTCCAAATGCAGGAAGACCTTTTTGTGCATGTGTAGCCAGAACAGATGCCAGATATACAGCTCCCGGTCTCTCTGTTGCATTCAGTCCCCATACACCTTTGATCGTCATAGGATCCATATCCATTGTCTCTGATCCGTAGCACCAGCATGGTGTCACTGTCAGTGTAATGTCAACACCTTCTTTTTTGAATTTTTCAGCACATGCTGCAGATTCTGCAACACGTCCGATTGTTGTGTCCGCGATTACTACTTTTACTGGTTCTCCATTGGAATATCTTAAATTCTCTTCAAACAATTTTTTTGCAGCTTTTGCCATTCCCATTGTCTGATCTTCCAGAGATTCACGAACTTTTAATGCTCCTCTTCTTCCGTCGATTGTTGGTCTGATACCAATTACAGGATATCCTCCGATTAATCTTGATTCTGCCATAATGACATTCCTCCTTGAAAATTATTGAATAAATGTTTTAAATTTTTCATATGCAGCATCCCATTTTTCCGCATCCTGCGGGAGATACTCATATGTAGTTTCTGAATTTGCAATGATCTGTCTTGCCTCTGCCACATCTTTGATCTCTCCAAGTGACATCAGCTGAACAGCAATGTTTCCAAGAGCTGTTGCCTCTACCGGTCCTGCAATGACTTTACGTCCGCTTGCTCCGGCTGTCATCTGACAAAGCAGTTTGCTCTGGATTCCTCCTCCGATCATATTGATCACGGAATAATGTTTGTCTGTGCAGCTTTCAATCTGCTCCAGTGCATATCTGTATTTCAGAGCCAGACTCTGGTTGATACAGCACATGATCTCACCAATCGTCTCCGGTACTTTCTGACCGGTTCTGCGGCAGAACTCACGGATACGCTCCGGTACATTTCCTGCCGGAACGAACTCCGGTGCATCCGGATCGATAAAGCTCTGGAACGGTTCTGCTTTCTGTGCCATCTGCTCCAGCTCTCCGAATGAATATTCCTGCCCTTCACGAATCCACTGTCTTCTGCTCTCCTGAGCAAGCCACAGTCCGATAATATTCTTCAACAATGTCGTTGTATTGCCATATCCGCCTTCGTTGCTGACGTTGCACTCCAGTGACTTCTCACCGATGATCGGTCCGTCGAGTTCTGTACCGAAAAGACTCCATGTTCCGCAGCTGATAAAGATGAAATCTTTCTCCTGCGTCGGAACAGAAACAACCGCACTCTGTGTATCATGTCCTGTGATTGCAATGACTTTCGCAGGCTCTACACCAAGTTCTTCACAGATTGATGGCTGAAGTGTACCTACGACTGTACCGCTCGGAACGATCTCTGGAAGAATCTTCTTCGGAATCTGAAGTGCCTCTAAAATCCGGTCAGACCAGACTTTGTTCTTTGCATCCATCAGCTGTGTGGTCGTTGCCATGGTATACTCTGCTTTCTTTTCACCGGTCAGGAAATAATTAAATAAATCCGGTGTCAAAAGCAGCGTATCTGCTTTTTCCAGAATCCATGGTCTCTTCTGAACCAGAGAGTACAACTGGAAAATAGTATTAAAGTTTTCAAACTGATTTCCTGTTAAATTGTAGACTTCCTCCTTTGGAATGACTTTAAAAACTTCTTCCTGCATTCCAAGAGTTCTGTCATCTCTATAATGTACGGCACTCTCAAGCAGATCGCCATGCTCGTCCAGTAATCCGAAATCAACACCCCAGGTGTCAATTCCGATACTCTCAAAGCCGCCTTTTTGTTTTGCTTTTACAATGCCTTGCTTAATCTCAAAAAAATGTCTCAGTGTGTCCCAATACATGGTTCCGTTTACGATTACCGGATCATTGGAAAAACGATGAACTTCTTCCATATGGATTTTCCCGTTTTCCAGAGTTCCCAGAATCGCACGTCCGCTTCCGCCTCCGAAATCAAACGCCAGAACTTGCTTTTTCTTATCGCTCACTGATATGCCTCCTTTCAAAGGTTCTTAACCATTACTGATTTTATTTTAGCATTGTGTGCTTCTTTTTACTTGTGCTATAATAGTAAAAAATATAACAATATTCACCCAGGAGTATCTTATGCAATATATCAACTACAGAGAAAACAGAAGAAGAGGAACTGCTGACTTTCCTCTGGAATATTATCACGTCACTGCTTCCCATCCGCAGTATGTCATGTCCTTTCACTGGCATGTAGAATTTGAGCTGATCCGCATCCTAAGTGGATCTCTGACTGTTACCATTGATGAAATTGAATTTCTTGCAGAAGCAGGAGACAGTATTTTCATCCCAGCCGGTTCGATCCATTCCGGTATTCCCGATGATTGCGTATACGAATGTCTGGTGTTCGATATGAATATGCTGATGAACAAGACGGATTCCTGCTGTCGTCTTCTTCGCCAGATCACAGATCATGAGGTTTCCGTCCAGACGCACTATCCGAAAATCTGCAATACGATCCACCGCACACTCTGGACACTTTTTGATGCGGCAGCCTCCAAAAAAGAGGGGTATCAGCTTGTAGTTTTCGGCGCCATGTATCAGTTTTTCGGCACTCTCTTCAGTGAAGGTTTCTGTAAAAACGCACCGGATGAGGAACACCGAAGCCACAAAAGGATTTTGCAGCTGAAGCAGGCATTGGAATTTATGGAATCTTCCTATAATCTTCCTCTTACATTGGAAGAAATCTCCGGAAGTGTAAATATGTCACCCAAATATTTCTGCCGCTTTTTTCACGAGATGACGCATCGGACACCGATTGATTACCTCAATTATTATCGTATTGAACGCGCCTGTTACCAGTTGATCACAACGGATCTGTCGATCACAGAAATTGCCTACGCCTCCGGATTCAATGATCTGAGTTATTTCATCAAAACATTCAAAAAATACAAAGGAACCACGCCCAAAAAATATCTTAAAATATAAAAATATACCACTTTCTTATATTACAAAAAGTTCCCCGCAGAATAAGCCTCTCTCACCTACCTGCGGGGAATCCCCATAATCGTCTGAAAACACTCTTATTTTACATACCTGAATTGAAACCCTCAGAATAACTCGACGTTCACCATGCTGCTCTGGCGAAACTCTTTTTAAAAAATACCAAAAATCTTTTCCCTGAATGATCCGTACAATGTATCATAATCTGTATACTGAATCTGACTCTCTTTAAACCGTTTTCCCCATGCACTGCAGATGCTGTCAGCGATCAGCTTCGCATACTCGTGCTCAGTCCCCAAAATTGTAGGAAAAACGTAATAGATCATAAAAAAATTCAGATCTACCTGTGTTCTGGAATCAATTTTTCCTTTTTTCGAAGCGAACTTCTTCTCTACACGATTTATCAGTGTATCTGCAATTTCTTCTGCTGCCCGCTCTTTATCGGAAATACTGTCCACATATTCTGTCATTTCCCGGAAATAATGTCCGTAGGAATCGATAAAATCCTGTGTATTTTTTTCAAATGATTTTTTCTTTAAATGCCGAAGCATTTGGGTTGTATTATCAAAAATAGTTTCTATTCCATTGAGCATATGTGTGTTCCTCCTGAGTGTTTGTCTTTCATAAAAAGAAACCGGGAAAACCCCCGGTTTCTCCTTAGATATCACTTTTTACTGTTTGATCAGCAAAAGATTAGTCGTAAAGGTTTGGTGCGATTTCCGCATCTTCCATTGTTTCTGCATCGTACCAGTAACAAGCTGTCTCTACGTCTTTTACTTCTTTTCCTTCGCAGATGTCATTCAGAGTCTCAATAGCGATTCTTCCCTGATCTACTGGAGCCTGTGTTACAGATCCAAGTAATGTTCCGTCTTTTACAGCTGCTTTCTGTGTTGAACCAGCATCAAATCCTACTCCAAGGATCTTTCCTTCGCCTGTTCCAAGTACATCCAGGTTCTGGTTAGCTGTCAGAAGACCTTCTGCTGTTACCTGGTTAGAACCGAACATAGCGATTGTATCTTTTTTGTTCATGATGTTAGAAGCTTCTGTAGCAGACAGTTCTACTGTTGTCTGTGCAGGTACAGCTACTTCGATGATGATATCAGCATCAGCTTCTTTTGCGTTGTTCTCAACAAGGTTTACATAGTATTCATTTCCAACTACTGCAACTTTCTTTCCATCAGCTTCAGCAAGTTCTTTGAATTTGTTGATGAATCCCATACCACGTCCTGTGATGTTTCCAGATGTAGCATCCTGGTTTACTTCACCGATTCTTACTGTATCTTTTGCATTTGCAAGCTGATCTTTCAGAGCCTCGTACATTTTTTCTGCTGCGATTCCACCAGCTTCTTCGTTGTTAGTAACAACTGTTGCGTATACAGATCCTTCCGGAGCATCTGCTACACCAGTATCGAAACAAACTACTGGGATTTTCTTATCCAGTGCTGTCTGAAGAGATTTCAGAACAGAGCTCTGGTCACAAGCTGCCAGTGCGATTCCGTCTGGAGCTTTGTTAATTGCGTTGTTCAACATTGTTACCTGATCAGCAATATCAGACTCAGCGTTTGGTCCTGTTGTGTTACATTTTACACCAAGCTCTTTAGATGCTGTATCGATACCCTGTTTCGCTGCCTGCCAGTATGTAGACTGGAAACTCTTTACAACAACTTCAAAGCTGTATCCGCCGCTCTTTCCGGAATCTTTGCTTCCTTCATCAG
>ERZ827194.1044-NODE-1044-length-14156-cov-2.70874_pt1 | contig 14156 bp, 12 predicted proteins | sample MGYA00519777_ERZ827194 | MGnify/ENA primary metagenome ERZ827194 (study PRJEB31778, sample SAMEA3449277) | human gut metagenome | biome: human gut; feature: human-associated habitat; material: faeces | place: United Kingdom | collected 2010/2012 ...
CGGAAGGAATATTTCCCGGGGTATGCAAAAGCCGTGGAGCGGAACATCCGCATCACGCGCCTGTACGAGTACTATATCGAAACGATGGATGCGTCGTTCGACGAGGTCCTTCCGCAGGTCATCCGGATGTATTTCTCCTACAGCAACACACTGGCAGGCCAGAAGAAAGCGCTGATCTACGCCAACGTGATCAAAAACCGCGAAAAAGACCGCCATACATTCCAGAGCTACCGCCCGGCGATGGAGGTTTTCACGGCAAGACAGATCCAGAAAGGCCGCATGAACCGCGAATACGCCGCACTGTACCGGACTTTTCTGAAAAAACCGGAAGATCCCGACAGCGCAAAAGCGATCGCAAATGTGCTGTTTACCCATCATGTGACGTGTGAAAATCCGAAAATCACGCGTGTGATCGTCTGCCATCCGGCGATGGCGGGCGAAACGTCTTATCCGATGACGGAACGGGGTGCTTATATCCGTCTGTACGGCAAAAAAGCGCGGATTCTTCTCGAAGATGAGCAGCGCAGAAGATATGCGGTGACAGAAACCTGCCGCGTAGAGCCATTGTTTACGGATGAAGAGCTTGCCCGTGCCTGCGGCGGTTTTGCCATTGAAAATCCGGGTCTGCTGCTGCACCTGTGCGGGGAGCAGGAAGAGGAGATGCAGCTTACTGCAGAAAATCTTGCCTGGTATCAGCAGGCAGCGCGCACGAGCGCATTTTCCAGTGCTTACCGGAAAACAGTGCGTCAGAAACTGCTGGAATACTATCTTGCCCATCCGGATGAGCGCGAGACCGAGGCAGCTGTTGCCGAGCTGGAGGACAGCGCTTATGCAAAGGTGGACCGTATTTCTACGATTGAGCTTCTGGTACGCTACGGCTGTTACAGCCGCGCCTTTGCCCTGACGGATCGGTACGGCTACGAAAAGATCCCGGTGTCGTGTCTCTTCCGTCTGGCGCATGCGATGATTCTGGAAAAAGAGTTTACAGAGGACGAGGAGCTTCTCTATCTGGCATCCTACGTGGTAAAACAGGGCATTTACGATGAAATTGTATTGTGCTATCTGAGAGATTATTTCACCGGTTCTATTGAGGATATGTGCAGTTTATGGGATAAAATCCGCGGCTTCCAGATGGAAAGCGACAAGCTGGAGGAGCGCATTCTGACCTGGTCCGTCTTTGTGCGCAGCCACCCGAAGTGGGAGCAGGAAATGCTGGAGAGCTACATCCGCCAGAGCGGAAAAGAGCATGTCATTCTGGCATACCTGACGTATCTTGCGATCGGCTATTTTATGGACGGAAAACCGCTTTCGGATCAGATGTTTGACTACTTGGACCGCGCCTGGAAACAGGGCTGGGAGCTGGACGAGATCTGCCATCTTGCGATGTTGAAACATCTTTCCACGAAGCCGCAGCTTTCTGAGGAGGAAGAAAAAGAGGCGCATACCCTGCTTCTGGCGTTTACGAAACAGGGACTCCGCTTTGCCTTCTACAAGGATCTGCCGGAGCACCTGACCGAAGGCTTCCAGATCGGCGACCGCATGTTCATCGAGGAGCGCCAGAGAGCGGAGGCAAAGGTGACGATTCATTACCGGACAAACGCCGAAGAAACATGGAAGAGCGAACCGATGCGCAATATGTATCAGGGCATTTTTGTGAAAGAGTTTCTGCTGTTCTACGGCGAGAAAATGGAGTATTACCTGACCTTTACGAACCGTCAGAGTGAGGGAAAAACAGAGGTGAAAACCGTCTCCATGACCGGCGAACCAAAAACAGGAAAGACGCGGTACCAGCTTCTGAATCAGATGAAAGCAGCGCGCGCGGCAGGAGATTTGAAAAAAGCAGAAGAAGCATTCCAAAAGTATCTGCAGCAGGAGGCTCTGGTTCGGAACTGTTTTGCACTTGTGGATGAAAAGAAGCAGCAGGAGGATACGACATGGAACAGAAAAATTTGATTTTAGGATTTGATTTTGGAGAGAAATATTCCCAGTTCTGCTGCTATGACAGGGGAACCCATACGGCCGTCTCCATCCCGGTAAAAGAAGGAGAAGAGGCGGTGGAATTTCCGACCGCCATTGCCAAAAAACGGAATGAGGAAACGTGGAAAACAGGACCGGATGCAGAAAAATCTGCTCACGCGGAAAACGGCATCTGGCTGGACAATCTGTACGAGATCTGCATGGGATCCCGCATCTGCCAGATCGAAAACCGGGATTACACGCCGGGAGAAGTCCTTGGCACGTTCCTTCGCGAAGCACTGAAGATGATCGGCATCGAGCGCCCGGACCAGCAGATCCAGGCGATGATGATCACCACAGGCCATCTGACCCGTCCATTTGTGGAAAATGTGCGTGAAGCATACAAGATAATCGGACTTCCGCGCGGCAGAGCCTACCTGCAGGAGCATGACGAGAGCTTTTACTGCCATGTGCTGAACCAGAAGCCGGAGCTCTGGAGCCGTAAAGTCGGTCTGTTTTTCCTGAAAGATGAGGAAGCATCGTTTTCTGAACTTTCCATCAGCCGTAAAACGAAGCCGGCAACTGTGACCGTAAAACGGGGGCCAAAAGCCGCACTTTCGATCAAGCCGATGGAGCGCGACCGCGATTTCTGCCATCTGATGGGAGAAGCGATGGGGAATGAAATTTATTCCAGCGTATTTCTGGTGAGCGAGGAGTTCGACCTTGCCTGGGCCGACAACTCTCTGCGTCAGTTAAAGAAAAACCAGAGAAGAATCTTCGGCGGAACGAACCTGTTTGCACAGGGCGCCTGCTTTTCCGCACGCGAAAAAGTGGAGGAGCGCCGCTTAAAGGGCTATCTCTTCCTCGGAAATGACCTCGTGCGCTACAACATCGGCATGGAGATGACGATCAATGGTTCTCCGGCATACTATGCGCTGATTGCAGCCGGTGTGAACTGGTATGAAGCAGAAAAAGAATGTGAGCTGATCCTCGACGGAACGGAGGAGCTGGAATTTGTTGTAAGCTCCATGGAAAGCGGAAAACGAAACCGCTATACCATGAAGCTGGACGGGCTGCCCAAACGGCCGCCGAAGACAACACGGATCCGTCTGCGTCTGGAGTATGATTCTCCGGTTACGTGTCAGATCACCGCAGAGGATTTAGGTTTTGGCGATATGTTCCCGGCAAGCCACAAAATCTGGCACGAGACGATGGGGGAGGTGTAAACGATGAGCGGTTATATTTTATGTCAGGTCAAACGGGCGAAAAATCCGTATTATATTTCCAACATCAGCACAAATATTTATTCCATCGAGGAACTGTGCTATTATCTGTACCACAACATCTATCTGCTGGACGAGACCATCATTAACGAGCAGCTGCTGGTGTGGATGAAAGAAGAACTCCACTTAAGAAGACTGTACCAGCGTCTCTACGTCCTTCTGGAGGAGAAAAAGAACATCGGTGAGTTTATCCTGCCGATCTTCAAGGAGATCAATTATCTTTCCCACGATCAGTTCCGTGAGATGAATGAGCGCCTGAAACGGTTCGAGGAGCAGCCGGAGATTGTGCGGAAAAAAATCAAGGGAGACTACCTTGTCGACCACGAAAAATATATCAATGCGATCCAGGTTTACCAGGAAACGCTGAAAGATACCGAGGAAAACGAAACCAACATGGGAAGCCAGTTCACCGGAAGTATTTACAACAACATGGGCTGTGCCTACGCAAGTCTGTTCCAGATGAATGAAGCACTTACGTGTTTTCAGAAAGCAAATGAGGAGCTGCACACGAAAGCAGCGTTAAAGAGCTGGCTGTTTGCGGTCTACATGAGCAAAGGACAGGACGCCTATGAGCAGATGTGCACCGAGCGGAAAGTGGACGCCGAGACGAAACGGGAGATGGACCGCCAGATCACCGAGGCAATGCAGGTCGAGCTCCCGCGCGATCTGGACGAAGCTCTTGCGGCGTGGACACGGGAATATCATAAAAATACCGGACTTTGAACAAAAAGAACAAAAAAATTACTTGACAGCAAAAAAGAATGGGACTATAATACAGCGCATAAGAAAAAAGTAAATACTTCGAAACCGATGAAGTGGAGATAACGTTGGAAGCGCACTCACAGAGAGCCCGGGCAGGTGGAAGCCGGACAGAAAGCGGATCAGCAAATGGACCACGGAGGGTACAGGGAAAAGCGGGAAACCGTCTGAGTATTCTGTAACGTGCAGGCATACGTTAGTTGCCAGGAATATGATCGTATTCTGCAGAGCGTGTGAGCAATCGCAAAACAAGGTGGCACCACGAGTATAAAAATATACCCGCCCTTGGCAAAGAACAAAGTGATTCTTTGCCGGGGGCGGTTTTTTGTATATCAGAAATTAGTTCTGAGGACCAGTGTTGATGACAGCCTTTGCAGACACAAGGAGAGGAGATAACAAGATGAAACAGATGACGTTAGAAGAAATTTCAAAAGCAGCCGCATCGGGAGCTTTTCGGAAAATCCCGGTAAGCAGAGAAATTTATTCGGATATCCGTACACCAGTAGAAACACTGAAAGTCCTGCAGGGCGTCAGCAGCCACTGCTACATGCTCGAAAGCGTGGAGGATAAAAAACAGTGGGGAAGATACACCTTTCTCGGCTACGATCCGTCGCTGGAACTCACCTGTGTCAACGGAAACCTGACAATCACCGCCGATGCGGCAGAGATGAAAAAAGTAGAAGATATTCCGGAAAGCCACGAAGAACAGCTTCCGACCGGACAGATCCGGCTGACCGCAAAGACAGCCCATCCGGGAGCCGTCATCAAAACCCTGATTGAGAAAAATAAAAGTCCGAAGATCGCGACACTGCCGACCTTCACCGGCGGCCTCGTCGGATACTTCTCTTACGATTACATCAAGTACAGCGAGCCGACCTTAAAGCTGGACGCAGAAGATCAGGAACATTTCAAAGATGTCGACCTGATGCTGTTCGATAAGGTCATCGCCTATGATAATTACCGTCAGAAAATCGTACTGATGATTAATATCGAAACCGAAAATCTCGAAGAAAATTACGAAAAAGCCGTACAGGAACTCGAAAAAATGGAAGAGCTGATCCGCTTCGGAAAACCGGCCGAGACGAAAGCCGGCCACCTGAAATCCGAGTTCCGCCCGCTCTTCGATGAGAAAGCGTACTGTGAGAAAGTCGAGCAGGTCAAACATTATATCCACGAGGGAGACCTCTTCCAGCTCGTTCTCTCCAACCGGCTTGAAGCTGATTTTGAGGGAAGCCTCCTCGATACGTACCGCGTCCTCCGCACGACGAACCCGTCGCCGTACATGTTCTACTTCTCGAGTGATGATGTCGAGATCGCCGGTGCATCCCCGGAAACTCTCGTAAAAGTCGAGGACGGAGAGGTCCGGACCTTCCCGGAACGCGGCCGAGAGGAAAGAGCTATGAAGAAGACAAGCGGCTGGAAAAAGAACTCCTCGCCGATGAAAAAGAGCGTGCCGAGCACAACATGCTGGTTGATCTGGGAAGAAACGATCTTGGAAAGATCTGTGATTTCGGAACCGTGGAAGTAGAAAAATACATGTCAATCGAACGTTACTCCCACGTCATGCACATCGGTTCCACTGTAAAAGGACAGCTTCGGAAAGACAAGACCGCAGTCGATGCCATCGATTCCGTTCTCCCGGCCGGAACCCTCTCCGGTGCACCAAAGCTCCGTGCCTGCCAGATCATCAACGAGCTGGAAAACAACAAGCGCGGCATTTACGGCGGTGCGATCGGCTATCTGGATTTCACCGGAAATATGGACACCTGCATTGCAATCCGGCTTGCGTTTAAGAAAAACGGAAAAGTGTTCGTCCGCTCCGGTGCCGGCATTGTAGCCGACAGCGTACCGGAAAAAGAGCATCAGGAATGCATCAACAAAGCAAAGGCCGTGATGGTCGCACTTGCGGAGGCAGAAGGAGGAAGCAACTTATGATACTGCTGGTAGATAATTATGACAGTTTTTCCTATAACCTGTATCAGCTCGCCGGTTCGATCAATCCGGACATGAAGGTCATCCGGAACGACGAGATGACGATCGACGAAATCTGCGCACTGGCACCGGCATCCATCATTTTATCTCCCGGACCGGGCCGTCCGGAGCAGGCAGGCCGATGCATGGAGATTGTAGAAAAATTAGGCGGCGAGATCCCGATCCTCGGTGTCTGCCTCGGCCATCAGGCAATCTGTGCCGCGTACGGCGCGACCGTCACCTATGCGAAACAGCTGATGCATGGCAAACAGTCCGAGACAACGCTGGATCTTACCTCGGAATTATTCCAGGGGCTGCCGGAAACCGTTCCGGTTGCAAGATACCATTCCCTCGCAGCTGATGAAGCGACACTGCCGGAAACCTTAAAGGTAACGGCAAGAACTGCAGACGGCGAGGTCATGGCAGTCGAGGACAGTGAGAAAAAGATCTACGGAGTCCAGTTTCATCCGGAATCCATTCTGACCCCGCAGGGCAGACAGATGGTAGAAAACTTCTTAAAAATTACAAGATAGATCACAGGACAGCAAAGAAAGAGAGGAACAGAATATGATTCGGGAAGCGATTGTAAAACTGGTAAATAAAGAGAACTTAACCTACGAGATGGCAGAGGGCGCCATGGATGAAATCATGGAAGGAAAAGCCGATCCGATCCAGATCAGCGCATTTTTAACTGCCATGACGATGAAAGGCGAGACAATCGAAGAGATCACCGCATGTGCCAACGGCATGAGAAAGCACGGTGTTCACATGGAACATGACAAGGATGTTCTGGAAATCGTCGGAACCGGCGGAGATAGATCCAATTCCTTCAACATCTCCACAACAGCATCCCTTGTGATCTCTGCAGGCGGCGTCGCAGTTGCAAAACACGGAAACCGCGCCGCATCGAGCAAATCCGGCGCAGCCGACTGTCTCGAAGCGCTCGGCGTCAAAATCGACCTGGAACCGGAGAAAAACAAAGAAGTTCTGGAAAAACTTGGAATCTGTTTCCTGTTCGCACAGAAATACCACATGTCCATGAAATACGTGGCACCGGTCCGCAAGATGCTCGGCATCCGGACCATTTTCAACATCCTCGGACCGCTGACCAACCCGGCAGCAGCCACGATGCAGGTGATGGGTGTCTACGAGGAAGCACTTGTCCGCCCGATGGCAGAAGTTCTCTTCAATCTTGGTGTCAAACGCGGCATGGTTGTCTACGGCCAGGACTGCCTCGATGAAATTTCCTTAAGCGCACCGACAAGCGTCTGCGAGATCAAGGACGGAACGTTTGAGGAATACGTCATCACACCGGAAGAGTTCGGCATGACCCGCTGCACCAAAGAAGAACTGGTCGGCGGAACTCCGCAGGAGAATGCTGAAATTACGAAAGAAATTCTTGCAGGAAAGAAAGGCCCGGCAAGAGACGCTGTTGTCCTGAATGCCGCCGCAGCCCTTCATGCAGTAAAAGAAATCCCGATGCAGGATGCTGTAAAACTGGCAGAGGAGCTGATCGACAGCGGAAAAGCACAGAAAAAACTCGAAGAGTTTGTGTCACTCACCAACAAATTGGCAGAAAAGGAATAAACATATGATACTGGAAACGATTGCAAAAGCCACAAGAAAACGTGTCGCTGCAGAAAAAGAGAAGTGTTCTCTTGCAGAAATGAAAGAAAAGGCAACGGCGATGAACCCGGACACCGGATTCCCGTTTGAACAGGCGCTGAAAAAGCCGGGCATGTCCTTTATCTGCGAGGTAAAAAAAGCCTCCCCATCGAAGGGCATCATCGCAGAAGATTTCCCCTATCTGGAGATCGCAAAGGAATATGAAGCGGCCGGTGCCTCCGCCATTTCCTGCCTGACCGAGCCGGAATACTTCAAAGGCGACAAGCGTTACTTAAAAAAAATTGCAGAAACCGTATCCATCCCGGTTCTGCGGAAAGATTTTACCGTGGATCCCTATATGATCTACGAGGCAAAGGTGCTCGGAGCCACCGCTGTCCTTCTGATCTGTGCGCTGCTGCCGGAGGAAACCTTAAAAGAATATCTGGAAACAGCGCATTCCCTCGGCCTTTCCGCTCTTGTGGAAGCCCACGATGAGGCGGAGGTTGCACAGGCCATGCGCGCCGGAGCAAGGATCATCGGCGTCAACAACCGCAACTTAAAAGATTTCACGGTCGATATCCACAACAGTGAGCGGCTGCGGGAGCTTGTCCCGGAAAACATTGTTTTCGTATCCGAGAGCGGCATCAAAACGCCGGAGGATGTCGGAAGACTGTATCAGAATAAAACCGATGCCGTTCTGATCGGCGAAACGCTGATGCGGAGCAGCAACAAAAGAGCAGAGCTTGAAAAACTCTCTTCAATGTGTTAAAGTGGTAACGTAAGTGCGCAAAACAAAACAGAGCGCACGGGGAGTCAAACGTTATGGAAGAACAGACCAGAATCAAAATCTGCGGGCTCACACGGCTGGAAGACATCGATGCGGTGAATGAACTGAAGCCCGAATATGTCGGCTTTGTCTTTGCAAAAAGCCGCAGACAGATTACAAAAGAACATGCCGTGACGCTGCGGCGCTATCTGGATCCCGAAATCCAGGCGGTCGGCGTCTTTGTGAACGAGCTTCCGGCGATTGTCGCAGGATACCTCGAAGAGGGCGTCATCGATCTGGCACAGCTCCACGGAAATGAGAGTGAAGAATATATCCATTCGCTCCGGTTCCGCACCGGCGGGGAACTGATCAAGGCATTTTCCATCAAAACCAGGGAGGACGTCGAAAAGGCGAAAAAAAGCAGCGCCGATTACATCCTTCTCGACCACGGAAAAGGCGGTACCGGCGAATCGTTCGACTGGTCACTGATCAGAAACATGGACCGCCCGTATTTCCTTGCGGGAGGCCTGAACGCCGAAAATGTGGAACAGGCGATTTTACAGACACATCCCTTCGCCGTCGACATCAGCAGCGGTGTCGAGACAGACGGCGTAAAGGATCCGAAAAAAATCACAGAATGCATAAGGAGGATAAGACATGTCTGACGGAAGATTTGGTATTCACGGAGGCCAGTACATACCGGAAACTCTGATGAATGAAATTATCAATTTGGAAAAACAGTACAATTATTATAAAAACGATCCGGAGTTCTGCCAGGAGCTCGATGACCTGCTGAAAAATTACGCGGGCCGCCCGTCCCTTCTCTACTACGCAGAGAAAATGACAAAGGATCTCGGCGGAGCAAAAATTTACCTCAAACGAGAGGATCTGAACCACACCGGAGCCCACAAAATCAACAACGTGCTCGGACAGTGCCTCCTCGCAAAAAGAATGGGAAAAACCCGTGTCATCGCAGAGACCGGAGCCGGCCAGCACGGTGTGGCAACCGCAACGGCAGCAGCACTGATGGGACTTGAGTGTGAGATCTTCATGGGAAAAGAAGACACCGACCGTCAGGCCCTCAATGTATACCGGATGGAGCTTCTCGGTGCAAAAGTAAATGCCGTTACTACCGGAACTATGACCTTAAAAGATGCCGTCAATGAGGCGATGCGCGAGTGGGTATCACGTGTCGATGACACCCACTACGTTCTCGGCTCCTGCATGGGACCGCATCCGTTCCCGACCATCGTCCGCGATTTCCAGGCTGTCATCAGCAAAGAGGCAAGAGAGCAGATCCTCGAAAAAGAAGGAAAACTCCCGAAAGCCGTCATGGCATGCGTCGGCGGCGGAAGCAATGCGATGGGTATGTTCTATAACTTCATCAATGACAAAAATGTCCGCCTGATTGGATGCGAGGCAGCAGGACGCGGCGTCAACACCGCAGAGACTGCAGCAACCATTGCAACCGGAACACTCGGCGTCTTCCACGGTATGAAATCCTACTTCTGCCAGGATAAATACGGTCAGATCGCACCGGTTTACTCGATTTCTGCAGGCCTTGACTACCCGGGCATTGGACCGGAGCATGCATATCTGCATGACATCGGCCGCGCCGAATACGTTCCGGTAACGGACGATGAGGCAGTAGAAGCTTTTGAATACCTCGCAAGAACCGAGGGTATCATCTGTGCGATCGAGAGTGCCCATGCAGTAGCCCATGCGATGAAGATCGCAAAAGAATTTGATCCGGAAGACTCCATCATCATCTGCCTGTCCGGACGCGGAGACAAAGACGTAGCAGCCATTGCAAGATACAGAGGGAGGGACCTTCATGAGTAAAGTAACAGAAGCATTTTCAAACGGCAAAGCATTCATTCCGTTTCTGACAGCCGGAGACCCGAACATTGAAAAAACAGAGAATTATATTCTGGAGCTCGAAAAAGCAGGCGCAGACCTGATCGAGATCGGAATCCCGTTTTCCGATCCGATCGCCGAGGGCGTTGTCATCCAGGAGGCAGACCTCCGTTCCTTAAAAGCCGGAACCACCACCGATAAAATTTTCGATATGGTAGCCTCCGTGCGCAGAAAAACAGACATTCCGCTGGTGTTTATGACCTACTTAAACCCGGTGTTCCATTACGGATACGAGCCGTTCTTTACAAAATGCGAGGAAGTCGGCATCAACGGCATCATCATCCCGGATATGCCGTATGAGGAAAAAGGCGAATTAAACGATATTGCGCGCAGCCATCAGGTAGATGTCATTTCCCTGATTGCGCCAACGTCTGAGCAGCGCATCCAGAAAATTGCCGCAGACGCCGAAGGTTTTATCTACCTCGTATCGTCTCTGGGCGTTACCGGTGTCAGAAGCGAGATCAAGACAGACCTCGATTCCATGATCGCCGCAATTCGCAAAGTAACCGATATTCCGGTAGCCGTAGGCTTCGGCATCAACACGACCGATCAGGCGGCCAACATTGCAAAAATTGCGGACGGTGTCATCGTCGGAAGCGCTATCGTCAAAATGATTGCGAAGTACGGCACTCATGCGGAGCAGCACATCTATACGTATGTCCGCATGATGAAGGAAGCTGTCATGACAGCAAATAAATAAAACCCGCGTCATTGCGTGTTTGAAAAAACTGTGTTAAGATGAGAGCGTGTCTGAAACAAACCGTTTTGGACACGCTTTTTCAACGTAAAATACCTGACCGGCTTTCGAAAAAGCCGGATAGAATATGGAGGAAAAACGTGTTAGATGTATGTTTACTGGGAACAGGCGGTATGATGCCTCTGCCAGGCAGACGCCTGACCGCCCTGATGACCCGATACAACGGAAGCAGCCTTCTGATCGACTGCGGCGAGGGAACCCAGGTTGCCATCAAGGAAAAAGGCTGGACCTTTAAGCCGATTGATGCCATCTGCTTCACCCATTACCACGCAGACCACATCAGCGGCCTTCCAGGACTTCTCCTGACGATGGGAAACACTGACCGGAGAGAACCGCTGACCATGATCGGCCCAAAAGGCCTGGAGCGCGTCGTCAATTCGCTGCGCGTCATCTGCCCGGAGCTGCCGTTCCCGATTGTATTTCACGAGGTGACAGCGCCGGAGGAAGTGATCGAGATGAACGGCTACAAAATCACAGCCTTCCGCGTGCAGCACAATATCACCTGCTACGGCTATTCGCTGGAAATCTCCCGCAAGGGAAAATTCGATGTGGAGCGCGCTAAAGCACAGGAAATTCCGATTAAATGCTGGAATCCGCTGCAGAAAGGCGAGACTGTCACCCTGGATGGAAAGACGTATACGCCGGACATGGTCCTCGGCCCTGCCAGAAAGGGACTGAAGGTGACCTACTGCACCGATACCCGCCCGATTCCGTCGATCTCCGAACATGCGAAAGGCTCCGACCTTTTCATCTGCGAGGGAATGTACGGCGAGCCGGAAAAACAGGCAAAAGCAAAAGAATTTAAGCATATGACCTTCTACGAGGCGGCAAAACTGGCAAAAGATGCCGAGGTTGCCGAAATGTGGCTGACCCACTTTTCCCCGTCGCTCGTCGGCCCGCAGCGGTACATGGATGAGGTACAGAAGATTTTCCCGGCCGCAGAGCTTGGAAAAGACGGAAGATCAGTAGAACTGTTATTTGAAGAGGAAACGAAAAATGAGTGAAAAAGATACCCTGATTCTTGCAATTGAGAGCTCCTGCGATGAAACCGCAGCCTCCGTCGTGAAAAACGGAAGATGTGTGCTGTCTAACATTATTTCATCCCAGATCGCCATCCATACCCTGTATGGCGGCGTTGTGCCGGAAATTGCATCCAGAAAACATATCGAAAAAATCAACCAGGTTGTAGAAGCGGCCTTAAAAGAAGCCGATGTCACTCTGGATGATATCGATGCGATCGGTGTTACGTACGGCCCTGGCCTTGTCGGCGCACTTCTCGTCGGCGTGGCAGAGGCAAAAGCGATCGCCTATGCAAAAAAGAAACCGCTGGTCGGCGTTCACCATATTGAAGGCCACGTCTCGGCGAACTATATCGAACACCCGGATCTGGAGCCGCCGTTCCTGTGTGAAATCATCTCCGGAGGCCATACCCATCTTGTCATTGTAAAAGATTACGGTTCTTTCGAAATCCTCGGAAGAACGAGAGACGACGCAGCCGGAGAAGCCTTCGACAAGGTAGCCCGTGCCATCGGACTCGGCTATCCGGGCGGACCGAAGATCGACAAGCTGGCAAAAGAAGGAAACCCGCACGCCATCGACTTCCCGCGTGCCCACATGGAGGATGCGCCGTATGACTTCAGCTTCAGCGGCGTAAAATCTGCCGTTTTAAACCATCTGAACAAATGCCGGATGACAGGCGAACCAATTGTCGAAGCAGACATCGCTGCGTCCTTCCAGCAGGCCGTTGTGGACGTTCTGGTGGATAATGCCATCCGTGCGGCCAAAGATTACCATATGGACCGTCTGGCGATCGCCGGCGGCGTTGCATCGAACGGGGCACTCCGCGCGGCGATGGAAGCAGCATGTGAAAAAGAGGGCATCCGCTTTTACCGTCCGTCCCCGATCTTCTGTACCGACAATGCGGCCATGATCGGTGTGGCAGCTTACTACGAGTACCAGAAGGGAACCCGCCACGGCTGGGACCTGAATGCCGTACCGAACCTGAAGCTTGGAGAACGATAAGAAAAAGAAACTTCCGCAGCAGAACGGAGAAGAGAGATCTGCTGCGGAGTTTTTGTATTTGTAGAAAACGGAGGAAAAGATGAGCGAGAAGAAAGAAAAATACACTGCGGTTGTCCTGGCAGCCGGAAAGGGAACCCGGATGGGCGGAAGCGTAGCAAAACAGTTTCTGGAAATCGGAGGAAAACCAGTCGTGGTTTACGCGCTGGAGGTTTTTGAACATTCGCCGGAGATTGACCAGATCATTCTTGTGACAGGTGCGGATAAAATAGAATACTGTCAGAAAGAGATTATCGAAAAATATGGAATTAAGAAAACTGTTTCCGTATGCGCAGGCGGAAGGGAACGGTATGAATCTGTCTGGAAAGCATTGCAGACGCTGAAAAGCCTGGAAAGCGAACAGGATCAGAAGACCGATTACGTTCTGATTCACGATGGCGCCCGCCCGTTTTTAAACCAGGAAATGCTGGAACGTCTCTGCGCATGTGTAAAAGAAGAAAAAGCCTGTGTCCTTGGCATGCCGGTCAAGGATACCATCAAGCTTACCGATGAAAACGGAAAAATCAGGGAAAGCCCGCGAAGAGATCTCGTATGGCAGGCACAGACCCCGCAGGCCTTTGCAGCAGAGCTTCTGTTTCCGGCATTCGAAAAACTGATGCAGCATTCCACAGAAGGAATCACCGACGATGCCATGGTTGTGGAGCAGGAGATGGGAATCGCATCAGTGATGGTAAAAGGCGGCTATGAAAATATAAAAATCACAACACCGGAGGATCTGCTCATTGCAGAGAGCTTTCTGGCAGAAAAATAGAAAAAAAGCAAAATACAGAAAGCAAACCATAAATAGATAAAAACAAATGTGTGAATTGCAAAATGGGGAAAAACAGCGAAAACGAAAAAGAAATTGAAAAAAATGTAAAAAAATTCAAAAAAGTGGTTGACATTCTGAAACACTGCTGATATAATAACGAATGTCGCTGAGCGAGAGAGATAAAAACGCAAAGCTGACAAGCCAAAAACTGAGATGATTTCGGGAGTTACCGAGATTTGAATTCACACACGGAGAGGTATCGAAGCGGTCATAACGAGGCGGTCTTGAAAACCGTTTGTCCGAAAGGGCGCG
>ERZ827194.1053-NODE-1053-length-14044-cov-9.12517_pt1 | contig 14044 bp, 13 predicted proteins | sample MGYA00519777_ERZ827194 | MGnify/ENA primary metagenome ERZ827194 (study PRJEB31778, sample SAMEA3449277) | human gut metagenome | biome: human gut; feature: human-associated habitat; material: faeces | place: United Kingdom | collected 2010/2012 ...
TCTCGTGCGGTTGTTGCTCGCAACTTCAACTATAACCGATGAGACCTTATCCTTCTTCCCTTTTTATTCAACTGTCCAATATGTATTGTAGTCCTACAGAAGAATTCCATAAAATTGGACGCTCCGGCTTGTCTATTGCCTGGGATTGTGATAAAATACATGGTCAGCGTGTAAACTGTAAATATGATCCCGATCCTTGATAGAGGTGGTTTGATAACATGAAGATCGTAGTATTGGCCGGCGGGCTCAGCCCGGAGCGGAACGTCTCCCTGTCCTCCGGCGCCATGGTGTGCGAGGCCCTGCGCTCCAAGGGCCATCAGGTGGCCCTGGTGGACCTGTTTTTCGGCATGGAGGGGACCGACCAGACGGTGGACCCCTTCCAGGCCCCCATTCCCCAGGCGTTCAAGAAGGTGAGCCCTCAGGCCCCCGACCTGGAGCAGGTGCGGGCCAGCCGCTGTGACCGGAGCCCCTCCCTCATTGGGCCCGGAGTGCTGGAGCTGTGCGCCGGGGCGGAGGTGGTCTATCTGGCTCTCCATGGGGCCTGCGGCGAGGATGGGCGCATCCAGGCCGCCCTGGACCTGCTGGGGGTGCCCTATACCGGCTCCAACTGCCTCAGCTCCGCCATCGCCATGGACAAGGATATGACCAAGCGCCTGGTGGCCGGCCAGGTGCGTACCCCCAGCTGGCAGACAGTGACCGTCACGGCGGAAAATCTGGACGCCCTGACGGAGGAGACCGCTCTGCCCGCGGTGGTGAAGCCCATCGCCAGCGGCTCCTCCATCGGCGTGACCATCGCCCACACCCGGAAGGAGCTGCGCCGCGGTCTGGAGGAGAGCGTCCGTCTGGGCGGGCGCACGGTCCTGGAGCAGTACATCAAGGGGCGCGAGATCCAGGTGGCGGTGCTCAACGGCCGGGCGCTGCCTTCCATTGAGATCATCCCCCAGGCGGATTTCTATGACTACGCCAACAAGTACCAGCCCGGCGCCGCCCGGGAGGTGTGTCCCGCCGAGATCCCCCCGGAGTGGGAGAAGGCGGTGGGGGAGGCGGCCCTGACCGTGTTCCGCGCCATCGGCCTGTCCGTCTATGCCCGGGCCGACTTCATCGTGACCGAGGATGGGACCCCCTATTTTCTGGAGATCAACACCCTGCCCGGCATGACCCCCACCAGCCTGGTGCCCCAGGAGGCGGCGGCGGTGGGCATCGGCTATGCCGACCTGTGCCAGACCATCGTGGAGGCCTCTCTGGAGGCCCGGCGGGAAGGAGTTTAAGGGCAGATGGAAGCCATCACAGTACGGGACCTGCTCACCGCCGTGGGCGGTACGCTGATCGGGCCGGAGACCAGTCTGGACCGGACGGTCAGCGGCGTGGACACGGACAGCCGGGACATTCACCCCGGTTCGCTGTTCCTCCCCCTGGTGGGGGAGCGCTTCGACGGCCACGCCTATATCGGCTCCGCCCTGGAGGCGGGAGCCGCCGGATGCCTCACCGCCCGGGAGCCGGAGCGCTATCAGGAGGGCCGCTTCTACATCAGGGTGGAGGATACCCAGCGCGCCCTGCGGGATCTGGCCTTCTGGTATAAGGAGCAGTTCCGGATCCCCTTCGTGGGGGTGACGGGCAGCGTGGGCAAGACCACGGCCAAGGACATGATCGCCTCGGTCCTGTCCGTAAAGTACAAGGTCCTCAAGACCGAGGGGAACTTCAACAATAACGTGGGCCTGCCCCTGACCCTGCTCCGGCTGGACCGCAGCATCCAGATCGGCGTGGTGGAGATGGGGATGGACCGGCTTGGGGAGATCGATTACCTGGGGGACATTGTCCGTCCGGAGGTGGGGGTCATCACCAACATCGGCGACGCCCACATTGAGCGGCTGGGCAGCCGGGAGAACATCTTCCGCGCCAAGTGCGAGCTGCTTCCCCACATCCGGAAGGAAAACGGCCTGCTGGTCCTCAACGGGGACGACGCCCTCCTGTCCACCCTCCGGGGCAGGACTCCGGTGCCCGCCGTGTTCTGCGGCAGCGGGGAGGGGCTGGAGTACCGGGCCCAGTCGGCCAGCAGCGATGGGCTGGACTCCCTGCGCAGCCGCCTCACCACACCGGCCATGGACCGGGAGGTGTGCATCCCTGCCCTGGGCAGCCACATGATCTATCCCACCCTCATCGCCGCGGCGGTGGGGGAGCACTTCGGCCTGACCGCCGATGAGATCGAGCAGGGGATCGCCCGCTTTGTCCCCACCAGGATGCGGATGAATCTGGTGCAGCGGGGGAATGGGATCACTATTCTGGACGACACCTACAACGCCAACCCCCAGTCCATGCGGGCGGCCATCAGTGTGCTGGCGGACAGCCGCAGCGCCTGGAAGCTGGCGGTCTTGGGGGATATGTTCGAGCTTGGTCCCTACTCGCCCGCACTCCATACCGGAGTGGGGGAGTATCTGGGCAAACGGAAGATCGACTGTCTGGTGGCGGTGGGCGATCAGGCCCGCTACCTGGCGGAGGGGGCGCAGTCCGCCGGCATGACCGCCGTCTATCCCTGCGCCGACAAGAAGGCCGCCCGGGAGCTTCTCCCGGGACTGATCCGGCCGGACAGCACCATCCTGGTCAAGGCCTCCCGCGGGATGCGGATGGAGGAACTGGTGGACCAGCTTCTGGAGCTGACCCCGGAGCAATAAGAGGCTGCCGCCCCTTCAGTCTAGATAGGGGCACATCAATCGAACCAAAGAGGACGCTATGATCGACATATCTGTCTCCAACCTGGTAAAAGAGTTTGAGGTTGGCACGAAAATTTTAGATGGGCTCACCTTCCAGGTGGACACTGGGGAGCGGGTGGGCCTGCTGGGGCCCAACGGCTGCGGCAAGACCACGCTGCTGCGTATCCTCACCGGCGTGATGGACTATGACGAGGGCGAGGTAATGATCGCCCCGGGAAAGCGGATGGGGCTGATCTCCCAGATCCCGGTCTATCCGGCGGGCTATACCGTGGAGGATGTGCTGGCCACCGCCTTTGAGCCCCTGCGAAAGATGGAGGAAGAGCTGGCCCGGCTCACCCGGGAGATGGCCTCCGGCACGGACCCGGCCCTGATGTCCCGGTACGACAAGCTCACGGCGGCCTATGAGACGGCGGGGGGCTATGAGATAGACACCAGGATCAACAAGGTATGCAACGGCCTGTCCATCCCCCAGGCTATGCGGGAGCAGCTGTTTGACAGCCTGTCCGGCGGGGAAAAGACCCGGGTGAACCTGGCCCGCCTGATCCTGGAGGACACCGACATCCTGCTGCTGGACGAGCCGACGAACCATCTGGACCTGCGGGCCACCGAGTGGCTGGAGGAGTACCTGGGTAAATTCAAGGGGACGGTGCTCACCGTCTCCCATGACCGCTATTTTCTGGATCAGGTGGTGGACCGCATCATCGAGATCCAGGAGGGCAGGGCGGAATTTTACCAGGGCAGTTACAGCTTCTACGCCGTGGAGAAGGAACGCCGCTACGAGGAGAAGCTGAAGCAGTACGAGAAGGAGCAGGCCAAGATCGAGCAGCTGGAGAAGGCCGCCGAGCAGATGCGGGTGTGGGCCTATTCCGGAATGGACAAGACCTTCAAGCGGGTCAAATCCATGGAGAAGCGCATCGAGCGGATGCGGGTCACCGACCGCCCCAAAAAGGAGCGGAAGATGGAGGTCCGATTCGGCGAGCGGGAGTTCCGCGGGGACGAGGTGCTGACCATCAAGGGGCTCACCAAGGGCTTCGGCGGGCGCACCCTCTTCTCCGGCCTGGGGCTGGAGGTGGCCGGAGGCGAGCGCGTCGCCCTGATCGGGGACAACGGAAGCGGTAAGACCACGCTGCTGAAAATGATCCTGGGTGAGGAGGTCCCGGACAGCGGAAGGGTCCGGATGGGACCGACTGTAAAGGTTGGATACCTGCCGCAGCACGTCCACTTTGACCACCCGGAGCGCAGCCTGGTGGACACCCTGATCTACGCCCAGGACTGCACCGCCCAGTCGGCTCGCAACCGGCTGGCCGCCTTCAAGTTCCGTGGGGAGGATGTGTTCAAGCCGGTGTCCGCCCTGTCCGGCGGCGAGCAGAGCCGCCTGCGGCTTTGTATGCTGATGGACGAGAAGATCAACCTGCTGGTGCTGGACGAGCCCACAAACCATCTGGACATCCAGAGTCGGGAGTGGATCGAGGAGGCGGTGGAGGAGTACGAGGGAAATCTGCTCTTTGTCTCCCATGACCGGTACTTTATTGACCGTTTTGCCAGCCGGATCTGGTTGCTGGAAAACGGACAGATCACGGATTTCCGCGGGACCTATCAGGAGTTCCAGGCGGCCCGGGCCCGGGGCGCGGCGGGACAGGCGGTTTCAGACGCCGTCCCCGCGCCGGAAAAGGCGGCGGAGCCGGAGCGGAAAAAAGAGAAGCCCAAGCGGCCCGGCGGGACCAAGAACCTGGAAAAAGAGGTGACTGCCGCCGAGCGGGCGGTGGCCAAGGCGGAGGAGGCCATGGACGCCCTCGCCCTCCAGATCGAGGAGGCCTCTGCCGACTATCTGAAGCTTCAGGAGCTGTACGAGCAGCGGGAGGCCATGGAGGCGGAGCTCCAGGGGCTTTATGACCGCTGGGAGGCCCTGTCCGCCCAGCTGGAAGAGGCGAGGGGGTAAAACCCTATGAAGCAGAGAAACAATAAAGGAAAACACCTTGCCGGGTGGATCCGGGCCCTGCTGGCCCTGATCCTGGTGGGAGCCCTGTCCTTCTGCGGCCTGTTCGCCTGTGTGATGTACGGCGCATACGACCACATCCAGGGGGAGCCGGAGGTCATGGTGATCCTGGGCTGTCAGGTGCGTCAGGACGGGCCTTCCGTGCTGCTGCGGGACCGGCTGGATGAGGCCCTGGGCTATCTGGAGGACCACCCGGACATGACCGTGGTGGTCTCCGGCGGCCAGGGGCCGGACGAGCCCACCAGCGAGGCCCAGGCCATGGCGGACTATCTCACCGCCCACGGGGTGGAGGAGGAGAACGTGCTTCTGGAGGCGGACTCCCACAACACCGCCCAAAATTTCCACTATTCCAGACAGCTGCTGGACCGGGAGGGGATCGACGTCTCTGACGGGGTGCTGGTGGTGTCCAACGGCTTTCACCTGACCCGGGCCAGGATGCTGGCGGAGCGGGCGGGCTTTGAGCGGGTCTCCACCCTGGCGGCCCCGGCCAGCCACCTGCCGTCCCGACTGTATATGTATGTCCGGGAGCCCCTGGCCCTGGTGAAGTCCTTCCTGTTCGACCGGGCGGGTCAGGTGAGTTAGGAATTAGGAGTTAGGAATGAGAAATTTGGCGGCCCGCGGCCGCCTGTTGAAGATCCAATGCTGGAGGTTCCCATGCTGGAAAAGCTTGCCGCCATCGAGGCGAAATACAGTCAGATCGAGGCCCGGCTGGCCGCCCCCGAGACCTATGACGACCCCGCCGCGGTGGCCCGTCTGAACAAGGAACAGAATGAACTCAGCCCGGTGGTGGAAACCTATCGGAGCTATCTGGACGCCCGGGAGCGCCGGGCCCAGGCGGAGGAGCTGCTGTCCGACCCCGAGATGAAGGAGCTGGCTCAGGAGGAGCTGCTTCAGTCCAAGGCGGAGCTGGAGCGCCTGGAGGGGCAGCTTCAGCTCCTCCTCCTGCCCAAGGACCCCAATGACAACAAGAATGTCATTGTGGAGATCCGGGCCGGAGTGGGCGGGGAGGAGGCGGCCCTGTTCGCCCACTCCCTGTACCTGATGTACTCCATGTATGCCGAGCGCAGCCGCTGGAAGACAGAGGTGGACAGCCTGAGCGAAACAGAACTGGGCGGGATCAAGGAGATCTCCTTTACAATAGAGGGGGAGGGCGCATGGTCCAGGCTCAAGTTTGAAAGCGGGGTCCACCGGGTCCAGCGGGTGCCGGAGACCGAGTCCGGCGGCCGGGTCCACACCTCCACCGCCACCGTGGCGGTGCTGCCCGAGATGGAGACGGTGGACGTCCAGCTCAACCCGGCGGACGTGGAGATGCAGGTGTTCCGCGCCTCCGGCGCCGGAGGACAGCATGTAAACAAGACCTCCTCCGCGGTGCGCCTGATCCACCGGCCCACGGGCATGGTGGTGGAGTGCCAGCAGGAGCGCAGCCAGTTCCAGAACCGGGACAAGGCCATGCGCCTTCTGGCCTCCCGCCTGTATGAGGCGGAGCAGGAGAAGGTGGAGGGGGCGTATACCGCCCAGCGCCGCAGCCAGGTGGGCACCGGGATGCGGAACGAGCGGATCCGGACCTATAACTTTCCCCAGGGCCGTGTGACCGACCACAGAATTGGCTTGACCTTATACAAAATTGATACTATCATGGATGGCGACCTCAATGAGGTCATCGACGCGCTGGTGACCGCCGATCAGGCGGAGCGCCTCCGCTCCCAGGGGGCGGACTGAGCCGCGGCGCGTCCGGCAAACAGAAAAAAGGAGAAATACCATGGAACTCTACATTCATTATCAGCAGCTGCCCCAGGATAAGGAGCTGGCCGACGTCGTGGGTGAGCTGAACGAGGTGCTGGAGGACAACGGCTCCGTCTGCGGCGGCCGCCAGGGCCGCATCGACCTGGACCTGGAGGACGAGCGGGTGAACCCCAAATACGCGCAGATCGCGGTGAAGGCCTACCTCCAGCGGGCCGGCTTTTCCAAGGAAACCGCCATTGAGATCGGCGGCATGGAAATCGGGATCTATGAGTGAGGCCGGACCATGTATCCCTATGTGATCTTTGATTTGGACGGCACTCTGCTGAACACCATCGACGACCTGGCAGATGCGGGCAACCATGTCTGCCGCCTCCACGGCTGGCCGGTCCACTCTGTGGAGGATTTTAAGCGGATGGTGGGCAACGGGATCCCCAAGCTGGTGGAGCGCTTCGCGCCGGAGGGGACCGGGGCGCCTGTTCTGGAGCAGGCCCTGGGGGAGTTCATGGCCTGGTACGGCGTCCATAAGGAGGATAAGACTGCGCCCTATCCCGGGATGCTCCAGGCGGTCCGGCAGCTGAAGGAGGCGGGCGTGTCCGTCGCGGTGCTGTCCAACAAGGCCGATGAGATGGCAGGCCCCGTGGTGGAGGGCTATTACCCCAAAAGCTTTCCGCTGGTGCAGGGGGCGCTCCCCGGCGTCCCCACCAAGCCGGACCCCACGCTGCTGCACAGGCTGATGGAGCGGATGGGGGCGTCCCAGGAGAACACCCTGTTCGTGGGGGACAGCGACGTAGACATTCGGACGGCCAAAAACGGCGGTCTGACCAGCTGCGGCGTTCTGTGGGGCTTTCGGTCCCGTCAGGAACTGGAGCGGGAGGGGGCCGATTATCTGGTCTCCACACCGGAAGAGCTGCTGGCCCTGATCCTGGGGGAGCAGGGCGGCCGAAAGACCCGTCACCTGGGGCCGGAGGATGTGGAGGAGGCCGCGGCCATCCTCCGCTCCGGCGGTCTGGTGGGCATCCCCACGGAGACGGTGTACGGGCTGGGGGCCAACGGCCTGGATCCGGAGGCGGTGGCCCATATCTTTGAGGCCAAGGGCCGTCCCCAGGACAATCCCCTGATCCTGCATATCCCCTCAGCCGATGATCTGGAGCGGTACTGTATGGACATCCCACAGTCCGCCTATGATCTGGCCCGCGCCTGCTGGCCGGGGCCGCTGACCATGATCCTGAAGCGCCGGCCCATCGTGCCCGATGTGGTGACAGCGGGGATGGACACGGTGGGGATGCGCTGTCCCTCCCACCCGGTGTGCCGGGCGATCCTCCAGGCGGCAGAGGTGCCGGTGGCAGCCCCCTCGGGCAACACCTCCGGGCGGCCCAGCCCCACCACCGCCGCCCACATGGCGGAGGATATGGATGGCAGGATCGACGCCATCGTGGACGGCGGGCCCTGCTCCGTGGGAGTGGAGTCCACCATCGTAGACCTGACGGAGACGCCGCCCCGGCTGCTGAGGCCCGGCGGCGTCACCCTGGAGCGGCTGGAATCCGTCCTGGGCCGGGTGGAGGTGGACCAGGCGGTCACCCGGCTGATGTCCGCGGGAGAGAAGCCCCGGGCCCCCGGGATGAAGTACCGCCACTACGCCCCCAAGGCCCCGGTGACGGTGGTGGCCGGTCCGCCGGAGCGCACCGCGGAGCACATTGCCCGCAGCCTGATGCCGGGGGACGGCGTGATCTGCTTTGACGAATTTGCCGGGAGATTCCCCGGCTGTCAGATCCAGAGAATGGGCCCGGCGGGGGACAAATCCGCCCAGGCCCGCCATATTTTCGACGCCCTCCGGGCCTTCGACCACACGGAGGTCCCCCGGATCTGGGCCCAGTGCCCCGATCCGTCCGGCTTGGGGCTGGCCATCAACAACCGGCTGAACAAGGCGGCTGGGTTCCATATCGTGGAAGTGAAATAAACGCAAAGGAATGAGAGTCACATACTATGATGAACTATACGATCAAACAGAACGTGGCCGTGGTGCGGCCTGACTACCCTCTGTCCGACGGCCAGGACGCGGCCAAGCTGATCAACGCGGTGCGCTTTCAGACGGGCTGCACCTCCATGCTGATGGACCGCAGCGCCTTCGTGCCGGAGCTGTTCACCCTGTCCAGCGGCGTGGCGGAGCGGGTGCTCAAGCCCTTTACCCAGAACAAGATGCGGCTGGCCATCGTGGGCGATTTTTATGACTGCTACCAGACCTCCATGCGGAACTTTATCTTCGGCTGCAACCGGGGCAACCAGGTGGGTTTTTGGGAGAATGAGCAGGAGGGTCTGGCCTGGCTGACCCGGAAGCGCTGAGATGATCCTGATCGGCATCACCGGCCCCACCGGGGCGGGAAAAACCACCCTTCTGCGGGAGGTGGAGGCCCTGGGGGGCGCGGTCATCGACTGTGATGTGGTGTACCACGAACTGCTGGAGGGAGATCGCCTCTTGCAGTGTGAGCTGGAGCGCCGCTTCGGCCCCCTGAGGGGGGAGGACGGCGCCATTGACCGCAAGCGGCTGGGGGCCATCGTGTTCGGCGACCCGGAGAAGCTGGCCCAGCTCAACGAAGTGGTCCGGACGGCCATCGTGGACCGGACCCGGGCGCTGGTGGAGGATGACCGGCGGCAGGGGAGGACCCTGGCCGCCATCGACGCCATCGCTCTGGTGGAGAGCGGGCTGGACCGCCTGTGCTCCGCCACCGTGGCGGTCACCGCCCCGCCGGAGGTGCGGGTGCGCCGGATCATGGCCCGGGAGGGGATCCCGGAGGACTACGCCTGGTCCCGGGTGCGGGCCCAGAAGCCGGAGGCGTATTTCCGCGGGCACTGCGGCCATGTTCTGGTGAACGACTGCGCCAGCGCGGAGGAATTTTCCGTCCGGGCCAAGGCGCTGCTCCAGACGATCTTACAGCAGACGACGAAGGAGGTCTGAACCATGAAGGAACAGGAGAACAGCCGGGGCGAGCAGCTGCGGAAGGCCCTGAGCTATACGAAGAAAAACGGCTATGACCGGGTGGACCGGGCGGAGCTGGAGGCCATGGACGCCTACTGCACCGGCTATAAGCAGTTTCTGGACGCCGGCAAGACGGAGCGGGAGTGTGTGGACCGGACCATCGTTCTGGCGGAGGCCGCCGGTTTCCGTGCCTACCAGCGCGGGATGGCGCTCAAGCCGGGGGACAAGGTGTACCGGGCCAACCGGGGCAAGGCGGTCATGCTGGCGGTGCTGGGCCGCCGGGGGCTGGACCAGGGCGTGAACATCGCCGCGGCCCATATCGACTCCCCCCGCCTGGACCTGAAGCAGAATCCCCTGTATGAGGCGGATGAGCTGGCCTTCCTCAAGACCCACTACTACGGCGGCTTGAGAAAATACCAGTGGGTCACCATCCCCCTGGAGCTCCACGGCGTGGTGGCCCTCAAGAGCGGCCAGGTGGTCCGGGTCTCCGTGGGCAACGGGGAGGGGGATCCCCTGTTCACCGTGGACGACCTCCTGCCCCACCTGGGGGCGGAGCAGTCCAGAAAGCCCCTGGGAGAGGCCATCCCCGCGGAGAGCCTGAATATCCTGGTGGGCAGCCGCCCCCTGGCGGATGACGAGGGGAGCGACCGGGTCAAGCTGTCCATCCTGGAGCTGCTGAACCGGAAGTACGGCATCGTGGAGGAGGACTTCATCTCTGCGGAGCTGTCCGCCGTTCCGGCCTTCCGGGCCAGCGACGTGGGCTTTGACCGCTCTCTCATCGGGGCCTACGGCCACGACGACCGGGTGTGCGCCTACGCCTCCCTGGCGGCCATCCTCCAGCTGAACGACCCGGAGCGCACTGCGGTGTGTATGCTGGCGGACAAGGAGGAGATCGGCTCCGAGGGGGTCACTGGCATGAAATCCGCCGCCTTCGACACCTTTATGGAGGATCTGTGCCAGAGCCAGAACGTGCCCCTGCGGGCCTGCTATGAGCGTTCCTTCTGCCTGTCCGCCGACGTGACGGCGGCCTATGACCCCAATTTTGCCGAGGTATATGAGAAGCGAAACAGCGCTTTGGTCAACTGCGGCATGGGCCTGTGCAAGTACACCGGGGCCCGGGGCAAGTCCGGGGCCTCCGACGCATCCGCGGAGCTGGTGGCATACGTGCGCGGTGTGCTGGACCGGGCGGACGTGGTCTGGCAGATGGCCGAGCTGGGCAAGGTGGACGCCGGCGGCGGCGGCACTGTGGCCATGTTCATGGCGGAGCGGAACATCGACACCCTGGACGCCGGAGTGCCGGTGCTGTCCATGCACTCCCCCTTTGAGACGGTGGGGAAGCTGGACTGCTATATGACCTTCAAGGGCGTGAAAGCCATTTACGAGGCAAAATAAGGACAAAATGGGGCCGCTGTTCAGCGGCCCCGTTTTATGAGGAGGACGAGACTTTGGGAAAACGGATCTTAGGGTGGTTCCGGCGTGACACAGTGTTGACCATCTCACTATGCCTGGCTGTATCCTCCTGTCTGATCGAGCCCCCCGGACCGGGCTACCTGAGCTACATCGATTGCAACACCCTGATCACGCTGTTCTGCCTGATGCTGCTGGTGGAGGGGCTGCGGGAGGAGCAGTTTCTCCAGTATGCAGCCGCCCGGGTGCTCTCCAGGGTGCGGACTGTGCGGGGCTTGTTGGCCACCCTGGTGTTCCTGTGCTTTGTGGGCAGTATGCTGATCACCAACGATGTGGCCCTGATCACCTTCGTCCCCCTGGGCATGATGATGCTGGAGATGGCCAGTCAGCGGAAACGGCTGTGCTTTGCTGTGGCGCTGATGACCATTGCGGCCAATCTGGGCAGTATGTTCACCCCCATCGGCAACCCCCAGAATCTCTATCTGTTCTCCCTGTCCGGCCTGTCTCTGCCGGAGTTTCTGGGGCTCACCGCGCCATATACAGTGGGCGCGGCCCTGCTGCTCCTGCTGTGCGTCCGCTTCGGCTGCGGGCACGGAACGCTGTCCATCCGCCTGGGGGAGGCGCCGCCACTCCGCCAGGGACCGGTGTGTTTTTATCTCGGCCTCTTTCTGCTGTGTGTGGCGGCGGTGGGCGGAATGGTGCCCCATGGGGTCCTGCTGGCAGTGGTGACGGCCCTTCTGCTGTGGAAGGACCGGAGGCTCTTTGCCCGGATCGACTATTCTCTGCTGTTTACCTTCGTGTTCTTTTTTATCTTTGTAGGCAATATCAAGCAGCTGGAGGGGCTCCAGGTGTGGATCCGCGGGGCGCTGGAGGGCCGGGACCGGCTGTTCGGGGTGGTCCTCAGCCAGGTCATCAGCAACGTCCCCGCCGCCATGCTCCTGTCCGGATACAGCAGCGACCTGAGAGAACTCATCATCGGGGTGGACCTGGGCGGGCTGGGGACGCTGATCGCCTCCATGGCCAGCCTGATCTCCTATAAGCAGCTTGTGGAGCAGGCTCCGGAGCTACGGGGCCTCTATCTGAAGCTGTTCACCCTGCTCAATCTGGGCTTTTTGGCCGTCCTGCTCCTGATTTGAGGGGAAAGAAGGGGGCAGACGATAAACCAACAAGGCCGCCGACTTTTGACCGGCGGCCTTGTGCGTCACCGGACGGACCGGCGGTAAATGAGGACGGACAGGAGGGCGGTGACCGCCTCAGAGATCCAAAAGGCGTGCCAGACGCCGGTGGGGCCCATCAGACAGCTGAGGAGCCAGGCGGTGGGAATCATCACCAGCGTGTAGCGCAGCAGGGAGATCACCAGGGAGGGGCCGCCCTTGCCCAGTCCCTCCAGCGCGCCGCCGGCGGCCACAGAGACCGAGGAGACCAGAAAGCCCGCGCTGATGATGCGCAGGGCCTCGGCCCCCGCCCGGACGGTCTCCGGATTCTGGGTGAACAGTCCCATCAGCTGGTCAGGGAGGGCCAGGCAGAGGACGGTCCCCGCCGCCATGATGGCGGCGCACAGCCCCAGGGTGACCCGGTAGATCTCCCGCACCCGGCCCTCCTCCCCGGCGCCGTAGTTGTAGCCGATGACGGGGCGCATCCCCTGAACGATGCCGCTGGCGGGGAGGTAGAGGAAGGTCTGGAGCTTGTAATAGATCCCCAGGATCACCACATAGATGGGGGAGAAGACAGAGAGGATGCTGTTGAGGGCGGAGATCAGCAGGGAGGGCAGCGCCAGGCTCAGCGTCGCCGGGATGCCCACAGAGTACAGGCGGAGGTCCAGACACCAGTCCCAGGCCAGATCCCTCCGGCTCAGTGTGATGGGGAGCGCGCAGGAGCGCCAGGCGGCCAGATAGACCAGAAGGGTCAGGGTCTGCCCGATGCCGGTGGCCAGGGCGGCCCCCTCGATGCCCAGCTTTGGGAAGGGGCCGGGCCCGAAGATCAGCAGCGGATCCAGTATGATGTTGGTCAGACAGCCGGTCAGCAGGGCCGCCATGGGGACCTTCATCCGGCCCACCGCCTGGAAGATCTTCTCATAGGCCAGCCCCAGGGAGAGCAGCAGGGAGAAGCAGAACACCGTCCGTCCGTACCGCACCCCCAGCGCCAGCACCTCCGGGTCCTGGGTGAACATCTCAAGGAAGGAGGGGAGCAGGGCGATGGTCAGGCCGGTCAGGACCACTCCGTGGACCGCGCTGAGGGCCAGCCCATGGACCGCGGCCGCACTGGCCCGGTCCCGGCGCTCCGCCCCCAAATAGAAGGAGATGGCCGCGTTCAGCCCCACTCCGAAGCCGATGGCTAAGGCATTGATCAGATTCTGGATGGGGAACACCAGGGAGAGGGCGGTCATGGACGCCTCGCTGATCTGGGCCACGAAAAAGCTGTCCACAATATTGTAGAGGGAGTTGACCAGCATGGACAGCACCATGGGCAGGGACATGGCGGCGATCAGCGGCAGAACAGGCCGCTCCCGCATAAAGGTTTCGTTCATCGTTTCAGCATACCTCCTGAATTCCGGAAAAAAGCCACACAGCGCCCCTGCGGGCAGCTGTGTGGCGAAAAGGGACCAATGGCCGGAAAAATCCACAACGTGTTTTAGCAGACACTATTGTACCGAAAACGGGCAGTTTGTCAAGGGGAAACGGAGAATTTTTCAGGACTCAGGCTCCCGGTCCCTCAGCCGCTTCTCCAGCCGCCGCACCCGGATGGACAGAACGAGGGCCGCCAGGGCCGCCGCCGCCAGCAGGAGCGGGCGGAGCCAGGACCAGAAGGGGAAGGCAGTGGAGACGGTCACGATGGCGGTGGTCGTGTCGGCGCTTCCGATTACCCCCAGCTTTGGGGCCACGACCAGTCGGTCATAAAGATGCCAGCAGGCGAGTACCGCGTGCGGCAGAAGGAACAGAAGACACAGCACCAGGATCCCGGTGAGCAGCCACCGGAACAGCCGCAGATAGCGCCGGGCGGTGGCCCGCTCCGACTGTCGCATGGCCCGGACCGCCGCCTGTCCTGCTTCCTCCTTGGTGAGGGTGGGGGAGGGATTGCGCGTCCCCTGGAGCAGCTCCACCAGGGAGACATCCAGGGCCTGGGCCAGGGGCTCCAGCAGCTTCAGGTCGGGAAACCCCTTTCCCGTTTCCCTTAATTAAAGATATTGTTTGGTAAAAAAGAAAGGTCAGTCGATTT
>ERZ827194.1054-NODE-1054-length-14042-cov-15.353_pt1 | contig 14042 bp, 9 predicted proteins | sample MGYA00519777_ERZ827194 | MGnify/ENA primary metagenome ERZ827194 (study PRJEB31778, sample SAMEA3449277) | human gut metagenome | biome: human gut; feature: human-associated habitat; material: faeces | place: United Kingdom | collected 2010/2012 ...
ACGTCATTCAGATGCTGGCGCGATCGGTTGTCGATAATAGAAGGCGAGCTAGCCAGTTGGCGGGCATATTGCGTGATTTGTGCCAACCGATGATTACTTTCCCTGGAGGAATCAGGCCCGGGGAGCGGCGTAAGTCGCGCCGAATAGTAGTTACATAACCGCTGGACGCCGCAAACCTGAGCAACCGTCAGGGCCGTCGACAAGCGTTCATAAGCGGTGAAGGTCTGTGAACGGGTCACGGTAAGCGGGTCAGGGAACAACTCTACTGCAAGAACGCGCGCAGGGACCAGCCATGAAAGGAAGGGTGCCAGCGTTTCTTCATCAAGGATCACGTCGAGCAGAAAGGGATCGCTGACCTTTGCGGCTTCCGGGACCAGAGGCAGAACGTCATATTCCGCAGTACTGGATTGCGTTTCATGATACCAGTGGCTTTTGCCGGTGATGTGGCGTTGTTCCATGGGCGCTCCTTGGTCGTAAAGGAAATCGTTATCCTGACGCAAGGCGGGAAGGGGAGAAAGACGGATCGGCGATAACAAATATCAGAAAGGTATAACAGAGATAACGGGCGGCAGAACGCCGCCCGTCTTGACCAACAGAACGATTATTTCAGTTCGAGTTCGTTCATTGCAGCGATGCTGAAACCGCCGTCAACGTGGACCACTTCACCGGAGATACCGGCAGAGAGATCGGAGCACAGGAATGCCGCGGAATTACCCACATCTTCAATAGTAACGGTACGGCGAATCGGGGTAACGGCTTCGCAATGAGCCAGCATTTTGCGGAAGTCTTTGATACCGGAAGCCGCCAGAGTACGGATCGGACCCGCAGAGATGGCGTTAACACGCACACCTTCCGGACCCATCGCGTTCGCCATATAGCGCACGTTCGCTTCCAGAGACGCTTTTGCCAGACCCATAACGTTGTAGTTCGGGATAGCGCGCTCAGCGCCAAGGTAGGAAAGGGTCAGCAGGGCAGAACCCGGATTCAGCATGGAGCGGCAAGCTTTTGCCATTGCAACGAAGCTGTAGGAGCTGATGTCGTGGGCAATTTTGAAGCCTTCACGGGTAACGGCGTTAACATAGTCACCATCCAGCTGATCGCCAGGTGCAAAACCAATAGAGTGTACGAAACCGTCAAATTTCGGCCAAACTTTCCCCAGTTCAGCGAACATGGTGTCGATGCTGGCATCTTCGGCAACATCGCACTGCAGAACGATGTCAGAACCCAATTGAGCGGCAAATTCTTCTACGCGGCCTTTCAGTTTGTCGTTCTGGTAGGTGAATGCCAGTTCAGCTCCTTCGCGGTGCATCGCCTGAGCGATACCGTAGGCGATGGACAGTTTGCTGGCAACACCGGTTACCAGAATGCGCTTACCGGAAAGAAAACCCATAGCTTTAATCCTTATTGTTGATGCTTGTTGTGCCTGAAAATCAGGCGATTCGTCGTTTTAGTAAACAGTACGAACAGATAAACGGTTATTATAATCAACCTGGCTGTGGGTGGCTATAGTTGCGCTTTCTGTAGCGGAGAGAAGCTGCGGTACAGAGCATTTTGCGTTATCTACTCTTGACGCCTGCAAGGGGTAGGTTGGGGAAATATCTTATAGAATCTGACTATGAAACTATTCGTATTAGCTCCGATAAGTTTGATGATGAAAACAGAACTGGCGACAACAAGTCGCTGCCTTTCTGATGAATTGACCCCAACTTAATATTGTCAACTATCTTCACAGAATCTCCACAATCTCTTCATTATCAGAATATGCACCATGAATAAGATAAAAATACTTTCCATTACTTTGGAGAAACGTATAATCAGCAAAAATGAGAACGATCATTCTCACTAAGTGATAGGCCAGGAGACAGAAATGACCAGCAAGCTGGAGATACGCCACAAACAGCGTCAGGATGAAATCATTAACGCCGCCCGTCGGTGTTTTCGTCGCTGCGGATTTCATGCCGCCAGTATGTCGCAAATTGCCAGCGAAGCTCAGCTTAGCGTGGGTCAGATATATCGTTACTTCGCCAACAAAGACGCCATTATTGAAGAGATGGTTCGTCGTATCATCGACTTTCGTATTGCCCAAATGGACATTGACGCGCGTACCGATCACTTCCCGGAAGTCCTTGCCTTGCGTAAATCCTTAAATGAGGACGACGACGCGCTGATGCTGGAAGTGGCTGCAGAAGCCACACGCAACCCGCGGGTTATGGCAATGCTTGAAGAAGCTGACGCCAGAATGTTCGCTAACGGTTGTGCACATATGAAAAGAATGCATCCCCATCTTAGCGACGAGCACATTCGTTGCTGCGTTGAAGTGTTTGCTACCATGATGGAAGGTACGGTTTATCGTCGTTTAACACCGCAAAAAAGCGATCCACAACATCTGCAGGAAATATATCAGGATATTGTTAGTATGTTGATAAATAAATAAGAACAGAATTAACCAATAGCGGGGGATATTAATCCCCCTTATTTCATTGCGAAATTCATTTCGCGATGCGGGTTCGTTATAACTGAATATCCCTGACATATCCTCATTAATTTTAATGAGGAGGGTATTTCTCACCCTGGAGAAAATAATGAAGTATATAGCAACATCTGTAGTGGCAATGCTGCTCTTATCGGGTTGTGATAATACGCAAAGTAACAATTCATCCCCGTCAGAAACAGAAGTCGGCGTTGTTACAGTCAAATCTCAACCGGTCTCGGTAGTCAGTGAATTAACCGGACGCATCAGTGCTGCGCTCAGTGCCGAAGTACGTCCGCAGGTTGGGGGAATTATCCAGAAACGCTTATTTAAGGAAGGTGATCTGGTCAAGGCTGGACAGCTGCTCTACCAGATTGATGCGGCCAGTTATCAGGCTGCATGGAATGAAGCTCGGGCAGCATTACAACAAGCACAGGCACTGGTAAAAGCCGATTGCCAGAAAGCGCAGCGTTATGCCCGACTGGTGAAAGAGAACGGTGTTTCACAACAGGATGCTGATGATGCTCAGTCTACCTGTGCACAAGATAAAGCCAGTGTAGAGGCGAAAAAAGCCGCACTGGAAACTGCGCGCATTAATCTTGACTGGACCACGGTAACCGCACCGATTTCAGGGCGCATTGGCATTTCGTCGGTAACCCCTGGCGCACTGGTGACCGCGTCGCAAGATACAGCGTTAACGACTATTCGTGGTCTGGATACAATGTATGTCGACCTCACTCGCTCCAGTGTCGATTTATTACGTCTGCGTAAACAGTCACTGGCGACCAACAGTGACACCATGAGCGTCTCACTTATTCTGGAAGATGGCACAACCTACAGCGAAAAAGGGCGTCTGGAACTCACCGAAGTCGCGGTGGATGAGTCTACCGGTTCGGTGACATTACGGGCAATTTTCCCCAATCCACAACAGCAGTTATTACCGGGAATGTTTGTTCGCGCTCGTGTCGATGAAGGCGTGATGGAAGACGCTATTCTCGCGCCTCAACAGGGCGTTACGCGCGATGCTAAAGGCAATGCAACTGCGCTGGTGGTGAATAAAGACAATAAAGTAGAGCAGCGAACGCTCGAAACGGGAGAAACGTATGGTGATAAATGGCTGGTGCTGAACGGCCTGCACAACGGCGACCGACTGATTGTTGAAGGTTCTGCCAAAGTCACTTCAGGGCAGACCGTCAAGGCTGTTGAAGTTCAGGCTAATGGAGGCAACGCCTGATGTTTTCGCGCTTTTTTGTTCGCCGCCCGGTCTTTGCCTGGGTTATCGCCATTTTGATTATGTTGGCGGGGATTCTGGCTATTCGCACATTGCCCGTCGCGCAATATCCTGACGTTGCACCGCCGACCATTAAAATTTCAGCCACTTATACTGGTGCTTCTGCCGAAACGCTGGAGAACAGCGTGACTCAGGTTATCGAGCAACAACTCACTGGGCTTGATAATTTACTCTATTTCAGCTCAACCAGCAGCTCTGATGGTTCGGTCAGTATTAATGTGACCTTTGAACAAGGTACCGATCCAGATACTGCACAGGTTCAGGTGCAGAATAAAATTCAGCAGGCGGAGTCGCGCCTACCCAGCGAAGTGCAGCAAACGGGTGTTACGGTGGAGAAATCACAAAGCAACTTTTTGCTGATTGCTGCCGTGTATGACACCACTGACAAAGCCTCCAGTTCGGATATCGCCGACTGGTTGGTTAGTAACGTTCAGGACCCGCTGGCGCGTGTTGAAGGTGTGGGGAGTCTGCAAGTCTTTGGCGCGGAATACGCTATGCGCATCTGGCTTGACCCGGCCAAACTGGCGTCTTACTCGCTAATGCCTTCAGACGTGCAAAGTGCTATTGAAGCGCAAAACGTGCAGGTTACTGCCGGGAAAATAGGGGCATTGCCTTCACCGAATACTCAGCAACTGACCGCAACGGTACGTGCGCAGTCTCGCTTGCAGACGGTGGATCAGTTCAAAAATATTATCGTGAAAAGCCAGTCAGACGGCGCAGTTGTTCGTATAAAAGATGTGGCTCGCGTTGAGATGGGCAGTGAAGATTATACCGCTATCGGCAAACTTAACGGTCACCCGTCTGCCGGGGTTGCTGTAATGCTTTCGCCCGGTGCGAATGCGCTGAATACGGCGACGCTGGTCAAGGATAAGATTGCCGAATTCCAGCGGAACATGCCGCAGGGATACGACATCGCATACCCGAAAGACAGCACTGAATTTATTAAAATCTCCGTAGAGGACGTAATTCAGACGCTGTTTGAAGCCATCGTATTGGTGGTTTGCGTGATGTATTTATTCCTGCAAAACCTGCGTGCCACACTGATTCCGGCGTTAGCTGTCCCCGTCGTTTTGCTGGGCACATTCGGCGTTCTTGCGTTGTTTGGCTATTCGATTAATACCCTGACGTTGTTTGCAATGGTGCTGGCGATCGGCTTGCTGGTGGACGATGCCATTGTGGTGGTAGAGAACGTCGAACGCATTATGCGTGACGAAGGGTTACCCGCGCGTGAAGCCACGGAAAAATCAATGGGCGAGATTTCTGGCGCACTGGTTGCCATTGCGCTGGTGTTGTCAGCCGTATTCCTGCCTATGGCCTTCTTTGGGGGATCTACGGGGGTAATTTATCGTCAGTTTTCGATAACCATTATCTCCGCAATGCTGCTTTCCGTGGTAGTGGCATTGACCTTGACTCCCGCCCTGTGCGGTTCCGTCCTCCAGCATGTTCCGCCACATAAAAAAGGCTTTTTCGGCGCATTTAACCGCTTTTACCGCCGTACTGAAGATAAATATCAGCGAGGCGTAATTTATGTCCTGCGCCGTGCAGCCCGAACGATGGGGCTTTATGTCGTGCTGGGTGGTGGAATGGCCCTGATGATGTGGAAACTGCCGGGCAGTTTCTTACCCACTGAAGACCAGGGCGAAATCATGGTGCAGTACACGCTGCCGGCCGGGGCGACCGCTGCCCGTACAGCAGAAGTGAATCGCCAGATTGTTGACTGGTTCCTGATTAACGAGAAAGCAAATACCGATGTCATCTTTACCGTTGATGGTTTCAGTTTTAGCGGTAGCGGACAGAACACCGGGATGGCGTTTGTTTCGTTGAAAAACTGGTCTCAACGTAAAGGGGCAGAAAACACCGCCCAGGCTATCGCCCTACGGGCTACCAAAGAGCTGGGCACAATTCGTGATGCCACGGTATTTGCGATGACGCCGCCAGCCGTTGATGGGCTGGGGCAAAGCAATGGTTTTACGTTTGAATTGTTAGCTAACGGTGGAACCGATCGCGAAACACTACTGCAAATGCGTAATCAGTTGATAGAAAAAGCGAATCAAAGTCCGGAGTTACATTCTGTACGCGCCAATGATTTGCCACAAATGCCGCAATTGCAGGTAGATATTGATAGTAATAAAGCGGTGTCATTAGGGTTGAGTTTGAATGATGTCACCGACACCCTGTCCAGTGCGTGGGGCGGTACTTATGTGAATGACTTTATTGACCGTGGTCGTGTGAAAAAAGTCTACATTCAGGGCGACAGTGAATTTCGTTCCGCGCCGTCAGACTTAGGTAAATGGTTTGTGCGCGGTAGCGATAACGCCATGACACCATTCTCTGCTTTTGCGACCACCCGCTGGCTGTATGGACCGGAAAGACTGGTGCGCTACAACGGCTCGGCAGCCTATGAAATTCAGGGCGAAAACGCGACTGGCTTTAGTTCCGGCGATGCAATGACAAAAATGGAGGAACTGGCAAACAGTCTTCCTGCGGGAACAACATGGGCCTGGAGTGGTTTGTCATTGCAGGAGAAACTGGCCAGCGGTCAGGCATTAAGTCTGTATGCAGTTTCTATTCTGGTGGTTTTCCTCTGCCTTGCAGCACTGTACGAAAGCTGGTCAGTCCCGTTCTCGGTCATTCTGGTGATCCCTCTGGGGCTTCTTGGCGCGGCGCTGGCGGCCTGGATGCGTGATTTAAACAACGACGTTTACTTCCAGGTAGCGCTATTAACTACTATCGGCTTGTCGTCGAAAAACGCCATTCTGATTGTGGAATTTGCTGAAGCGGCGGTTGCAGAGGGCTATTCCTTGAGTCGTGCGGCATTACGCGCGGCGCAGACTCGTTTACGCCCAATCATCATGACCTCGCTGGCGTTTATTGCGGGGGTAATGCCGCTGGCGATAGCAACCGGCGCAGGGGCGAACAGCCGCATCGCCATTGGTACGGGCATTATTGGCGGCACGCTGACCGCTACATTACTGGCCATTTTCTTCGTTCCTCTGTTTTTTGTACTGGTGAAACGTTTGTTTGCCGGTAAACCGCGCCGTCAGGAGTAAGTTATGTTGCGTCGTTCTCTTATTTTTCTGGTGTTGTTGAGTGCGGGATGTGTCTCGCTCGATCCTCACTACAGTACGCCTGAATCCCCAATCCCGGCGACCTTGCCGGGAGCACAGGGCCAGGGGAAGGCAATCAGCCATGACTGGCAGCAGGTGATCCACGATCCCCGATTGCAGCAGGTAGTAACCATTGCACTGAACAGTAACCGCGATGTGCAAAAAGCGATTGCTGATATTGACTCAGCACGGGCGCTCTATGGGCAAACTAATGCGTCGTTATTTCCGACGGTGAATGCGGCCTTAAGTTCGACTCGCAGTCGTTCGCTGGCGAATGGTACGGGAACAACTGCCGAGGCTGACGGCACGGTGTCCAGTTATACGTTAGATCTGTTTGGTCGTAATCAGAGTTTATCTCGGGCGGCGCGGGAAACCTGGCTTGCCAGTGAATTTACAGCCCAGAACACTCGTTTAACGCTGATTGCTGAAATCAGCACCGCCTGGCTGACACTGGCGGCTGATAACAGCAACCTGGCCCTGGCAAAAGAAACGATGGCCAGTGCAGAAAACTCATTGAAAATTATCCAGCGCCAGCAACAGGTTGGCACGGCGGCAGCGACAGATGTCAGTGAGGCGATGAGTGTTTATCAGCAAGCGCGCGCCAGCGTTGCCAGCTATCAGACACAAGTGATGCAGGATAAAAATGCGCTGAACTTACTGGCAGGTACAACGCTTGCGGAAAATCTGCTACCGGGAACACTGGAAAGCCTGCCGGAACAAATGATAAGTCTGGTTCCTGCGGGAGTATCATCTGATGTTCTGCTGCGTCGCCCGGATATCCAGGAAGCGGAACATAATTTGAAGAGCGCCAATGCAGATATTGGCGCGGCGCGGGCTAACTTTTTCCCGACGATTTCGCTGACTGCCAGTGCCGGTGTTGGCAGTGACGCATTGTCGTCGTTGTTCAGCCACGGAATGCAGATCTGGTCATTTGCGCCATCGGTCACATTACCGCTGTTCACTGGCGGAAGTAATCTGGCGCAGCTTCGTTACGCAGAAGCACAAAAGCGTGGGCTCATTGCCACCTATGAAAAAACCGTTCAGACCGCATTTAAAGATGTCGCTAACGGACTGGCGCGGCGGACCACGCTTGAAGAGCAACTGGATGCACAACGCCAGTATGTTAAAGCTGAGCAACAAACGGTCGATGTTGGCTTGCGTCGCTATCAGGCGGGTGTTGGTGATTACCTGACCGTGTTGACGGCGCAGCGCAGCTTGTGGATCGCACAGCAGGAGCTGCTGGCACTGCAACTGACTGATTTTACAAACCGAATCACGCTCTGGCAGTCGCTGGGCGGCGGCATGTCATCACTCAAGTAAGGAATAATATGGCTAGAGTCTCTCTTTCATGGGCATTGATTCTTGGTCTTTTAGCCGGTATAGGCCCGATGTGTACCGATCTTTATTTGCCGGCTTTGCCGGAGATGTCTGAGCAACTGGCGGCAACCACGACCATAACGCAATTAACCCTGACCGCATCACTGATCGGTCTTGGCGTCGGACAACTGTTATTTGGCCCTCTGAGCGACAAAATAGGGCGTAAACGTCCGTTAATCTTGTCGTTGTTATTGTTTATTGTTTCTTCCATTTTGTGCGCGACAACGAACAATATTTACTGGCTGGTGGTCTGGCGTTTTATTCAAGGGATCGCGGGGGCGGGTGGTTCGGTGCTCTCTCGTTCTATTGCTCGTGACAAATATCAGGGAGTAACGTTGACCCAGTTTTTTGCGCTGTTAATGACGGTGAATGGCCTGGCACCGGTGTTGTCGCCAGTGCTGGGCGGGTACATTGTTAGCACTTTTGACTGGCGCACTTTATTCTGGGTAATGGCTGAAATTAGCACCGTACTGTTGCTGGGCTGCCTGTTATTTATTAATGAGACCTTGCCAGAAAATAAAAGGGGCTCATCATTGCTATTAACCGGACGAAGCGTGGTGCAGAACCGCCGTTTTATGCGCTTTTGCCTGATTCAAAGTTTTATGCTGGCAGGCTTGTTTGCATATATCGGCTCTTCGTCGTTCGTGTTGCAGAAGGAATTTGGCTTTAGTCCAATGCAATTTAGCCTGGTGTTTGGCCTTAACGGCATCGGACTTATCATTGCTTCATGGATCTTTTCGCGCCTGGCTCGACGGATTAACGCGATGACATTGTTGCGAGGTGGCCTGATAGCGGCAATTTTGTGTGCATTGCTCACGGTCTTATGCGCATGGATACAATTGCCCATTCCGGCACTGGTGGCATTATTTTTCACCATCGCATTTTGTAGCGGCATCGGCACTGTTGGCGGGGCAGAGGCTATGAGTGCAGTAGGGACGCAGGAATCTGGAACGGCGTCTGCGTTGATGGGGATGAGCATGTTTGTCTTCGGCGGTATAGCCGCGCCATTGTCGGGAATTGGCGGAGAAACACTGTTAAAAATGAGTCTGGCAATTACGGTGTGTTATACGCTGGCATTGCTGGTTGCTCTCACCAGAATCGACAACCAAAAGTAATGAACACCTCATCCTGAGGGGGGCCTGTCAGGATGAGGTGCAAAACACTAACGGTCCTTACGCCACGCATCCGCCGTCAATGCCTCGCCAAAATGACCGGCGATCAGCCGTTTGGTGAGTTCATGCAGCGGCGATGCCAGCACATCTGCGGTGCTGCCTCGCTCGACAACCTCGCCCTGATGCATCACCAGCACCTGGTCGCTAATGTGCTTCATCATTCCGATATGCTGGGTAACATAAATATACGAAATGCCCTGTTTTTCCTGTAACTCAAGCATCAGATTAATCAACTGCGAACGCATCGACATATCCAGTGAGGCGAGGGCTTCATCGGCAATAATGACTTTTGGGCGCAATATCAGCGCGCGCGCCAGCCCCAGACGCTGTTTTTGCCCGGGTGCCAACATATGCGGATAGTAACTGACGTGATCCGGTAGCAGCCCAACCATACGCATCGTTTCAATAATCTGTTTGCGACGCTGTTCCGGTTCCAGGTCGGTGTTCAGACGCAGTGGAAAATCCAGGATTTGCGAGATACGTTGACGGGGATTCAACGATGTCGAAGGATCCTGAAAAATCATGCGAATACGCTGACTACGGAAGGAATAATCGCCAAAATGCAGCGGATGATCGTCAATTAATAACTCGCCGCTGGTAGGTTCTATCATTCCCGCCAGCATTTTTGCCAGCGTGGATTTACCCGAACCATTCTCGCCGATAATCGCCAGTGTCTGGCCTTCACGTAGCGTAAAGCTCAAGGGTTTTACCGCTTCTACGGTCTGACGACGAAACCAGCCGGTCCGGTAGCGGAACGTTTTACTTAAATTGCGCACTTCAAGTAGCGTTTCGATCATCTCACTCTTTCTCCATGTTCAGTGGGAAATGACAGGCATAGAGATGATTTTTCGCCCCCGTCAAACGTGGCGTCACAATGCATTCTCGTTGTGCATACGGGCAACGTGGCCCCAGACGACAACCAATCGGTAACTGTTCCAGCAGCGGGATAGCGCCGGGCAGCGTATTGAGGCGACTTTTATGCGGCATCGCGCTGCCGAAGTCTGGTATCGCGCGGATCAGCGCCTGGGTATAAGGATGGTGTGGCATCGTCACCAACTCCTTACTCGGCGCGGTTTCCACCGTTTGACCGCAGTAAAGCACGTTAATTTTATCCGCCCATTGGCTAAGCATTTGTAAGTCATGGCTGATAAGCAAAATAGTGGTATTACTGTTTTGGTTGAGACGCGTCAGCAGGCGAAAGATTTGCGCCTGGGTTGTTGGCTCCATTGAGTTGGTCGGTTCGTCAGCAATTAGCAGACGCGGTTGATTCGCCAGTGCAATGGCTATCATCACTTTCTGACATTCACCTTCGGTCAACTCATAGGGAAAACTGCGCATCGCATCTTTGTGATCTTTAATCCCCACGCGGTGCAGCAGTTCAATGGCACGGCGTTTGCGCCAGCCAAAACGCTGCCACCAACGGCCTTTATAGGTCCAGGCTGGGATGTTTTGCATCAACTGGCGACCCACACGTTCTGAAGGATCAAGACACGACTGCGGTTCCTGGAAAATCATCGACACGTTGTGACCTACCAGCTTGCGCCGTTCGCGTGCGGAGAGACGCAGCAAATCGATATCATCAAAACGCATACGGTCAGCAGTAACACGCCAGTTATCTTTATTCACCCCACAAATCGCTTTCGCAATCAAACTTTTGCCGGAACCTGATTCGCCAACAAGACCGCGGATTTCACCTTCGGTTAAGGTCATACTTACGCGGTCGACGGCTTTAACCCACTCATCACCGGTTTTAAATTCAATGGTCAGGTTACGAATATCGAGTAATGGCATTATTCCACCCCCGCAATAATTGCACGACGGACACCGTCGCCAAGGAGGTTAACCAACAGCACGCTAATCATAATTGCCGCACCTGGCAGCATGACAGTCCATGGGGCGACATAAATCAGTTCCAGCGCATCACCGAGCATCGCGCCCCATTCAGGCGAGGGCAGTTGTGCGCCGAGGTCAAGAAAGCCCAGCGCGGCGATATCGAGAATTGCCATCGACAATGCGCGAGTGATCTCGGTGACCAGTCCGGCGGTGATGTTGGGCATCACAGCAAACCAGAGAATATTCAGCGTTGATGCGCCATCCAGACGGGCGGCGATAACGTACTCTTTTTCCAGTTCGTCATGCACCATGCTGTAAATCGAACGTACCATACGAGGCAGCAGCGCCAGCCAGACGGCAAACATGGCGTGAGACAAACTCGGTCCGGCAAACGCTACAACGATAATTGCCAGCAGCAGCGAAGGGATCGCCAGTAAGGTATCCAGAATATGGTTAAGCACCGCTGAGCGTAGGCCGTGGGTCGCCCCGGCGAAGGTGCCCAGTATCAGGCCGCAGATCGTCGCGGCAAGCGTCACCACAAATGCGCCGCCTACGGTTGGCGCAGCTCCGCTCAGTAAACGGCTTAAAACATCGCGTCCGAGGTCGTCAGTCCCAAGGAAGAAAGAAACTTCGCCATAGCGCGACCATGACGGCGGCAATAATTGATAACCGAGAAATTGCTGGTCGATGCCGTAAGGCGCAAACCAGCCGCCAAAAATACACAGTACAGCCAGCCCCGCGCAGCCGTACAGGCCGACCATCGCAGAGGCGTCACTATAAAATTTGCGCCAGGCGGTACGCAGCGTGCCCGGCGGGCGCTTTTCGCTGTATACGCTATCGTAAGGCATACCATTCCTTATGTTTCAGAGGGTTAGCCATGGCACCCAAAATATCAGAAATCACGTTAACAATAATGACCAGTGAGCCACACACCATCACTCCGGCGGAAATGGCTGCGTAATCCTGCTGGCGAATGGCGTTAATTAACCAGCGCCCTAAACCCGGCCAGCTAAAAACCATTTCGGTGATCATCGCCAGCGTCAGCATGGTGGAAAACTGTAAGCCCAGGCGAGGAATAACCGGAGGTAACGCGTTATGCAGAACGTGGCGACGCAAAATAGTAAAGCGCGACAAACCGCGGGTTGCCGCTGCTTTAACATAGTTCTGGTCATACACTTCGATAGTGCTGATACGCATCAGTCGGATCACTTCAGTTGTTGGCGCAACCGACAGGGTGATCACGGGCAATATCATATGGCGGATTGCGCTCATGACCATTTCATCCCGCCACGGTGAGTTCGAAAGCCAGGCATCAATCAACGCAAAACCGGTAATCGGTTTCACTTCGTAGAGCAAATCGAAACGCCCAGAAACGGGCAACCAACCTAGCGTGAGTGAACAAAACAGCGTCAGCAGAAGCGCCAGCCAGAACACCGGGATTGAAAAGCCCAGTAAGGCGATGGCGTTGATCAAGTTATCCTGCCACTTATGGCGCGTAATCCCGGCAATCATTCCTACGGGGATGCCAACAATCAGCGCAAAACCGAAGGCGAGGATGCACAGTTCCATCGTCGCCGGGAAGACCTCTTTTAACTGTTCGGCAATCGGTTGACCGTTAATGCTGGAAACACCAAAATCCCAGTGGATCAGGCCATTAAACCAGAACACCCAGGCATTCCACAGTGACGCGCCTTGTAACGGCGCGTGTGGAGTGAAATAGCTCAAGCTGAAGCCAACGAAGGTCAGCAGGAACAAGGTGACAATCAATAACAAAATGCGGCGTAAGGTGAAGATAATCATGGTTTTTTCACCTCATCCTGTTTCTCGCGATACACCCCAGCAAAGGAGGCGTTACCAAACGGGCTAAGTACCAGACCTTTGATATCGTACCGATAGGCCTGCAAACGCAATGACGACGCCAGCGGCAAAATGGGTAATTCCTGCGCCAGAATACTCTGCGCTTCGTCATAGGCTTCAATACGCGCCGCCAGCTGCTGCGAGGAGAGCGCCTTACGCAACACGCTGTCGAATTTCGGATCGCACCAGTGGGCGAGGTTGGTCTGCGAATGAATTGCTGCGCAGCTCAGTAACGGACGGAAGAAACTGTCCGGGTCGTTACTGTCCGTCGCCCAACCGGATAACGTCAGATCATGGCTCATATCCATCAACCGCGCCTCCTGAAAGCGACCTTCTACCGGCACAATCACCACTTTTACGCCAACCTGTGCCATATCCGCCTGAATCAGTTCGGCGGTTTTCAGTGGACTGGGGTTCCACGCCTGCGAACGTGTGGGCACCCACAGTTTCAGCGTTAAGTTTTCCAGCCCCAACGCCTTCAACTGTTCGCGCGATTTCGCCGGATTATATTCAGTAATTTTAGCCTCGTTGTCATAGGCCCACGAGGCGCGCGGTAAAATAGAGGCTGCCGTTTCAGCCGTACCATAATAGATGGATTGCATCAGACGCTGGTTATTAATCGCCAGTGCCAGCGCATGGCGGACAGCGGGATTATTTAGCGGCGGTTTGGCGGTGTTGAATGCCAGATAGGCGACGTTCATCCCAGGACGCAGCGTTAAACGCAAGCGTGGGTCGTCACGCAAAATGGATAGCTGACTGGCAGCAGGCCAGGCCAGAACGTCGCACTCCCCGGTCAGGAGTTTCGACAGACGTCCGGTACCGCCAGAGCCTAAATCCACCACCACTTGTGGCATCAACGGCTTACCACGCCAGAAATCATCATGACGTTGTAAGCGAATATATTGCCCGGCGCGGTATTCCGACAACTGATACGG
>ERZ827194.1057-NODE-1057-length-14022-cov-2.87743_pt1 | contig 14022 bp, 10 predicted proteins | sample MGYA00519777_ERZ827194 | MGnify/ENA primary metagenome ERZ827194 (study PRJEB31778, sample SAMEA3449277) | human gut metagenome | biome: human gut; feature: human-associated habitat; material: faeces | place: United Kingdom | collected 2010/2012 ...
GACGTATGCCCAACCTGCGGCGCAATGTCAGCAACCAAGCCGAAAACAAAAAAGGCCGAAACCCCATCCAGGGCTCCGGCCTTTGCTTTCCCGCTGTAGGCGTAACACAACTTATCGATTCTCGATGCTGCCGATGTTTTTGAGCTCGATGGAGATGAGGCCGTTGGGCTCGTTGACGAACTCAATGTACTCGGAGTTCGAACCCATCTCGGCCGGGAAGCTGATCTCGATACCCGTGTCGGTACGAATCTTGTGATTGCGCACGGCCGCGCGCTCGACCTGCTTGCGCTCCACGGGCACACGCTCAGGCACCTTCTCCTCGGTCAGTGCCGCGCGCACGCTCTCCTTGATGACCGGCTCGTCCTCAAAGACCTCATCGACGATATCCCAAGGGGGCAGTTCCTCGTCATCCTCAACTTTCTCGGCAACAGCAGCCTTAACCTTGGCGAGTGCTACAGCCGTGTTGGCGCCGTGCTCTTCAGCGACCTCCTCGACCACGCGCGTCACCGTGTCGATGACCTCCTTACCCGAAACGCCCGTGTCGCACTGCAGCAGGCCATCGGGGATAAGCATACGGTCCTCGCCGGCAATCTTGCGTTTCTTGTCCACATAGCCGATCTCCATGGTGCTCGCGCGCACGATGGCATAGCTCGGCACCTTTTGCGAGGGGTTCGGCAGAATGGCGTAGTGGCGCGCGATGTCGTTGCGCACCTCCCCCTCCTCGCGGCCCACTTCGTGCATAAAAGCCTGCTTGGAGCCCAGCAGCATCACGGCAAACCAGCGGGCATCCTCATCGTCATCAAAGTCCGCCACAAGCACGTCAGTGGACTCGGCTTTCTCGGCCTTGGTAAGTTCGGAAGAGATGAACTCCGCAATCTGCTGAGACAGGTCCACGAACTCACGCTCACCGAAGAAATAGCCCTTGAGCTCGCCGCCGAATGCGGAGTTCTCGGCAAACGTGGCACGCTTGTTATCGGCCGAAGTACGCGCGCGGCGCAGATGCGTGGTCACGAAGTTGCGCACGGTACGGCTCTCGATATCGAGCTCGCGCTGGCTCATGACGTTGACGGCAGAGTCAAAGTCCAGGATATGCAGGATCGCGTGATTGATTTTCATATACGGCATTCCGTTCTAGATCGAATTGAGCACGAACCAGTATAGCGGTCGAGCCCGCCTATAGCGGTCGAGCCCGCCCCAGGCGCATCGAAGATTGGTGCATCGGGGATAGGTTGCTTTGCACCAATGGTTAGCGCATGAGCTCGGACTGCCAAGCCTCGAGCTGTTCTGCCAGGCTCTTACCACTAGAAGGCACGCTGAACTCTGGACGTTTGGGCAGCAGCGCACACTTAAGAATCGCAACGATGGTCTGCGAGACAAAGCGTCGCGTATCCTTGTCAAAGCCTTGCGCAGCCTGGAGCATCACGGGCAGGCTCTCGCGTAGATTCCCAGCGATATCCGCAAACCGCTCAGCACCCGTAGCCTCAAACACGGAGAACAACGCATCCACAAAACGCTCGCGCTCGCTAGGCGATACTGCAAGCAGCATCTCGCGAATGGAGCCATCAACGTATCGAGCACCAGCGGACAGGCGCTCGCAGTACACGAAGTTGCAACCATCAACCACCCAGCTAAAGGGATTGTGCTGCAGCAGGCTGAACTCGGTGCTCTCAACGATGGCATAGTCCTCCTGCGTCTCGAACATCATGCCAAAGATCGACGACCGAGGTAGCGTCTTGTCGATTCGACCGGAAAGATCGGCAAAGGCGTTGCCGTTCAGAAACTCCTCGACGAAGCCCGGACCATCATGGGAATACGCCCGTTCGATTCGCTCACGGGCGACATCGGAGCACATCGCCGCACCGTACACCGCAAGGTTTCCACCCTTGGAATGACCTCCGCACAAAAGCGGCCCGTCAATCGCATCCGCCGCCTCGTCCACATAACGCGCCGCGGATTCCTGAGCCGGCACAGGACACCGGAACGCCATGTTAAAGTCCTCTTTCCAGCCCACAATCGTGCTGTCAGTCCCCCGGAAGGAAAGATAACTAAACCCCGCCGGAAACCGGAACGTCATGGCTGCAAACTGCTCCGTCGCCACCACATCGCTCACAGCACGATAGCCGCAAACGTGCACGCCACGGTAGCGAGGACTTGCTGCCACGGCCTCCAACAAGGCCCTGCTCCCCTCCGGGTCCCACAAGTCGTCAATCATGTCCCGGTAGCACTCGGCACGCAGCAGCTCGCGTACGTCTAGGCCCTGCCAGTTCGTCAGCTCCGCCATATCACCCGGCAAACGCAAATAGGACAACCACGCAAAGACGAGGCTATCCACCGCGCAGAACGGCCGCTCCTCAAACGGATCAAACGCCGTCTGGGCATAGGTCAAAAAATTAGGCGAATCCGACATGGCCCTCCCATCAACTATGGTGCATTGGGATGGTGCATTGGGGTCAGGTTACTTTGCACCAAAAAGGCGCCCGAACCGTGTGGGCCCGGACGCCTTCATTGTAGCTTTTCGCTCTAGCGAGCTTGATTTAGCAGGAGAAATCGACGCTGTCGATGATGTCCTTGAGGGCCTTGGCGGAGACGGTGAGCTCATGCTGCTCGTCATCGTTCAGCGGCACGGGGACGCGGCAGACAACGCCGTCGCGGCCAACGACGGTCGGCATGGAGATGGCAAGATCGGACAGGCCATACTCGCCCACCATGAGCGAGGAGACAGGCAGAACGGTCTGCTCATCGCGCATAACGGCGGTGCAGATGCGCTTGACGGCCATGGCGACGCCATAGTAGGTGGCGTGCTTCTTCTCGATGATGGTGTAGGCGGAGTTCTTGACGTCCTCGGCGATGCGCTTCTCGGCAGCCTCATGCTCCAGGTGGCCGTGAAGCTCACAGAAGGTGTTCAGCGGAACACCGGCAACCTGAGCGCTGGACCAAGCGACAAACTCGGAGTCGCCGTGCTCGCCCATGACATAGGCCTGGACATCGCGCGGGTCGACCTCGACGTGAGCGCCGAGCATCTGCTGCAGGCGACCGGTGTCGAGCACGGTGCCGGAACCGATGACGTGGCCCTCGGGCAGGCCGGACATCTTGATGGCGGCGTAGGTCAGAACATCGACCGGGTTGGAGACGATGAGCAGAATGCCGTCGAAGCCGGACTTCTTAATCTCGGGGATAATGGACTTAAAGATGCTGACGTTCTTGTTGACCAGGTCCAGGCGGGTCTCACCGGGCTTCTGGGCAGCGCCAGCAGTGACGACGATCATGGCGGCGTCGGCGACATCGGAATAATCGCCGGCGTAGATCTTCATCGGCTCGGCAAACGTCATGCCGTGCGCGATATCCAGGGCCTCACCCTCGGCGCGGTTCTTGTCCACGTCGATGAGGACCATCTCGGAGAACAGACCGCTCTGCATCAGTGCGAACGCCGAAGACGAACCGACGAAACCGCACCCGACAATAGCGACCTTCTTCTCGTTAACCATTAGAAACTCCCATCTCTCTCCACAAACAAGCCGCCCGGGAACGACCCGAGCGGCTTGCCGTGATCCCAATACATCCAATCGGGACTTTGATTATGCTCCTATTCGCAGCCAAAAATCGACCGTTTACCGAAATTGTTTGCAGAATTCGTAAAATAACTGCACGAAATCGGTTTCGAGCTATTGACGAGCCGAAATAGCTTTCTAATACAGGCCCGCCTCGCGAATGGCCTCGACAGCCAAAGCGATCTGGTCGGGCGGCAAGACCAGCGCCATGCGCACGTGCCCCTCACCCGAAGGACCAAAGCTCGCGCCCGGCGTCACCACAACGCCGGCCTTCTCCATGAGCTCCTCGCAAAACGCCATGGAATCGGTGCGGCCACCGGGAAGCTTGGCCCACACAAACATAGAGCCATGCGCGTTGGGGCGCTCCCAGCCCAGGCCCTCAAGACCGTCGCACAGGGCATCGCGGCGCTCCTGGTACTTCAGACGCTGCGCCTCGACCTCATCGCGCGGACCGTTCAGGCAGGTGATGGCGGCCTTCTGGATCGGGAAGAACATGCCAAAGTCGATCTGGCCGCGCAGCTTGGCAAAGGCCGAGACCACATCCTCGCGACCGACCAAAAAGCCGATGCGGGCACCGGTGACGTTAAACGACTTGGAGAGCGAGAAGAACTCCACGCCCACCTCAAGCGCACCGGGATACTGCAAGAAGCTGCCGCCCGGCTCGCCGTCGAACACGATGTCGGAGTATGCGTTGTCGTGAACGATCAACAGATCATGTTCGCGGGCAAAGGCGATAATCTCCTCGTAGACCTCGGGCGTGCCCACCGAGCCGACCGGGTTCGCAGGCAGCGACACGATCATATACTTGGCACGATCGGCGACCTCGGGGTCGATGCCCGCCACATAGGGCAGGTAATTGTGCTCGGCGACCAGTGGATAGTACTCGAGCTTGGCGTCGGCGATCTTGGCGCCCGCCTCAAAGACCGGATAGCACGGATCGGGAACCAGAATGGTGTCACCCGGATCGAGCAGGGCCAGGCCCAAATGGCCCACGCCCTCCTGCGTGCCGTTGCACGACTGCACCATAGACGGCGTAATGCCCGAAACGCCAAAGCGGCGCTCGTAGTAATCGCACACGGCCTGCTTAAGCTCGGGCAGATCGCGCAGGGCATACTTCCACATCTCGGGATCTTGGGCCGCCTGCGTGAGCGCCTCGACCACGTGGTCGTACGGCTTAAAGTCGGGCGTGCCCACGCTCATGTTGTAAATGGTCTTGCCCTGAGCCTTCAGCGCGAGAAGCTTGTTGTTGAGCGAGGCGAAGACCTCCGCGCCAAAGCGGTCGAGACGCTGCGATGCCTGCATGGTGCCACCTTTCGATATAAAAAACGCGGCGCTCCGACAAGAGCGCCGCGCGATACGGGCCATCAGATTGCAAAAGTGTAACGCTTACAACCCCCGTATTGGTTCAATTTAGCCAACCTTAGTCAACTGGATTGAGCGCGTCGATCTGCGCAAGCCACAGACGCGAGCTAGCGTCACTCGGCATACGCCAATCGCCGCGCGGGCTGAGCGTCACCGAGCCCACCTTGGGACCATCGGGCAGACAGCTGCGCTTAAACTGCTGGGCAAAGAAGCGACGGTAGAACGTACGTAGCCACGTGTGGACGGTCTTGGCGTCGTAGACGCCCTCGAAGCTCTTGAGAGCCATGCGGTAGATCTTGCCCGGCTCAAAGCCAAAACGCAGCAGGTAGTAGAGGAAGTAGTCGTGCAACTCGTACGGGCCCACCAAATCCTCGGTCTTCTGCGCAATCTCGCCGTCGCCCGTGGGCGGCAGAAGCTCGGGGGACACCGGCGTATCGAGGATATCGAGCAAGACCTCGGCAATGCGCCCGCCAAAGACATCGGCGGCATAGCGTACCAGATGGCGCACAAGCGTCTTGGGCACGCTCGCGTTGACGGCGTACATGCTCATGTGGTCGCCGTTATAGGTAGCCCAGCCGAGCGCCAGCTCCGACAGGTCGCCCGTGCCAATGACAAAACCGCCAGCCTGGTTGGCCAAATCCATCAGAATCTGCGTACGCTCGCGCGCCTGGCTGTTCTCGTAGGTCACGTCCTGCACGGTCGGATCATGCTCGATATCCTTAAAGTGCTGCTCCACGGCAGCATGGATCGAGACCTCGCGAAAGCTCACGCCTAGGTCGCGAGCGAGCGACTCGGCATTGGACTTGGTGCGGTGCGTCGTGCCAAAGCCGGGCATGGACACGGCCGTGATACCGGTGCGCGGCAGGCCCAAGGCGTCGAACGCACGCACGGTCACGAGGAGCGCCAGCGTGGAATCGAGGCCGCCCGAAAGGCCGATGACGGCCGCCTTGGTGCCCGTATGGGCAAGGCGGGTCTTGAGGCCGGCGGTCTGCAGGTCGAGGATAGTCTCGCAACGCTCAGCCAGATCACCGTGGTCGGCCGGCACAAAGGGAGCGCGGGGGAAGACTCGGTCGATGTCGAGCGCATCGCGCAGGACAGGTTCTTCGGCCAGTACGCCCTCAAACGAAAACTCAACGGTCGCGGATTCCGGCGCATTGTCGGTGCGCGTCCACGTCGTCGAGCGACGGCGCTCGGCAACCAGGCGGTCAAGGTCAACGTCGGCGATGGCCATATCGCAGGTAAGCAGTTTGGTCGCGGCGAGCTTGGAGCCGTTTTCGTAGACGAGGTTCTCACCCGCAAAGACCATGTCGGTCGTGGACTCGCCCTCGCTCGCGTCCGCGTAGGCATAGGCGCAGTACAGGCGCGCGCTCTGATTGGAGATAAGGCTGCGGCGGTAATCTGCCTTACCGATAATCTCGTCCGAGGCCGACGGGTTGAGAATCACCGTCGCACCGGCAAGCGCCATCTCGGTCGAAGGGGGCGCCGGCACCCACAGGTCCTCGCAGACTTCAACGCCCAGCACCATATCCTCGGCACCCTCATCACAGCAGCGGTAGACAAGCCCCGAACCCAGCGGAACCGGACCCTGACCGGCAAATTCAACCCACACGGGATCCGCAGGCGACGGAGCAAACCAGCGACGCTCATAGAACTCGCCATAGTTGGGCAGATACTTCTTGGCCGTGAGGCCCAAAAGCTCGCCCGCGCAGCACACGGCGGCACAGTTGTAGATATTCTCGGCAACCGCAACGGGAAGACCGATGGTAAAGACGATCGGCAGCTCACGGGTTTCATCGAGGATATGCACCAGAGCAGCCTCGCAGGCATGCAGCAGTGTGCGATTATGGAACAGATCGGCCGCGGTATAGCCAGTCAGATTAAGCTCGGGCAACACCAACGCGCGAACGCCACGCCCGGCAGCATCGCGAACAGCCGCCAGCGCAACCTCGGCATTGCCCTCGACATCGGCCACGCGAATCTGCGGCGACGCCGCCGCCACACGCAAAAAGCCATCAGACTGAGAAAGGTGAAGATTCATAAGAATGCTCCCGTGCGTAGACGCCATTCACAACAATTAGCAAGTCCTATTGTAGTTCAACCGCCGGGTGGAACCGCATCCCACCAACTTGGTGAGCAATTGATGAGTTGATGGTATCTGTTAAATGTCACGTACGATTCACATCTGGTGGGTACCCTGATGGCTACACGAAACGAAGCAGATTTACACCGGGAGGACCCCGTATGACAACCAAGTACACCGACGCGCCGCGCACGCGCGTCATGACGCCGGCATCGCTCAACAACGGCGTACACGAAAACCATTCCATTGGACAGACCATGGCCATCGCGCCCAAAAAGGGCCTGTTCGACGACATTTCCATTCCCCAGATCATCGCCGGCGCCGCAGCTGCCGCCACGAGCGTGGCGCTTGCTTCAAAGATCGGCATTGCCGGCTCGGTGATTGGTGCCGCTGTGAGCTCAGTCATCACTGTTGTGTCCTCGCAGGTCTATCGCCACTTTATCTCCGCCAGCGCCGAAGCAATCAAGGGCACGCATGCCGCTGTCGACTACCCTGCCGGCGCCTACGAGCCCGTTGAGCCCGATGTCGAGGAGCACCTAGGTGGCGCCGCGACCACGCAGGAGATGCGCCAGGTTGCGGGACGCGCGACCACGGCGCGCGTCGCCCCCAACAGTCTGCGCGCCAAGGCGGCGGCAGAGCGCAGCCAGACACAAAAGAAGGTCATCGTCTTCTCGATCGCCATCGCCATCGTCGCGGTCATCGCCTGCGCCGGCGCCATCCTTATCACCACTGCCGGTGAGGGTCTGGGCGAGCGTCCCGAGCCAATCCTGTCGTCGCGCACGACCGAGAGCGATGCAAATGGCAACACTCAGCCGCAGGATCAGCAGGCACAGACGGACGACACGCAAGACAGTCCTACCTCTGCCAATTCGTCCTCGAACACCCAAAACCAATCGCAGGGCACCGATTCCTCTACGGCCAACAGTGGCACGCCGTCCGGCACGACCGACTCAAGCCAAACGACTGACGGTTCACAGCCGAACACGGGAGGCCAGATGAGCGACACCACGTCGGGAACGGGCACGGCAGACAGTAACAACACCAACAGCTCGAGCGGAACCGCTTCCGGCACGGCATCTGACAACTCGAGCCAAGGCACGGCATCGGGCAACTAAGCACGTTTGCCTCTCATAGATAACCGACCTGTACAACGGGCGCGAATCGAAAGCGGTTCGCGCCCGTTTGCCTTGGGCGCCGCCATGGCGAACGCCATGCGATGGTAAGATGCTTTACATGTGTAAAGAGGAGATTTGCCATGAGCAAGACAATAGTTAGGCCCACGCTTTCGCTGGGCAACCACATCTATCTGTATCGCCTGCTGCGCGATGCGATTGGATGCGACAAGCAAACGTTTATGACGCAGGTCGAGGAGGCGCTCGCCGCTGGCGACATGACCGCTTATGACCTGGGCTTCGAGTCCACGCGCGAGCTGCTCGAGGAGCTCGACGACTGCATTAAGCTGACCGTCTTTAAAGGCGGCCGCCTGTATGCCACGGTCATCGCCAACGAGGCCTGGGATGCTGCGCTTGCCAAGGGCGAGGACAAGCCCAAGACCGCCAAGGGCGCCAAGCAGTCCTACAAAAAGAAAAAGCGCGGTGAGAAGGACCTCAAGGCCGTGCGCCCCAAGCACGTTAAGCGTCCCGAGCCCGAAGCCATGGTTGAAGCCGCGCCGGAACCCGAGCCCGAGACAGAGATCGAAGTCGCTATTGAGGTAACGGCAGAAGCCGAAACCGAAATCGCCGCCACGACCGATTCCGAAGTCATATCCGAGCAGGAAGCCACTGCGGAGCTCAACGAAGCGCCCAAGTCGACAACCGAAGAAGCCGCTGACCAACCCGAGCCGTCTGCGTTCCAAAACAGCGATGTCTTTGGCGACGAGGCCGAGGACGATCAGTCCGACGAGCCCGCAGATCAAGACGCTACCGAGTCGGCGCCGGAGCCCGAGACGCCGCAGCCCGCCATCTCGCTCACGGTCGTCTATGACCCCGAGAATGCCAATGCCGGCATCACCACCATGGCATCCACGCCCATCGAGGCAAAGTCGAGCGTCGAGAATGAGAGCGCGACGCAGGTTGAGGTTGAAACTGAAGCTGCAGACGCGCCCGTCACCGTGAAGCCCGCAGATTCCACAATCAAGCCGAAGACGACGCTGGAGTTCGCACCCGTCATCGAATCCGTGCCCGCCTCTGCTTGCGACCAAATTCCCGCACCGGCACCGGCTTCGGTACTCGCAGAGGCCCCAACCCCCGCACCCGTAGCGCCCGCCATCCCCGAGGACTTCCCCGTCGATTTCGCAACCGAGGTCTTCTGCCCCGGCCCGCTTCTGCACCAGCTGTCGACCTATCTCCCCTACGGCGCCGATACCCTCGGCATTGTCGGCGAGTACTACTGGATCGCCCGCGAGCGCGGTACCATCGAGGCCGCGCGAAACCGCGCAAGCTTCCCCCTGCGCTACACGCAGGCCGGCGAGCGCCGCGAAGTCACCGTGCGCATCCGCCGCAATACCACCGGTGGCCTCGGATCCACCTGGGCCATCGATAAAGTCGAGCCTTCTACCAAGTAACAAAAAGGGACGATAACCCCAAGGTTATCGTCCCTTTCTCGTTAGGTCACCTGAGCTCGACTAATCGCGCGTCAGCTTACGGTGAATACGATGCGGCTGGGCTGCGTCCTCGCCAAGGCGCTCGATGCGGTTGGCCTGATAGGCCTCGAAGTTGCCCTCAAACCAATACCAGTTGCCCGGATTCTCGTCGGTGCCCTCCCACGCCAGAATGTGCGTGGCGACGCGGTCCAGGAACATACGGTCGTGGCTAATGACTACCGAGCAGCCCGGGAACTCGAGCAGCGCCGCTTCGAGCGAGGACAGCGTCTCGACGTCGAGATCGTTCGTGGGCTCGTCGAGGAGCAGCAGGTTGCCGCCCTGCTTGAGCGTGAGTGCCAGGTTCAGACGATTGCGCTCACCACCGGAGAGTACGCCAGCGCGCTTCTGCTGGTCCTGGCCCTTAAAGCCAAAGCTCGCCACATAAGCGCGGCTCGGAACCTCGGTCTCGCCGACCATCATGTGGTCCAGGCCATCCGAGACGACCTCCCACAGGTTCTTGTCAGGGTCGATGCCAGAACGGTTCTGATCGACATAGGAGATCTTGACGGTCTCACCCACCTCGAGCTCGCCCGAAGTCAGCGGCTCCAGACCCACAATCGTCTTGAACAGCGTGGTCTTACCGACGCCGTTGGGACCGATGACGCCCACGATGCCGTTGCGCGGCAGGGTGAATGATAGGTCGTCGATGAGCACACGGCCATCGAACTCCTTGTGCAGGTGATGGGCCTCGAGCACCTTGTTGCCCAGGCGCGGTCCGACGGGAATGCGGATGTCGGTCCAGTCGAGCTTCTGGCTTGCGCGGGCCTCGGCCTCCATCTCCTCGTAGCGAGCCAGACGGGCCTTGTTCTTGGCCTGGCGAGCCTTGGGCGAGCTGCGTACCCACTCGAGCTCGGCCTCCATGCGCTTGGCGAGCTTGGCGTCGCGGTTGCCCTGCGCCTCGATACGGGCGGCCTTGGTCTCCAGATACGTGGAGTAGTTGCCCTTGTAGGGATAAAGGTGACCGCGGTCGACCTCGCAGATCCACTCGGCAACGTTATCCAGAAAGTAGCGATCGTGCGTGACGGCAAGCACCGCGCCCTGGTAGTTGTGCAGGAAGTGCTCGAGCCACAGGATCGACTCGGCGTCCAGGTGGTTCGTAGGCTCGTCGAGCAGCAGCAGGTCGGGAGCCTCGAGCAGCAGCTTGCACAGGGCCACGCGACGGCGCTCGCCGCCGGAAAGCACATTAACCGGCATGTCAGAATCGGGCAGCTGCAGGGCGTCCATTGCCTGGCCGAGCTTGGAATCGATATCCCAGCCGTCGGCGGCGTCGATCTCGTCCTGGAGCTTGCCCATCTCGGCCATGAGGGCGTCCATGTCGCAATCCGGGTCGCACATCTCCTCGCCGATTTTATTGAAGCGATCGACTTTGGCGATCATATCGCCAAACGCCATGCGCACGTTCTCGATGACGGTCTTGTCGTCGTCGAGCGGCGGCTCCTGCTGCAGGATGCCCACAGTGTAGCCGGGGGTGAGCCTGGCATCGCCGTTGGAGACCTCCTCGATGCCGGCCATAATCTTGAGCAGGGTCGACTTACCCATGCCGTTGGGACCCACGACGCCGATCTTGGCACCGGGGTAGAAGCTCAGGGTCACGTCGTCAAGGATTACCTTGTCGCCATGGGCCTTGCGAGCTGGTAGATAAACTCCGCCATATGTCTGTTCTATCCTTTCTACCTGCTGTTTCCCTATTCTTGATTCGCTTTAGTGGAAACGAAATGAGGGAGCCAGCTCTGAAACGTAACGAAAAAGGGGCATGGTTGCCCACACCCCCTAATACTACCTGGGAAAAGTCCCCCGGAACATACTATGAACTGCGTACGCTAGTTTTCCGCAACCTTAACGAGCGGCTCGCTGCGATTTGCGCCACAACAGATACGAGTAGACGTAGACGGCTCCAACCGAACCAAACGCCAGAACCGCAATCACCGCGGCGACGACTTCACTCGAAAGCACGCTGCCTGCCACGCCCATCACAATCAGGCCAATACCCAGCACCATAAAGCAGGCGCCGCCAAAACGCTGAGTACGGCGCCAGTTCTCGGGATCGGCAAGCGCCCAAGGTGTCTTGATACCGAGCGTATAGTTCTGCTTCACACGCGGCAAGTAGTTGCCTACGCCGATGAATAGCAAACCGACAACACCGGAAATCAGCACGTTAACCGAACCGACCGACGGCACCACGCCCCAGACCGTAAGCTCTCCCAGCCAGCTTATGGCGCACATGAACAAGGTGAAGGCGATTACGAAGCCCTGGTAGAACTTGCCCGAGGTTCGATATGCCTCACCTTTGGGGTCGATGCGCGGCACCATGCGGAACATTGCGAGAAGCGCCAGAGGCAGCACGCCGAGCGCGGAGGCCATCCAGCTAGGACCCCAACCGTCGACGGCGCCGTTCGCGCCCCAGTGCGTGGGAATCTGCGCAGGCAAGCTCGGCATCACCATGAGGTGCGCTACGACATTGGCGACGCACAGAGCGACCAGCGCAATCCACACGCGCGACGATACCCCCGTGGGGTGAATGCCCTTGTTTTCGTTATTCATCCTTATCACCTTCAGTGTTTGTAAAGCCCATAAACCAGCCAATTAAATCCTGCATGACGGTGGTGTTTAAGCTGTATACGATGTTTTGGCCATGGCGCTCGTCGGTCACCAACCCGGCGTTTTTGAGCGTCGCCAAGTGATGGCTCAGCGACGGCTTACTGATATCGAAATGCTCGGCAAGCTCCCCCGCCGTGCAATTGCCCTCGCGCAGCAACTCCAAAATGCGCCGTCGCGTTGGATCGGCAAGCGCCTTAAAACCCTCTCCCGGCATAAGACCTCCTCTCATCATCTCTCATGACGTGCACACTATACTCGATATTTAGATGTTTGTCTAACTATCTAATCGCAATGCTTCAAACCACATCAAAGCAAACGCCATCGCAACCTATGGGCGATTACCTATAATGACGATAGCTAAAACACGATTCGCTTCCCCATCGGAGGATATCTATGACCGAAACCACAGCCGCAACTCCCATCGAGACACGCGATACCAAGCTCGAGATTATCATGGGCCGCGAGGCACTCGATAAGCTCGCCGATGCTACGGTACTAGTGCTCGGCTGCGGAGGCGTGGGCTCCAACTGCTGCGAGGCACTCGCCCGCGGCAGCATCGGTCATTTCGTCATTCTGGATAAGGACATCATCGCACCCAGCAATATCAATCGCCAGGCCATCGCCTTTCACAGCACCGCCGGCAAGCGCAAAGTCGACGTCATGGAGGCTATGATTCACGACATCAACCCTACCGCTACCGTCATCAAGCGCACCGAATACCTGCTGAGCGACAACATCGATGATTTCTTCGCGAGCGTTTTGGAGCAGACGGACGGCAAGCTCGACTACGTCGTCGACGCCATCGACACCATCTCGGCCAAGCTCACCATTGCCAAATATGCTCAGGACCACGACATTCGTTTGGTTAGCTCCATGGGCGGGGCCAACAAGCTCCATCCCGAGTGCCTCCGCTTTGCCGACATTTTCGATACGGTACGTGACCCCATGAGCCGCATCATGCGCAAAGAATGCAAGAAGCGCGGAATCAAGAGCCTGCATGTACTGTTTAGCTGCGAGGAATCGGTTAAGACACAGCCCCGCGACCCTTCCAACATCCACGAGCGCACCGAGCTGGGAACCGCCAGCTTTATGCCGCCCATCATGGGCCAGATGATTGCCGGCGAGGTTATCCGCCAGATCAGCGGCCGCGGCACTGAGCGCGTACGCTCCGATGGCCAACGTCTGGACTAGCGGAGCGCACCGAGATGGAGCCCCGGTTATTTGATGCACACTGCCATCTTGATTTAATGGCTCACCCGGACGCCGTTGCCGATGAGGCGACGGCGCTGGGCTTGGGTCTATTTGACTGCGGCGTCAATCCGCGCGACTTTTCGGCCGCAAACGAGCGCGCCTGTCGCCAACCAGGCATCATCGCCGGCGTTGGGCTTCACCCCTGGTGGCTCGCCGATGGCCACTGCGGTTTTGTCGAAGTCAATCTGCTTTGCGAAGTTGCTGCCCAAGAACGCTACATCGGCGAAGTCGGACTCGACTTTTCCGCGCGCTTTGCTGGAAGTGAGCCGCTACAAATACAGGCACTTAACCGGCTCTGCGATGCGCTCGTGCAGCATCCTCTCACCGGGCGCGTGATATCAATTCACGCCGTTCGTTCGGCAGGAGCCGTACTGGACGTCCTCGAATCGCATGGACTACTCATCCCAAACCCCGACTCCCCCGTTATCATCTTCCACTGGTTTAGCGGTACTTCGGACGAACTCGTCCGCGCGCGTAATGCGGGCTGTTATTTTTCCGTCAACGAACGCATGCTCGCATCTAAACGAGGACGCGAATACGCA
>ERZ827194.1075-NODE-1075-length-13785-cov-4.85798_pt1 | contig 13785 bp, 11 predicted proteins | sample MGYA00519777_ERZ827194 | MGnify/ENA primary metagenome ERZ827194 (study PRJEB31778, sample SAMEA3449277) | human gut metagenome | biome: human gut; feature: human-associated habitat; material: faeces | place: United Kingdom | collected 2010/2012 ...
CAGAAAATGAAGAAATCATAAAGTATGCGGAAGAACATAAAGAAGAGGAGGTACTAAATATGTGTGAAGCAACGAAACAGTGGGAAGAAAAAATAAGAAATGATGTTATCAACATGATGGGAGTAAGAAAAGAAGGAGAAGAAAACCTTGCACCAGAAGAAGCAATTGAAAGATTAAAACTAAAAGAAAAAATAGAAGGAGAAGCAAAAGGAAAGGCTGAAGAAAAAATAGAAATAGCAGAGAAAATGAAGGCAGAAGGATTTGACAATGCTTTGATTGAAAAACTAACAGGAATCCTTCTACATTAGAATTACATACGAAAACCTCTTTGTATGCTTTTATACGAAGAGGTTTCATTTTAAGTATGTTATAACAGTAATCTAAAAAAGTTAGTTAAGAAGAATTTAGTTTGAATTTCTTTTGTACAATTATAAAAGGGGAAGACTAAAGTGTGTTGATGAATGGAATACTTTTTAATCTTCCTGTTTTTTATTTTTATAAAGCTTTTTTGTAAATATTGATGACATCTTCTTTTGTAAGATTTCTATAACCTCCCTGTAGCTTTTTACTTGCTTTTTCTGCCATGATATCAAAATGCTCTTCATTGATACCAACTTCATGCAGAGTTGTAGGAAGTCCCATTGCCACAAAGAAATCTCTTAAACGTTTAATACCTTCTTTTGCGATTGCATATTCATCTTCTAAATGTGGGGATACCTGCCATACATTCCTTGCGAAATCTACAAACTTATCTACACTTGTCTCATCCAGTACATATTCCATCCAGTATGGTGTTAAAATCGCAAGACCTGCTCCATGGGTAATATCATAAAATGCACTAAGTTCATGCTCCATAGGATGAACACTCCATGGACAACCCTTTCCAAGTTTTAATAAGTCATTAATTGCCCAGCTTCCTGTCCACATTAAATTAGCACGTGCTTCATAATCGTCTGGCTGTTTTACTGCACGAAGTCCATAGGCAATACATGTGCGAAGCAATCCTTCCGCAATACGATCTTGCATGAATCCTTCCGTATTTGTGAAATAACTTTCCATGATATGACTCATGATATCTGCAGTTCCACAAGCTGTCTGATATTTGCTGACGCTAAATGTATAGGTAGGATCTAAAATTGATACGACAGGACGAAATCCAGGATGCCCACAACCCCATTTTTCATTCTTGCTCATATCGGAAATAACTGCAACTGCATCCATTTCTGAACCCGTAGCAGCAAGTGTTAACACAGTTAAAATAGGAAGACAGGATGTTACTTTTGATGCGTCTAATACGATGTCCCAAGGATCTTTATCATAGCTGACACTTCCGGAAATAACTTTCGCACAATCAATCGTACTTCCTCCTCCAATCGCAACAATTACATCAATATTGTGTTTACGGCATAGTTCTACACCTTTGCGAACCGTTTCAATTCTTGGGTTTGGCTCTACACCACTTAATTCAACGACTTCTATCTGATGATTTTTAAATTCTTTCATGGCTTCTTCATAAAGTCCATTTTTTTTGATGCTTCCTCCACCATATACAAGAAGTGCTTTTTTTCCATAAAGTGCTGTTTCTTCCCCTAAGTGAGATATTTGTCCTTTTCCAAAATAAACTTTTGTTTTGATGTCATAAGTAAAATTATTCATGATGAATTTCTCCTTTTTCTCTATTATATAAAAAATGATTTATTCTTCAAAGATATGTCTAACAAAATTTTTACTTCCTTTTTGAATATATTCTATGATTCCATCCCTGCCTTTCTCACGATATATATCATCAAAGAAAAACATGCCCGCTGCAGCAGGAAAGTTCTCCCAAAAAGAACAAGTATCTAAAAAAGACAGAATTTGCTTTTGTAACTGGGAGTCTTTTAATTCTTTCGCTTGATACAATAAACCAAAGACTTCTTCTTTTTTCTTATCATATGTATCTTTTCCAAATACATAGTTATTACAATCCTCATTCCAAGCTAGAAAATTAGCTAGTCCCCCAACAAAGACCATACGATCCAGTGTTTCTAGAAAGTTTTGAGGTACTGGTTCTTTTTTCTTCAATAATAGTTTTGAAACTTCTAATGTTATATAATTTTTCAGAATATAACACATTTGTGAAACAATAGGAGTATAATCTGCAATAAATAGCAGATCAATTTGAATTACAGTAGAATTTTCATAAAGAAATACTCTGTTTTCTCTTGGATAAGATCCAACAACAGGGAAAATGATGATATTTTCAAGTTCTTTAGAGTCAAAAATCTGCTTCCATAAAGATGCATTGAAAACAGGAAATTGTTGAACAATTTGATGCAGTTGTCTATTAAGTTCTTCTACGATTTCTTTTCTTGTAGACACTGGCTTTTTAAATCCTTTCAATTTAGAAAAATCTATGGCATCTTCAATGGGAATATCCTGAAGATAAGCCTGAATGATCGAATCTTGTATATGCATAATACTTCCTCCTGTATCTTAAAAGTATTATACCACCGAAAGAAACAATTGTATGATTTTTGAGAAAGTAGTCCATACTGTTTTTGAGGTGTAGTAGAATGGATAAAAAAACATGGAACAAAATTTTGCTTAGCTGCTTTTGTTTTCTGGGACTTGTTGCGATATCTTCATATTTTGTGCATAAACAAGATCATCCTGTATCAAAACAGTCTACACATAAAATTATGTATTTGACATTTGATGATGGACCAAGTCAACATACACAGGAAGTATTAGATATTTTAAAGAAATATAATGCAAAGGCCACCTTTTTTGTGACAGGTGAAAAAAAAGAATATGAATATTTAATCAAAGAAGAGTATAAGCAGGGACATGCGATAGGAATTCATACATTTTCTCATGACTATGGGAAAATATATTCTAGTCCTGAAGCATATTTTAAAGATATAGAAAAAATGAATGATGTGATTGAAAAACAAATAGGACATAAAGTAAAAATATTACGATTTCCAGGAGGCTCCAGTAATACGGTATCAAGAAAATACTGTGATGGAATTATGACACAGTTAACAAAAGATGTCTTGGATAAAGGATACCAGTATTATGACTGGAATGCATCGAATGGAGATGGCAATAGCAATCTTAGTGTAAGTACGCTGGTTGATACAGGACAAAAAGAAGTTGGAGAGCAGGAAGTTGTCATGGTATTGATGCATGATGGAGCTGGAAGTGAGGAAACTGTAAAAGCACTTCCTTCCTTATTGGAATATTATCAAAAACAGGGCTATGAATTTCGAATTATTGATGACAGTACTCCAGAGTTTCATCATCATGTAAATAATTAAATTAGAAAGTGACACTGATAAAGGTGTCATTTTTCATAGATTGTGTTTCTATATTCGTATAAAATCATGATTTCACTAAAACATAATCTTTCATATACCTATAAAATCCATTTTTGTCCATCTGGCATAATTAACAAGGAACCGGGGATGACTTCTAAAATTTCTCCACTAGGATATTTTCGTACAACAATTTCATTTCGATAAGAAGGGTCTTCTATCCATCTTTCAAAATACAATCTATCATTTTCTCTATAACAAAAAGATTCTGTTTCACTAATGTTAATGTCAACTTTTTGTGGATATAAAATTTGAAAAACGTTATCATGTGCAGATCTTGTCAGCATCAATGGAGTACGATAAAGAAGCAAGTTATAACAATCTTTTGTCGCTGATAAAGACAGGGTAGTAATCAACTCAGTTTTCTTTATTTCATGATCGTATTGTAAAATGTGAATAAGAGATTTTGGAAAGTCTACAAGTAATATCTGTATTTTATCATCAAAGAAAATAGGTTTTCCAAAGTATTGTCCTACCTTACTTTTCATTGGTTCAATAACAGTTCCATCAGGGTAATGAATAAAAACAAGTCTATTTGATTTTATGGAATGATTACTACGGTACAATTCTTCTGCTTCATATAAATCTCCTTCTGTATAATCACTTCCCCAATACCACTCATGACTTCCTTCTAAAAGTTCTATATACGTTATTCCCTGTAAATTTAGCTTTTTCATAAAATTTACCTCCATAGTTTTAACTATTGTAATGAAGTTATCTATGCTTCGATTATAAAAAGTGTGATTGTAGAACGTCAATGAAAGAAAAATAAAGAAATTTGAAGATTGTATAAAATTGGGTGATGGTTTTAGCTTTTATATGGTAAAGCACTTTTTGGAGTATACTGGATGTTATTGTTTTTAAAAGCTTTAAAAGTAATTATCTAAATTTAGCTTAGAATATAGGTATAAGGGACTTTTAATAATTTTATATATGCATAAAACAATATAAAAGGTATATGCAGATGTTAGATTAAAATTTTTTGAATTTAGAAAAGGATAGAAAATTAGTAGATAATTTACGAATTCAAATATAAATATATACCAATGCTCTCGAAATAAAGATATAATGATTATATTAGGTTTATAATTTATTGTATTATGTTTTTCTACGATGATGTTCAAGCTACAAATTGATAGGAAATGGACTTTACCAAGAAAGTAGATAACAATATAAATACTATATTTCAATGATCTAGTAATGATTATATCAGGAAAAGTATTTGCCAAAATTGCATGGTAGGTACTATTTAAGTTATATCATTAAGAAATGTATATGCATTGTTTTAGTATTAGATTTTTTTATTAAAAAGAGAGGAGATTTATAAAATGGCAGAAATAGAAAACAGCAAAGATCTTTTAAGCGTCTTATGGAGTGGAGCAGATATACTTCGATCAAAAATGGATGCAAATGAATATAAGGATTATTTATTAGGGATTGTTTTTTATAAATATTTATCAGATTCCTTTTTGATTAAAGTATATGATCTTCTTAATGATGAAAAGCCTTCATCTTTGAAAGCTGCATTAGAAGAATATAGAGAGGCGTTGAAAGATGAGAGTGCTGATGAGTTAATGGAGGAAATCAAGTCTACTTGTCATTATGTTATCGAACCAGAACTTACATATACTTGTTTTGCGGATGCAGCTAGAAATAATTCATTTAACAGAGAATATTTACAGAAAGCATTTAATAATATCGAGCAAAGTGATCCTTTATTTACAGATTTATTTACAGATATTGATTTGTATTCTAATCGTTTAGGAACTGGAGATCAAAAGCAAAGCGATACGATTTCTAGTTTAATCAAAGAAATTGATAAAGCTGATTTGTTAAATACGGATGATGATGTTTTAGGAAATGCTTATGAATACTTAATTGGACAATTTGCATCAGAAACAGGAAAGAAAGCTGGGGAATTTTATACACCTCAAGCTGTTTCTAAGATATTAACGAAAATTGCAATAGCAGGGCAGGAAGATAAAAAAGGATTATCTGTATATGATCCTTGTATGGGATCAGGTTCGCTTCTGTTGAATGCAAAGAAGTATGCGAAAGATCCAAGAAATATAAAATACTATGGTCAAGAACTTATGCCTTCTACATATAATCTTGCAAGAATGAATATGTTTTTGCATGGCGTTGCGCCAGAAAATCAAAAGTTAAGACATGGCGATACATTAGATGCTGATTGGCCTACAGATGAAGAAACAGATTTCAATATGGTTTTGATGAATCCTCCATATTCCGCTAAATGGAGTGCTGCACAAGGTTTTTTACAAGATGAACGTTTTAGTGATTATGGCGTGCTAGCTCCAAAGTCAAAAGCAGACTATGCTTTCTTGCTACATGGACTTTATCATTTGAAAAGTAGCGGAACTATGGCAATCGTATTACCTCATGGCGTTTTATTTAGAGGAGCTGCAGAGGGTAAAATCAGAGAGAAATTACTTCGTTCAGGGAATATATATGCTGTTATTGGGCTGCCTGCAAATTTGTTTTACAATACATCTATCCCAACTTGTATCGTTGTATTGAAAAAACATAGAGATGGAAGAGATGTATTATTTATTGATGCTTCGAAGAAATTCAATAAAGGGAAAAAACAAAATGAAATGACTGATAAACATATTGACTCTGTAATGGATTTATATGTACGAAGAGAGACAGTTGATAAAGAATCTTATCTTGCAAGCTTTGAGGATATTGAAAAAAATGATTTTAATTTAAATATTCCTAGATATGTAGATAATTTTGAAAAAGAAGAACCGATTAATATTCAAGAACTTTTAGTGGATATGAAACAAACGGATGCAGAACTTCAAAAAACACAAAATGAGTTTGTATCTATGTTACATGAATTAACAAGTTCTGATGAAAACATAATTTCTTCATTAAATGATTGCATTAAATTGATGGAGGAGGAATTATAATGATGAAACCTAAAATCAGATTTAATGGATTCACCGATGATTGGGAACAGCGTAAGCTGGAAGAGATTTATCAAAATATAGGAAATGCTTTTGTAGGAACAGCTACACCATATTATGTTGATACAGGGCATTTTTATCTTGAATCGAATAATATTAAGGATGGACAAATAAATAGGAACAATGAAGTTTTTATAAATGATGAATTTTATGAAAGACAAAAGGATAAATGGCTACATACTGGTGATATGGTAATGGTTCAGTCAGGTCATGTAGGTCATACTGCTGTAATACCTGAAGAATTGGATAATTCTGCTGCCCACGCATTGATTATGTTTCGGAATCCAAAAATAGAAATAGAACCTTATTTTTTAAATTATCAATACCAAACTATAAAATCCAAAAGGAAAATAAATAATATAACTACTGGTAATACAATCAAACATATCCTTGCGTCAGATATGTACAATTTTATTGTTGACGTATCTGATATAGAAGAACAACAACAAATTGCTAATTATTTTTTGGAGTTAGATCACCTCATCACTCTTCACCAGCGAAAGTGCGACGGATTAAAAAAATTAAAAAAATATATGCTTCAAAATATGTTTCCACAAAATGGTGAAAAAACTCCAAAAATTAGATTTCAAGGATTTATTAACGCTTGGGAACAGCGTAAGCTGGGAGATATTGCTCAGATAACAATGGGGCAATCCCCTGCAGGAAGTACATATTCAGATGTTCCAAGTGATTATATTTTGGTTCAAGGAAATGCTGATTTAGAAAATGGTTGGGTAAAACCAAGGGTTTGGACAACACAAATAACTAAACAAGCATATATCGGAGATTTAATTATGAGTGTGCGAGCACCTGCTGGTGCAATGGGAAAAACCTCTTATAATGCAGTAATTGGGCGTGGTGTTGCAGCAATTAAAGGTAATGAATTTATCTATCAACTACTTGTGAAGATGGATAAGGAAGGATATTGGAAGAAAGATTCAACAGGATCAACTTTTGAATCTCTTAATTCAGAGAGCATTAAAAATGCAGAAATAAAACTTCCATCTAATGAAGAACAAACCGTCATAGGAACTTATTTTGAGCAGCTCGATCACCTCATCACTCTTCACCAGCGAAAGGTGGAGCAAATGAAGAATTTAAAGAAATATATGCTTCAAAATATGTTTCCAGCAGAAAAATAAGATTTTTATAAATTTATTATTTTAGTCAAAAATATTATATGGTTAATTAAATTTAAAGATAACTTATGATGTAATACAGTATAAGTTAGACAATGTAAGAATATTATATATCTTTGAAGAGAGGGGAATTGATAATGATATTATTTCATGGAACTTCAAATCGTGAAGTTATTCCGCAATTTGGTTTAGGAAATGAAAAACATGATTACGGAAAAGGGTTCTATCTCACTGATAATCTTGATTTAGCTAAGGAATGGGCTGTTTATCGTCCTGATGAATCAAATGGCTGGGTTCATAAATATATGCTGAATATGGATGGTTTGCGTGTTTTAGACTTTCAAAATGAAAACATTCTTTCTTGGCTTGCGGAATTAATGAAGCATAGAGATGCTGCTGATTCAAAAAGATATCGTATGTTAGCAAAAAAGTTTATTGATAAATATGGTATTCCTACAGAAGACTATGATGTTATAAAAGGATATCGTGCGGACGCCTCTTACTTTTATATCGCTAAGGCTTTTGTTCGTGATGAAGTTGATGTTGATATTTTAGAGGAATTGTTATCTCTTGGTGGTTTAGGTATTCAATACTGTATTAAATCACAAAAAGCTTTTGATAATTTAATAGAAATTAAAGAAGATATTATCCCAGTACAATTTTCAGAATATAATGAAAAATATAATGAGAGAGATATTGCCGCAAGAGAAAAGATGAAACGATTGATTGACTCTGATCGCAATCAAGTCACAAAAGTATTTAGCACACTTTTTTAGATTTGGAGGAAATTTATATGCATGTTTATTCAAAAGCCTATTTAGATGAAGTTGTAGAAACGCAAGGCAAACTTTTTGATTATATAGCTAGTACATACCCAGAAATGGATACAGAAGATTTTATAGTTTCTTATATGACAAGTAAAACTAGAGAGTATATTGATGAGGGACAAGCCTATGTTTGCACGATGAGTGTAAAGGATTTGTGGCAGTACTTTAAACTAATTGATCATTATGAATTAAAAAAGGGGAAAGCTCTTAAAGGTTTTTTGCCAGATTGGATTGGAGAGTTTTATGCCTATTATCAATGGAAAAATAAAATAAGTAGTAAAGATCTTCTTAAAAAAATTCCTTTAGATTACTTGAAAAAAGCTTATCCTGGATTACATGATTTAGAACTGGATTTAGCTGTTCAAAAGGTTACTAAATATGAATAATATTGTTTGTTTTCATAATCCTGAAGAAGAAAATGGATGGTTAAGTAATTGGTATTTATCAAATTTTAGAGTACAAAATATTTGCTTTACTTCTATGGAACAATATTTAATGTACCAAAAAGCTATCGTATTTAATGATATAAATACTGCAAATACAATCTTGGAAGAACATAATCCAGCTGTAATTAAGCAATTAGGTAGAAACATAAATAATTATGATGAAGTAATTTGGAATGGTATTCGCCAAATTATTGCTTATAGAGGAATTTTAGAAAAATTTACACAAAATGAAGAATTAGGTAAAAAGTTAGCAGAAACAGAATCAGCAATTTTAGCTGAATGTGCTGTTAACGATAAAATTTGGGGTATTGGAAAATCAATGAAAGATCCTGAAAGATTTGATATGCATAAATGGACTGGACAAAACTTATTAGGGTTTACAACTATGCAAGTAAGAAATCATTTCTTTTTAGAAGGAAAAGATAGTAGTAAATAGTGTTACTAACACCTTATTACATCATTACAACGTAAGTATTTTATTGAGTGAACATTTAGTATTATTACTTGGGAACAGCGTAAGTTATCCGAATTGGTTCAAATTGAGCGTGGAGGGTCTCCAAGACCGATAGAGGCTTATATCACGGATGCGCCTAATGGACTGAATTGGGTTAAGATTGGCGATGCTCCGGTACAAGGACATTACATAACGAAAACAGCCGAAAAGATTAAGCCAGAGGGACTATCTAAAACGAGACAAGTTCAACCCGGAGATTTGATTCTTTCAAACTCGATGAGCTTTGGAAAACCTTATATAATGGGTATTGACGGCTGCATTCACGATGGTTGGCTGCTTATCCGTGATAACAAAAAAGCCTTTGATTTAACCTTCCTGTACCATCTATTAGGAACACCTCAAATGCTCAGTCAATACAAATCACTTGCTGCTGGAAGCACCGTGAATAATCTTAATAAAGAATTGGTCGGAGGAACGATTGTCACCATTCCAAATCTCGATGAGCAGCAGGTTTTGGGACAGTATTTAGAGTCACTGGATAACCTCATCACTCTTCACCAGCGAAAGAAAAAATATACAAAAAAACCAATAATTTTACTAAAAATAACATTTTAATCACAAAGGAGATGGGAATTATGTCTGAATTAGAAACATTGCTAGAACAAAAATTGATTGATCAATTAGTTTATGGGGATTCACAGTGGACATATAGAAGCGATTTGAAGACGGAAGAAGATTTATGGAAAAATTTTAAGTATATTCTTGAACAGAATAATAAAGATAGATTAAATGGAGAAATGCTTTCAGATTCTGAATTTGAGCAGGTGAAAAATCAATTGCAGTTTTCTTCATTTTTTAAGGCTGGCGAATGGTTGGTTGGTGAAAACGGTAAGGTAATGGTTCATGTACAGAGAGATACAGAAAAGTTACATCTTGTTGTTATGAATCATGAACATATTGCTGGTGGTAGCAGTGTGTATGAAGTTATCAATCAGTATCGAGCATTTGACGAAAATGAAAAAAATACATATTCACGAAATCGTCGCTTTGATGTTACTCTTATGATAAATGGATTACCTATGATTCATATTGAACTTAAAAATAAACAGCATTCTTATATGGACGCGTTTTGGCAAATTAAAAAATATATTGGTGAAGGAAAATTTACAGGTATATTTTCTGCTGTTCAAATGTTTGTTATTAGTAATGGGGTCGATACAAAATATTTTTCGGCGGCAAGTGATACGGAGTTAAATCCTAAATTTATGAGTGGCTGGCTGGATCGTGACAATAATCCAGTAAGCGATTACCTTGATTTTACGAAAAGTGTACTTCGTATTCCTACAGCTCATGAAATGATTGCAAGATATACTGTTTTAGATGAAGATTCTAAAAGATTAATCTTATTAAGGCCATATCAAATTCATGCGATTGAATCTATACGAGATGCATCAAAAATAGGAAAATCGGGTTTTGTATGGCATACAACAGGGTCAGGCAAGACTCTAACGTCTTATAAAGCTACAAGAAATCTTTTAATGGATATTCCATCTCTTGATAAAACAATCTTTTTAATTGATAGGAAAGATTTAGATGCACAAACTTCACAAGCATTTCAATCTTATGCAAATAATGATTTAATTGATGTAGATGAAACAGGAAATGTGAACGATTTAAAAAACAAGTTAAAATCAAACGATCGACAAGTAATTGTTACGACCATACAAAAACTACAAAGACTGATTACAAAACGTCTACAGGAAGGAACTCCTGAATATATTAAAATTAAAAACTTTAAAATTGCATTTGTTGTGGATGAATGTCATAGGGCAGTAACTCCAGCAACGAAAAGAGAATTGGAAAAGTTCTTCGGTAAGTCCATGTGGTATGGATTTACTGGAACACCTAGATTTGCTGAAAATCCTTATCCGCAATTAGGGGATTTACCTAGAACAACAGAAGAATTATATGGACAAATATTGCATCGATACACAATTCAAAACGCCATTCATGATAATGCAGTGCTTGGCTTTCAAGTAGAACATATAGGGCCAAAAAATTTAGTTGATGAAACGGATTCGGAAATCTACGAAAATGAAGTTCATATGATGAATGTTTTAGATGTTATATTAAACAAGTCCTATCATAAGCTAGGATTTCAAAATGGGAAAGGAATGACATATGAAGCAATCTTAACAACAAGTTCTATTCAAATGGCACAGAAATACTATGATCTTTTAAAGAAAGTAAAAAATGGGGAAACCGATATTATTGTTAATGAAAAAATGAAACAGGTTCTTCCAGATTTTCCAAAATTTGCGATTACATATTCTGTGACAGAAAATGAAGAGGGATCATTTGTAAATCAAAATAAAATGAAAGAATCTCTGGATGACTATAATCAGATGTTTTCAACTACATATGATTTATCACAGATTCAGATTTATAATGATAACTTAAATAAGCGTTTAGCTAGAAAAGATGCTAAATATAAGAGCAGAAGGGAACAGCTTGATTTAGTTATTGTGGTGGATCGTCTTCTGACAGGATTTGATGCTCCTTGTATGTCTACCATGTTTATTGATCGGCAGCCTATGGGACCTCATGATTTGATTCAAGCATTCTCAAGAACAAATCGTATCTTTGATAGTGATAAAAAATATGGACAAATTGTTACTTTTCAAGCACCTATACTTTTTAAGGAAGCTGTGGATAATGCTGTAAAATTATATTCAGCCGGTGGAACCAAAGATGCTATTGCGGCAGAATGGAATGAAGTTGAATCTGCATTTAGAAAGGCATTGGCGTCTTTAAGAATATCTGCAAAGACACCAGAAGAAATTCCTTCTATGTCTAAAAAAGAAAAAGAAGTGTTTGTAAAGATGTTTCAAAATTTTGATAGATTGTTCGCTCAGCTCAAGTCGTTTACTAACTATGATGATTCTATGTTAGAAAATTATGATATTACACAGGAAGAATATGATAACTATGCAGGACATTATAAAAATATACTGGAATGGCTAAAAAGTGAGCGAATAACCTCTGAAGAGATAGAACCAGTAAGTCCACAAATTGATTATGATTACGAACTTGTGGCGTATAGTCATACGAAAATAGATTATGAATATATTATCAACTTAATTCAAAATATTGTTACTTCGGAATATATAAATGAAGAAATTACACCAGAGGAAAGACAAAAGAAAATTGACGAAGTTAAGCAGTATATTGAAGAACTGGGAAAAGAAAATTATAAAGTTGCCGATATTATGTCAAACATTGTTTATCAAATTGAAGTAGATAAGAGTAAATATCGAGGGCAATCTATTTTGAATATTATAGAAAATATGAAACAAGAATGTATTGATAATGTAGTTAGCGAATTTTGTCAAACCTGGTACGCATCAAAAGAAGAAGTTTTGTATGCAGCTACCCATTACAGAAATAAAGAAATTCCAAATGAAAGTGCAATCAAAGCAACGATTGATTATGCAACCTATAAGCAAACTCAAGAAAATCCACTTCCAAAGTTTAAATATTATAACAAAATGATGAGTGAACTTAGAAACATAATGGAAGAAGAAATAAAACCACTGTTGTCAAGGTAAATAGACGGGAAAGGTTTCTTTGTTTAAATCAGTGTAAGCAATTTTATAAGTGGAGGTAGCTTATGGTAAACAATATAAACAAGGAAACCTTATTTTGTGAATATTATAAACAATGGATTGAAGTGTATAAAAAAGGAGCGATTAGAGATGCCACTATGGCAAAATATCTAATGACACAAAAGTGGGTTGAAAAACTTGTCCCAAATTTAAAGATAGGAGAACTAAATAGAACGGTTTATCAACAGATTCTAAATGATTATGCGAAAGAGCATGAAAGACAAACAACATTGGATTTTCATCATCAGTTAAAAGGAGCAATTTTGGATGCAGTTGATGAAGGTCTGCTTATTAGAGATCCTACTAGAAAGTCTATTATCAAAGGAAAAACACCAAAAGCAAAGAAAATCAAGTATTTGAATCAATTTGAGCTGCATGCCTTGATTGCAAACCTGGATTTAAAAGAAACGGTTAACTGGGATTGGTTCATTTTGCTTGTAGCAAAAACAGGAATGCGTTTTTCAGAAGCTTTGGCAATTACACCCGATGATTTTGATTTTTCAAGACAAACTTTGTCAATCAGCAAGACCTGGGATTATAAAGGTGAGGGAGGTTTTTTACCGACTAAGAATAAGTCATCTGTAAGAAAAATACAAATTGACTGGCAAATTGTAGTGAAATTTTCTGAGCTGATTAAGTCATTACCAAAGGATAAACCGATTTTTGTTAGAGAAGAAAAAATTTATAATTCTACAGTTAATGATGTTTTAGCAAGGCATTGTAAAGCTTGTGGAACTTCACTGATATCTATTCATGGTTTAAGACATACACATGCCTCATTGTTATTGTTTGCAGGAGTTTCGATTGCGAGTGTGGCAAGAAGATTAGGGCATGCTAGTATGACAACAACGCAAAAGACATATTTGCATATCATACAAGAATTAGAAAACAAAGATGTAGATCTT
>ERZ827194.1088-NODE-1088-length-13627-cov-10.6456_pt1 | contig 13627 bp, 14 predicted proteins | sample MGYA00519777_ERZ827194 | MGnify/ENA primary metagenome ERZ827194 (study PRJEB31778, sample SAMEA3449277) | human gut metagenome | biome: human gut; feature: human-associated habitat; material: faeces | place: United Kingdom | collected 2010/2012 ...
CCGTCTGGCTGCTGCTTTGGGCTATAGAAGCCCAGTTCAGTACAGGACCGAACTGGGCTTCTGTTAGCTGCGCTTTTTTGTGTCTACTTTTACTTGACAGATGCAGCCATGCGGCCGCCCGCTCCCTCTGTTCTTACTCCTGGTTCAGGGCCATGCTGTACAATTCATTCCGGGACAGTCCCAGCTCCTTGGCGGCCCGCTTCACCGCGTCCCGCAGGGAGAGTCCTTCCTCCCGGAGCAGGCGCACCCGCTCCAGGCCGTCCTCCGCGCTGACCTCCGGCTCCTCCGCCGGCTCCGAGCCCCGTACGACCAGGACAAACTCCCCCTTCGGCGGGTTCTGGGCATAGTGGTCCGCCGCCTCCCCCAGGGTGGTCCGCCGGATCTCCTCATGGAGCTTGCTCAGCTCCCGGCACAGGGAAACCGGCCGCTCCCGGCCAAAGACCTCCGCCAGGTCGGTCAGGGTGGCCGCCAGCTTGTGGGGGGCCTCATAGAAGATCATGGTCCGCTCCTCTACCCGCAGGGACTCCAGATGGCGGCGGCGGTTCTTCTTGTTCATGGCAAGAAAGCCCTCAAAGGTAAACCGGCCCGTAGGCTGGCCGGAGGCCGCCAGGGCGGTCACCAAAGCGCAGGGCCCCGGGATAGGCGTCACCGTCACCCCGTGGGCGGCGCACAGGGCGACCAGCTCCTCCCCGGGGTCGGAGATGGCGGGCATCCCGGCATCCGTCACCAGGGCGCAGCTCTCCCCCGCCAGCAGGCGCTCCAAAATGGCCGGGCCACCGGTCTCTGTATTGTGGCGGTGATAGGAGACCATCTGCTTTTTCAGGCCCAGGTGATTCAGCAGCTTCACCGAAACTCTGGTGTCCTCCGCGGCAATAAAATCCGCCTGCTCCAGCGCCTCCGCCATGCGCTGCGAGATGTCTCCCAGGTTCCCGATGGGGGTGGGGACCAGATACAAAATTCCTGACATAGGCTTCTCTCCAGACATCGTATTTGCGGGGACCGCTCTCAAGCCCTCTCTCCCACGCGCTCATGGTTCGCTCGGTACAGGGTGGGCAGGATCTCCAGCCCCGGCCTGCCCTGCCGCACCGCCTCCACCAGGACCAGAGAGGGCGGCCGGTCCGGCCCGTGGGCAGACAGCTGGAGCCGTTTGGGCTCCAGCCCGCAGGCCCGCAGACTGCACAGCAGGTCGGTCAGCCGCTCCGGCCGGTGGCACAGGGCAAATCTGCCGCCGTTCCGGGTCAGGCGGGCGGCGGCGCGGCACAGACCTTCCAGGCCGTCCCGCCCCTCCATCCGGGCCGGGCCGCCAGAGGCCCCGCTGCCCTGGGCAAAGTAAGGCGGGTTGGAGATCACCAGGTCAAAGGGACCCGTCCCGCCGGGCAGCGCGCTCCAATCCCCTGTCCAGACCGTCCCCTCCAACCCGTTTTCCGCCAAATTGTCCCGGGCAGCACAGGCGGCCGCGGGGTCCCGCTCCACACCGTACAGCTCCAGTCCGGGGGTCCGGCCGGACAGCAGCAAAAGGAGACAGCCGCTTCCGGTCCCCAGGTCGCACACCCTCCAGCCGCGGCGCGCCGTGGCAAAGGCGGCCAGCCGCAGGGCGTCCTCTCCCAGCGGAAAGACCCCCGGCGGCTGACGCAGGAGGAAGGGGCCCAGCCGTTCCATCCTCATACTCCGGCTTCCTCCAAAAGGGCGGTCAAATGCCGGGTGATCCGCCCGGTCAGCCCCCAGATGACATGGCCCTTCCAGGGATAGACCGGCACATCCTCGCCGCCGATCTGCCATCGGTAGTCCCTGGGGATCCCGATCAAATCATAGGGGAAATTCTCATCCGGTCTGGGGACCAGGTCATAGCGGTACTCCAAGGGCGGCTCGTTTCGCAGGTGATCCAGGGGGACCTGGAACACCTCCGCCACCTCATCCGGGTTGAGGCGCAGGTGACCCAACGCGTCCCCCTCCACCAGAGCGAGCACGGGATGGAGGATAAAATTGGCCCGGTGAGCAATAAAGTCCAGCCGCCCCAGCAGGCGGATTTTCTCCTGTGGGATCCCAAGTTCCTCCCAGGTCTCCCGCAGGGCGCACTCCTCCGGCGACTCCGCGCCCTCCAGCCTCCCTCCGGGGAAGCATACCTCCCCCGGCTGGCGGCGCAGGCTTCCCGCCCGCACCTCATACAGGAGGGACAGGCCGCCCTCCCCCTCCACCAGAGGGACCAGCACGCTGTACTGGCCCGTGGCGTCCATCAAACCGGGCGTCCGCTCCAGCAGGCTCCGCTTCAGCTTCTCCAGTTCCATGATCACACCATCAGGTTGACCAGCAGCAGGGAGAGCTGCAGCAGGACTGCCAAGCACAGTGCCACAAAGTAGACGACCTCCCTTGGCCGCCAGGCAAACAGTGCGGCAAACAGCCCGGTCAGACCCAGGTTGGCCAGAATAGCCGTCTCCTTGGCCACAGCGTTCGCCGCCTGCCCCACCGCGGCGGCCTGCATGACCACCCGCTCAGGGAGCAGGGTCCAGCACGCCGCCGTGAGGAACAGCGTCGCCACCGCCGTTCCGTACAGGATCCAGCTGCGCTTTTTCTTCAAAGACTCCCCCCAGCGCTGGAAGAGGCCCTTTTTCTCCTGTGCCATCGTCCTTCACATTCCTTTCCACCACTTCCCGGTCCCGTGGGGCACAATCCGGACAAAAGCCCGCAAGTTGACCGGAACCCTGCCAAAAAACACGCCCTGAGGCGTGTTTTTTGACGTTTCCTCACATTTTCTCCGGAGCCGATACGCCCAGCAGCCCCATGCCGTTGGCCAGGACCGCGCGGACGGTGTCCGCCAGCTTCAGACGGGCGGAGAGCACCGCAGGCTCCTCCCCCTTGATGCGGCAGGCGTTGTAGAACCGGTGGAAGTCCCCTGCCAGGGCCACCAGATAGCGGTTGATCCGGCTGGGATCATAGTCCCGGGCGGCCAGATGGATCTCCTCCGGATACTGGGCCAGGGCCTTGATCAGGGCCAACTCCTCCGGAGTGGTCATCACACCGGCGTCCACCGCTTCGGCGGCGGGGACCTCCTCCCCCTCCTCTGCCAGGCGGGACAGGAGAGAGCAGATCCGGGCGTGGGCATACTGCACATAGTACACCGGGTTCTCGCTGTCCTCCCGGACGGCCAGATCCAGGTCAAAGTCCAGGGGGCTGGTGGAAGCCCGGGAGTTGAAGAAGTACCGGGCGGCGTCCACGCTGATCTCATCCAGCAGGTCGTGGAGGGCGATGGCCTTGCCGGAGCGCTTGGACATCCGCACCGGCTTTCCGTCCTGCATCAGGTTGACCAGCTGCATCAGCACGATGACCAGCCGGTGGGAGCCATCCAGCCCCAGGCCGTCCAGGGCCGCCTGGAGCCGCGCCACATGGCCGTGGTGGTCCGCGCCCCAGATGTTGATGGCCTTGTCAAAGCCCCGGACCGCTAGCTTGTTGCGGTGGTAGGCGATGTCGGCGGCAAAGTAGGTGTAAAAGCCGTTGGCCCGGCGGAGCACGTCGTCCTTCAGGTCCAGCTTGTCCACCTGCTCCTGGGTCTTGCCCTCCCGCATGAATTTTTCCTTCAGCAGCTGGGTGGTGTTCAGCCATAGGGCGCCGTCCTTCTCATAGGTCCAGCCCTTCTCGGTGAGCATCTGCACCGTCTCGGCCACATAGCCGCTCTCATGGAGGGAGGACTCAAAGAACCACTGGTCGTACACAATGCCGTACTTTTTCAAATCCTCCTGCATCTTGGGGATATTCACAGACAGGCCGTACTCCGCCATTTTGTCCAGGCGCTCCTCTTCGGGCAGTTCCTTCCAGCTGTCCCCGTGGGCGTCATGGATGGCGCGTGCCAGCTCCTTGATGTCCTCGCCGTGATAGCCCTCCTCCGGGAAGGGGAAGTTCTCCTCTCCCAGGATCAGCTGCATATACCGGGCGTTGATGGACACGGCAAACTTGTGGATCTGGTTGCCGGCGTCGTTAACATAGAATTCCTTCCAGGTGTCACAGCCGTCCCGCTTCAGCACATTGGCCAGGGTGTCCCCCAGCACGCCGCCTCGGGCGTTGCCCATGTGCATGGGGCCGGTGGGGTTGGCGGAGACAAACTCCACCATGACCTTCTCGCCGCCGCCCTCGGAGTTTGAGCCGTAGCCGGTCCCCTCCTGCTCTACGTCCGCCAGGACCGCCTGATACCACTTGGGGCCCAGGGTGAAATTCAGAAAGCCGGGACCGGCGATCTCCACCTTCTGGAAATAGCTCCCCTCCAGATCGAGGTGGTCCACAATGGTCTGGGCAATGGCCCGGGGCGCCTGGTGCAGCGCTCTGGCCCCAGCCATAGCATAGGAGGAGGCGTAGTCCCCATGGGAGGTATCCTTGGGGATCTCAATGGTGGCCTTTACCTCCGCGCCCGCGGGCAGCTTTCCCACCTCCACAGCCCGCTGATAGGCCGCCTGCGTCAGCTCCGCGACCTGGGCGCGGGCCTCCTGGATCTTATTCGACATAATCTCTCTACACACCTTTCTCCGTCCCCGTTCCCATCGGAGCAGGGACCAAAAAGAACTTGATACGCTTGTAAATGACTCCGCCGCGGGGTCCCGTTCTGCTTAAAATCCTCGGACGGGCAAAGCCCGTCCTGCGGCAAAACGCTTGGCATCGAGATCGACCACACACTCTTACGACGCAGTCTCCCCCGTCTCTCTCACACTGATCTGGAACACATTCCGTCCAGCCACGGTGTGGTCGATCCGCCCACGGCGGACAGCCGCCGCGGGGTCCCAGTCCTCTTTCAATCCTCGAACGGGCAAAGCCCGTCCTCCGGCAAGGTTTTGCCTTTGGCAAAACGCTTGGGATCGAGACCGACCACACACTCTTACGACGCAGTCTCCCCCGTCTCTCTCACACTAATCTGGAACACATTCCGTCCGGCCACGGAGTGGTCGATCTCGATGGCGTAATCGATCTCAATGTCTCCCCCGCGTTCGGTGAGGTCAGCCAGCAGATGCCGGGTGTTCACCCCAATGGTCATGGAGCCATAGGGGGTGTTGTACATGGCCAGGTGGCGGCGCCCCTCCTGGAACACCATTTGGGAGTTGAACTCCCCCACACGCAGCAGGGTCACCCGCTCCGGCTCCACCTGAAAGGTGGTCAGCGTACCCTCCAGGCCGGTGAGCTTGCTCTCCTGATAGGAGAGGGTATAGCTGTTCCCCTCCTGCTCCAGCCGCCCCTTGGTCACAAACTCCATCGTATCCGGGTCGGCGTCCTCAAGCCGCTGCACGCCCTTGATGGAGATAATTACATTCTTTTCCATAGGAACCTCCATTGGTCCTTCATTTTCCCCGGCCCTCCGGTACACCGGAGCCGGGGCGGGAGGTATTATACACTGGAACGCAGATTCTGTAAAGGGGAGCGGCTGTCTTATTTATTTTATGCGATTTTCCCCCAAATGGCAAGGGGGATTTTCCATATAAAATCTCTCATTCTCTATTTGACAACCCGGGTACATAGACTATAATATAAAGTGGTGGGGAAAACCCGCCTCGGTTCTGGGAAAGGAGGCCATGCTATGAACCTGGAATTGAGCCGCAAGCAGTTCCGCCGCCTGCTGGATCTGGTCTACATCGGCAACTGGATCCTGAACTCCACCCGCGGGGACCAGCGCTTCGCCGATTACGACGAGGTGGAGAGTCTTTTGTTCGGCAGGGCCGCTCTGGAGGGGATGCCTTCCCTGGCGGAGCTGTACCACGGAGAGATCGTCCCCTCCCGCGCCTTTGTGGAGGGCGGGATCCACGAGGCGATCATGGAGTATGAGAACAACGTGTTTTTTGAAATCCTGGCGGAGGACCTGGCCCGCAGGGATATGGACGACGCCCCCATTGACGAGAGCAATTATGACGAGCTGGCCGACCGCATCGACGCTTATATCGCCGAATTTGAGGAGCACGGCACAGACAACATTCTGGTCGATCTGGACACCCCGTGATCCAGCGCGGTCCAGACTGATGACCCGGTAAACAATCCCCCTGAGGGGCGAAGCGGCCCGTTCTTCGGAACAGGTCCTTCCGCCGCCCCTCAGGGGGTCTTTCTATCCCTTCGCCTCAATCCAGGCAGAACATGGGCCGTACCTCCTTGTCCAGGTCCACGATCCCGCAGTAATTAAGGGTCTCATAGGCCAGCAGCCACTCCTGCTGCTCCCCGGTCAGCTCCTCCCGCTTCACCGCCTGCCCGTCCCCTGTGATGAGCCCCACCGGCGTGATCACCGGAAGTTCCTCGTACAGCCGGGACAGGAAGTTCATAAACCCGGTCAGGGGCAGCCCCGCCGCTTGGGCGGTTAGCACCCCCAAATAGTTAGGGCTGAGGACCACATCCTCCCGCTCCTGGATGTCGTAGTTGGTCCAGAGGAAGAAGGGGGTGGCATACTGCTTCAGCACCTCCTCTGTGGTGCGCTGGTCTAGGGGCTTGCCATAGAGCTGCTCATAGAAGGCATTTTTCAGAGGCGGCTGGTGATCGCCGAAAAAGACGATCATGGTGGGCTCCGATGACCGCTCATAGTGGGTAATCAGATCCCGCAAGGCGTCATCACTAGCCCGCATCAGGGCCAGATACTGCTCTGCGGTGGTGTCCGCCGTCCGCTGCTCCGTGGAGAGGGTGACGGTTTTTTCCAGGTTGTTCCACCCCTGGGCATAGCTGCTGTGGTTCTGCATGGTTACATTGAAGATAAATGCCGGATCCCCCTCCTCCCGGTCGGTAATGGAGTAGAGCATCTCGTAGTCCGACTGGTCAGAGACATAGCGTCGGACCAGATATGGATCGGTTACATCCTCCTCATAAAGCTGGTGATCAAACCGCATATCCTCATACACGATGGGCCGGTTCCAGCCGGAGGATTTATAGGGGTGGAACGCAGTGGAGTCATAGCCCACGCTCCCCGCCAGGGCGGCCAGAGAGGGCATCCCCTCCTCCGCGTACAGCTGATAGGCCACCGTATGGGGCGGCTGAAAGACTGTTGAAAATCCGGTGAGGTACTCAAACTCCACGCTGGCCGTACCGCCGCCGGTCACCGGGGAGTACATCCAGCCCCGGACCGTGTTTTCCTCCATGGAGTGCAGGAAGGGAGTGGGGTCCTCCGATGCCTCCAGTCCTTCGAAGATCGTCAGGTCCGCAAAGGACTCGTTCATCACCACGATGAGATTGGTGGGCCGCACCACAGATGGGTCCCCCGCTTCTGTGGGATATGCCTCCATCAGTTCCAGCACCTGGCTGCGGCTGTAATCCTCCGGCTTGTCCAGGGCGCTGTACCGCAGTGCCACGGTAAAATTCAGCAGAAAGCCGTTGGCCTGCGTCACCCACTGCTGGGTGTAGATCCCCAGGGCAGGCAGGGCCCCCGTCTTGAAAAAGACAAAGCAGTACCCCACCTCCACAAGGACCAGCAGACCGGCCAGCCACCGGGGCAGCTTATCCCTCCTCCTCTGGGGAACGCACATCCACACCAGAAAGAGGTAGGCCGCCAGCAGCACCGCCCCCTGGCGCATGGCTGCATCCAACGAAAAATCAAAGGCGTCCGCCACATTGGCCGCTGTCTCCCAGGCGGTCAGATCCGCCGGAAACAGGATCCGGCCCCGAAAGCGGAGCACATAGTGGTTTACGATCCCCACAAAAAAGCTGAGTCCCGCCGCCGTGGCCGCCGCCCGGCGCCGCCGGCCCAGGATCAGGCGGCACAGCAGGAACAGCAGGTAGTACCAGATCAGGTTCATCAGCACCTGCCAGGAGTAGAGATCAGAAAACACGTCGTTCCCGTTCAGGATCTCCACCATCCAGAAGGACACCCACGGACCCAGCAGAAAAATCAGGCGGGACAGCCACTGCTCCGGTCTCTCCCGGACATTGGCCGCCAGCCTGAGCATCCCATCTCGACACAGCAGTTTTCCCATTCCTCAGCCTCCCGCGCCCCGGCCCCGGGGCGTTTTTTCACGCTTAACAGCTTAATGCTTTTCAAAAATTTTTCAAGTACATTTTGTAAATTCAGCCGCATCGGCCCTGTCCGGCCTCACACTGTTCGCCGTTTGATCGTAATGCGGATTTACTTTAGAGTTTGTTCCCAGGGGTGCTTCACAGATACACCCTCCCCACCCGGCCGCTGAGCTGGGATGTGAGGCCGCAGCCCTCGTCCTCCCCGATCAGCAGAGAGACCTCCTGGGCGGACAGCCAGTTCCCATGTCCGTCGCCCCCCAGCAGCGTCACCTCGTCATCCACCGCACAGGGGATCCCGGTGACGTCCACCACCGTCTGGTCCATGCAGCAGGCCAGCAGGCGCGCCCGCTGGCCGCCGATGAGCACCGGCCCGCCCACCCGGACCAGCTCCGGGTCCAGGCCGTCGCCATAGCCCACCGAGATGGTGGCAGCCATGCCATCCCGGGGCATCCGGATGTGTCCGCCATAGCCCAGGGCGTCCCCCGCCCGAAGGGGGCGCACCCGGGTCACCCAGGCCCGCCAGGAGCACACCTCCCGGACCGTCCCCAGCGGGGCGGTGGGATGGTCCATATACAGCCGCCGGCCGATGCGCACCCCGTCCAGCCGGTACTGGGGGGCATATTCGCTGGCGGCGCTGGCCGACACATGGCGCATGGGGATCTCCATTCCGCCCCGCTCCAGCTGGGCCACCCCCCTCAGATAGGTCTGGAACTGCTCCTCTGTGCGGACCGGGTCCCCCAGGTCGGCGAAGTGGGTGAACGCACCTGTCACCCGGATCCAGGGCGCGTACTCCCGCCACTCCTCCAGCAGTCCGTCCAGCTCCGCCCCGGGCGTCAGACCGTACCGGTGCAGCCCGGTCTCCACCTTGACCTGTACCTGCACCAGCCTTCCCTGGGTCCGGCCCAGCTCCGCCAGCAGAGGCAGCAGGCCCGGCCGGCCCACGGTCAGCGTCAGCCCCAGCTCCACCGCTGGGGCCAGCAGCCGCTCCGGCACGCCCCCCAGCACCAGAATATCCTGGGTCACCCCAGCCTGCCGGAGGACCGCGCCCTCCGACACCTGGGCCACCGCCATGGTTCGGATCTCCGGGATGTCCGCCAGGGCGGCCCCTACCTTCTCCAGGCCCAGGCCGTAGGCGTTTCCCTTCAGGACCGGGATCAGCTGTGCCCCGTCCAGTTCCCGTAAAATGGCCTCCGCGTTGCGCCGCAGCTGTCCCATATCGATGTATAAAACCGAATTATGCAAATTTTTATTCATACTCTCTCCTGCTTTTCCAGCGGTTCACCCGGAGTTTTCCCAGGAAAACTCCCCCGTTCCTCCCACTCATTCCTCAGCATTATACCCTCTTTTTTCACCAATTTCAACGACATTTTCCCGGCATCGGTCATTTGCGCCAAAAAAATTTTGTCTTTTTCAAAGAATTTGCATATTTATCTATTGACGTTGCATATTTTTTAGGAGTATACTCATATCAGCCTGAAGGAAGGGCGGCGGACGCCGCTCCGATGAAAAAGGAGATTGGAAATGATGAAAAAGAATGTTCTTGCAATGGGCCTGGCTCTGACCATGGCTCTTGGGCTGACCGCCTGCGGCAGCAGCTCCAACGGCTCCGCCAGCTCCGGCGCGGCCTCCGGCTCCGCCAGCCAGAATGACGCCAGCGCCTCCGCCCCCGCGGTGGACAAGCTGGTGCTGGGCACCTCCGCCGACTATCCCCCCTTCGAGTTCCATGTCCTTCAGGACGGCGAGGACAAGATTGTGGGCATCGACGTGTTCCTGGGCGAGCAGATCGCTGAGGACATGGGCGCTGAGTTCGAGGTGGTCCATATGGACTTCAACAACCTGTTCACCCTGTTGAACCAGGGACAGTGCGATATGGTGATCGCTGCCGCCGAGATCGATGAAGAGGGTGTCCGTCCGGCCGCCGCTGATTACTCCGATGGCTACTACTCCGATCTACCCCCCAAAATCGTTGTCAGAGCAGGCGATGAAGGAAATTATACCTCCCTGGAGGACTTCGCTGGTAAAGCTGTGGGCGCTCAGACCGCAACCACCAAGGAAACAATCGTCACCAAGTACATGACTGGCGCCGATCTGGTTTCCATGTCCTCTGTGGTGGACCTGGTGAACAACCTGGTGTACGGCAAGTGCGACGCCCTTGTGCTGGACGGCGCTGTGGCAGACCAGTATTTGGCCTCCAACTCCGATCTGGCTGCTGTGGACATCGACATGAGCAGTTATGTGGAACCCTACCGCGTCTGGGTCGCTAAGGGCGATCCCAAAGGCCTGCTCCCCTCCATCAATGAGACCATCGCCAAGGTGCTTTCCGATGGCACCATGGACGGATTCATCGAGAAGGCTGACGAGCTCAGCTCTCAGGCTCTGGAGGGTTAACTCCCGCCGCACCTCCCTAATCATACGGATCCCCCGTGGGGGGCCGGTTATTCCGGCCCTCCACGGTCCTATGTCATCCCAACCGTTACAACATAAAGGAGTCCCGCCATGCTAGAAGCCATCTCAAAAATGTTTGATTCCACATTCCCAGCCAGCTTCATCAATTTCTCCTTCCTGCCCAAGTACGCCTCCTACTTTGTAGACGGCGTTCTGAACACTTTGGCTCTGTCCATTGTGGCGGTGCTGCTGGCTGTGATCCCAGCCCTGCTGCTGGCTCTGATGCGTCTGAGCAAGAACCGTTTCATCCACGGGCTGTCCGGCGCCTATATCGCGGTCTTCCGTTCCACTCCTTTGATGGTCCAATTGGCCATTATCTATTTCGGCGTCTTTTACATCATTCAAGTTCCCCGGGTCTACATTGGCTTTATCCGTCTTGATATGTTCATCCCCTTCGTGGTGTCCCTGGCACTGAACAGTTCCGCCTATGTGGCGGAGATCTTCCGGGCCGGCATCCTGGCAGTGGACAGCGGACAGACCGAGGCCGCCCGCTCTCTGGGCCTGTCCCAATGGCAGGCCATGAAGCTGGTTGTCCTGCCCCAGGCGGTGAAGAACGTCCTCCCCGCCCTGGCCAACGAGGTGGTCACCATGGTGAAGGAGTCCTCTGTCTGTTCCGCCTACGGCATGGGCGAGCTGATGTTTGCCGCAAAGAATGTCTCCGGCACTACGTTGATTTCGGTAGGCCCCTTCGTATTTATTGCATTGATCTACTTCTGCATCAATTTCCCCGCCAGCAAGGCCATCGAGGCCATTGAAAGGAGGATGCGCCGTGGCGACAAGCGGTGATCTGATCCGTGTGGAGCACGTGATCAAGGAATTTAATCACGGGGCGGTCAAGGCCCTCAACGACTGCTCCCTGACCATTCAGAAGGGCGAGGTGGTTGCCATCATCGGCCCCTCCGGCTCCGGCAAGTCCACCCTGCTGCGGTGCCTGAACCTGCTGGAGGTCCCCTCCAGCGGACACATCTACTTCAATGATGTGGACATCACGGACAAAAAGGTGGATATCGACCTCCACCGCCGGAAGATGGGCATGGTGTTTCAGCACTTCAACCTCTTCCCCCACATGACGGTCCAGAAAAATATCACCCTGGCCCCTGTCCAGCTGAAGCTCAAGACCCAGGAGGAGGCGGACAAGCAGGCCATGGAGCTGCTGGAGCGCATCGGCCTGGCCGACAAGGCCAACGAGTATCCCAATATGCTCTCCGGCGGCCAGAAGCAGCGCATCGCCATCGTCCGCGCCCTGGCTATGGAGCCGGAGGTCATGCTCTTTGACGAGCCCACCTCCGCTCTGGACCCCGAGATGGTGGGCGAGGTGCTGGACCTGATGCGGGACCTGGCCCGGGAGGGCATGACCATGGCGGTGGTCACCCACGAGATGGGCTTCGCCCGGGAGGTGGCCAGCCGGGTCATCTTCATGGACAGCGGCGCGATTCTGGAGGAAAACACCCCCCACGCCCTCTTTGACAGCCCCCAGAACCCCCGCACCCAGCTGTTCCTCAGCAAGGTACTATAAATCCTTATCTTTGCATGGAAGACACAAAATTCCCCTGTATCCGCTCGGAACACTCCAGGTGGATACAGGGGTTTCTTCTCTTTATACGTGTATGCGTGGAATTGATGACAAAACAGCTGCCTTGAATCAGCTATCTTCTGTAACGGGTGTCTGCTTCTTCTCCGGCTCTTTTCCCATTTTCTGGACCAGACCAATGATCTGTCCAGACAGGATCACCGTCAGCAGTGAGCAAGCAAGGCGTTTCCAGTCGATGTACGTCGCCGACAGAGCCAGCACCACAAGGTCGCTGATGAGATAGGCCCACTGAATGTCCCAGTGGCTCACAGCGGAGATACTCATGGCCAGAGCGTCGTCGCCCCCCGGGGCCCCTCCCGCGCGGACGCTGATACCCACGCCCACGCCCACAAACAGGGCACCCAGCACCGCAGACAGCAGAGGATGCTCTGCCAACTGGGGCCAAAGGGGATCGAATTGCTCACACACACCGTAGAACAGGGAGAAGCCTCCCCCAGCTACAATGGAATAGGCGATAAATTCACGCCCCAGCAGCTTCCAGCCCATCCAGTAGCAGGCCGCGTTTAAAACCAGCCCCGATATGGCCGGCGACAGCCCAAACCAGTGGTGCAGGAACAGTGTCATGCCCAACACGCCGCCCTCCGTCACACCGGACAGCGCATGGACGTTGTACAGGCCAAAGGCAAGGATCGCGCTGCCCAGCAGGGCCAGCGCACACTTCTTTGGCTTTAATAGGGAAAACAAAATAACAACTCCTTTAATTTTCCACGCATGACTATTATATACAACCCGCGCACCTTTGGCAAGTACACTCCACCGCCTTTATATGTAAAGATTTCGTGAAGATAGATGAAAAACCGGGAGCCTTACGGCTCCCGGTCCTGTTTCGATCAATAATTCTCCGCTTTCAGCTGGAAATACGCCTTGGGATGGGCACAGACGGGGCACATCTCCGGGGCCTGCCTGCCCACATGGATGTGGCCGCAGTTGCTGCACTGCCAGATCATCTCTCCATCCCGGGAGAACACCAGCCCGCCCTCCACATTGGCCAGCAGCTTGCGGTAGCGTTCCTCGTGCTCCTTCTCGATCTTGGCGACCTCCTCAAACAGGAAGGCAATGTGGTCGAAGCCCTCCTCCCTGGCCTCCTTGGCCATGGTGGCATACATATCCGTCCACTCATAGTTCTCGCCCTGGGCGGCGGCCTCCAGATTCTCCGCCGTGGTCCCGATGCCGTTCAGCAGCTTGAACCAGATCTCGGCGTGCTCCTTCTCATTGGCGGCGGTCTCCTCAAAGATCTTGGAGATCTGGACATAGCCGTCCTTCTTGGCCTTCGAGGCAAAATAAGTATACTTGTTCCGGGCCTGAGATTCCCCGGCAAACGCGGTCCACAGATTTTGCTCCGTCTTGCTTCCCTTCAATTCAGCCATCGTCTGTTTTATCCTTTCTGCGTTACTCTTGTATTTCCTACCGGATCGACGCCCCCTCCCGGGATCGAACATCTCTCCGCACTTTAATGAGAATTATTCTCATTACTTTGTTATTTTACCATTCCAGCGCAGAAAAGTCAAGGGAGAACCTGGAACTCCATCGTCTGAACTGTAGGACTACAATACATATTGGACAGTTGAATAAAAAGGGATGAAGGATAAGGTCTCATCGGTTATAGTTGAAGTTGCGAGCAACAACCGCACGAGA
>ERZ827194.1097-NODE-1097-length-13534-cov-2.65621_pt1 | contig 13534 bp, 7 predicted proteins | sample MGYA00519777_ERZ827194 | MGnify/ENA primary metagenome ERZ827194 (study PRJEB31778, sample SAMEA3449277) | human gut metagenome | biome: human gut; feature: human-associated habitat; material: faeces | place: United Kingdom | collected 2010/2012 ...
CTTCTCCGTTGTCTCAGAGAAAATATAGTTTGATCCGAAACGGTTAACTGAGAACATAACCTCTTTTTCCGTTTCATTTCCGGCTTTGTCTTTAATAACCGCCGTCATAGTGTAAACGTCATCCGTCTCTTCATCATGTTTGAAATCTTCCATTTTGATGCTCTCGCCGTTTGCGATATTTGTACGGTTTCCGCTTAATTCTGTCTTGTCATGTTTCGCGCCTTTGATCGTAATATCAACGCCGCTTTCCATGTAGTTTACATCACTGTATTTCACACCGGGAGCAACTGTTCCGTTATTTGCCGATTTATCTTCGATATCGAAGAACTCAACTTCCGGATCTGTCTTATCTACCGTAAATTTATCCTGTGTGTAATCTGCCGCTGCATTTCCTGCAAGGTCTGTGTAATCAACATCAAACGTATAATCTGCGTCTGCAGAGAATGTTACGCTTGCCGTATGCACGTCTCCGTTTGTGCTCCATCCGCCAAGTCCCGGAGCTGCCACGCCGCTTCCCTGCAAAGCTGCCGTGATCTGTGCGTTGACTTCCGCTGCGTTAAAGTTATGCTCGTTGACTGTAACTGTCGCCGTTCTGTTCGCATTGAAATATCCCGGTGTAGCCGCGCTGTTGTTGTCGTAAGACACTTGGATCGTCGGAACTGTCCGGTCGATTGTAAAGTCGTCTACACGATTGTAGCTTGATGCATTTCCTGCAAGGTCTGTCGTCTCAAGCGTAAATGTGTAATCTCCGTCTGCCGCAAACGTTACCTGACATGTATGTGTCGCATCGTCAGATACTCCTGCGTTCGCACTGTGTGTCCATCCGCTGATCGCCGGCTGTGTGCCGTCTGTGTTCGTGATGTTGAAACGAACTGCGGACTCGTCAAAGTTTCTCTCTGTCACAACAACCGTTGCCGTTCTTACGTCTTTGTAGTATCTCTCGTTGAGAGGTGTGTTCAAGTCGTACGTTACGGCGATTGTCGGGTGAGTGATGTCGATCTTAAGATCTTTCGTCGCCTCTGTTTCATGTCCTGCATTATCAACAACTTTTACATAAATCTCAACATCATTGCTGTTATTTAAACTTGCCGTCACTGTTTCATTTTTCACAAGCGACTGCACGCGCCCGTCTAATATTGTCAAACCTGCTTTCTGCGCGCTTTCCTGATTATTTTTACTATAATCAATCTCTAATTCCTTATTATAATTTCCTGACTGTGTCACCGCACCATCTTTGCGCACCTCGTAATAAACTTCTTTCAGTCCTGAGTATGTCTCTCCGCTTTCCGGATCTTCTACGTTAATGCTGAACGGAACATCCTTATTGTAAATTCCGTATAACGGTTCAGCCGCTGTAATCGTAATCTTCGGCTCTGCCCACGTTCTGTCTAACACCGCTATTTCCTTCGGATACAGATAAGTAACATTTCCGGCATAGTCTGTAATCTTCGCATATGTCAAAAACTGCTGTTCTTCTGTCATTGTGAACGACTTATTATTTATATTATCATCCTTTTCGCTATCACGATTCCACTCTCCCGAATCAGCCAACTTTTTCCAATCTGTGATCTTTTTTACTTCATCTGCACTTTTAATCGCGTCTTTCGTTGTATAATACTCGATCGTCTTCACACCGGACGTTATATCTGCTCCCGTCACTTTCACATTATAATTGTCGTCCTTGAAAATATTAAACGTAATCGTATTCCAAAATTCTGCATACCAGTTTTCTGTACCATCTACGAGAATCTTTCCCGACGGAGACGTTTTATCTACCGTAAATTTCAGATCTCCTGTGTTTTTGCTTCTGCCTGACAAGTCCGTATAGTCCAGTTTAAACGTGTAGTTTGCATCATTCTCAAACACAAAACCGATGCGATGCTCATCGCCATTATGAGTCCAACCAACCGGGTGGTCATCTGACGAAGCAGCTGTCCAAGTGTCCGCCTGTTCCTGATAATTCGGTATCTTTCCTACTGCCTCTTTTGCGGTAAGCGTTGTATTTACCTGCGTGTTTTCCTTTTTACCGTCTTTTTCTTCAAAGACAAAATTATCCTTTAAACTAAAGAAGTGATCTGTTACCGTCACGTTCACTCGAATCGGAGCATTTTTCAACTTAACAGCATTTTCATCATTAAGCGGCTTCCACTTTTTGTCTGCATCTAAATATTCATATGTGTACTCGATTACCGGCGCTTCGGTGTCAACTGCAAATTTATAAGTTTCTTTTGTTTTCCCCTCATTACCAAACATATCTACACAATATGGTTTGATTTCGTATTTATCCTGATCATCAAATGTAAGTTTTACTGTAACGACTCTATTATCCGTATAATTTTCAAAAGAATTCTTGCCCTCTTCATCCTCTATCTCATAAGTAATTCCTTCTTTTTCCAGTCCTTCGAGCATCACTTTCCGCTCTTGATCGTCTTCCTCTCTCTTCAGTATAAAGTATAGGTTGTCTTTATACTCTTCGCCAACTGGGAAATTTCTATCTGTGTATTTAATCACCATTACAGTCGTGTCTTGATAATATGAAAACTCATCTTTCTGAGTTATCGGATCACCATTCTTATTTTCAAAGCTTACAGAAATTTCCGGAGCCTTTGTATCAAATGCTAACTGTTGCTCAATCGTCTCAGATACATTTCCGGCTGTATCATATGCCTTAATCTTTATCTTAGACTTATTCGTTCCCACTCCATTTATTGTTCCTTTATTTGCCGAAACAACGCCTTTAACCACTATGGAAGACTTATTTTTTAATTCTTCGTAACTGAAACCTGATTCCGATGTCGGCCATTCAATGATATATGAATCTTCATATGTTTCGTCTGCATCAAATTCTTTCGTGGTCGGAGTTATTGTTTCACCGTCTTTGCTCACTATTACTTCCAGTTTCGAAATACTTGAGAAATATTCTTCTGGATCTTCAATCTTAAGCTCGTATTTAGCATCTCCTTGATAACACAGAATTCCATCTTTTTCTGATACATAACCACCGTCTTTTGATGTATCAAAAGTACATTCTACTTTCGGCGATGTCACATCAACTACAATGCCGTTTGAAGCATATACGGCTTCATTTCCTGTATTATCAATCGTCTTAACAAGAATCAGATAATTATTTTCTGCCGCTTCCTTATCTTTCGCTTTTCCGACAGTGATTTCGTCTTTTCCGTTTTTATCGAATTCCAATTTACTCCAAGATTGTTCTTGCCCGCTATCTACCTTTTCAATAATACTTTTCACAGCATCTTTATCTAATTTTAACGCCGTTTCATCTGTTCCCATTTCATATACGCAATACTTCTGCGTAGTCGTGTTATGCAGGCCGCTTCCTTCTACAGAATCTCCCGAAGTGTCCGAAACGCTGATTTCTGCCGTATATATCTCGTTTTTGAACATATTGAAACTCAAGCTTTCAAAAGCATCTGAATATTTTGTCGTATCATAATCTTTAATTACAGCTCTCGGCGCTTCATTATCGATATGAAGCCAGTCAGTTAAATTTGTTACTTCCGTAACTGTGTTTCCACTCTTATCTTCACTGTTCTTAAGATAAACTTTTACGTTCTCAACTACTTTATCCTGTATTCCTTCCTCAGGTTTAAGCTGTTCAAGTATATTCTGTGACTCATCCGACTCATCAGATACGTTTACATAACTATTTCCGTTATCTACACTCATATACACTTCATCATAATATTGTGTAGCCTTTACATTCATCTTCAGCACAGGGGTTCCCTTTTTCTCGCCGAGTTCATCTTTTCCGCCGATGCTTACCCAAACTTTTTCCAGCTCGTCAGCGCCATTTTTCACGCCGTAAATCCCGTTTGTCGTTCCTTTAAGATCAATTTTTTTCAAAAGATCTTCTTTATTTAAAGTCTGTTTTGTAACTTTAAGATCTCCCTTATAATCATCCTCTTCAATAAACTTAAACTCATAGTTTCCGCTGATTTTATTTTCATTTGTAATATTCGGAACGATTACTTTATAAGCTGCCTCATTCACATGCAGAGTTTCCGGCGCTGTCGCCCCCGGCAATACTGTTATTTGATCATTTCCCACAAGTCCTGTCTCAGATGGATTCACACCTTGCACTTCTTCTACAGCTCCGTTACCATTGCAAAGTGCAACTAATCCCGTCATTTCTTCTATCGCCGTTTTTAAATTCTGTCCATAAGCTAACGACACTGTCTCTGCATTTGCAGATGTCAAATACAACGGTCTATGTGTAATAGTTGCGACATTCTGAACTACATTTTGCCCTTCTTCTACAACTAACTGATAGTTTGCCGTGCCGTTGCCTTCTACTGTCATATAATAAATTCCGGCAGCAACTGTCACGTTCTGTGGCTGTGCTACAACATCTTTTCCTGCAATCGCAGCTTTCTCTTTCGGGATTGTGATTTTTTCAGTATTTACTGTTCCCGTAAGTTCGATTTCAGTATTTCCGTCATATACTTTACTTGCTTTATTCCATGTTACATTCTCAAACGAAACTTCCTGCCTCTTTACAGTCAGCGTATAATCTACGCTTGCTTCTCTGTAGAAGTTTCCTTCTCCCGGAACTGCTTTAATCTTAATTGTTATTTTTCCTGCATTTTGCGGAATTACATGGATTGTATGATTTGATTCTTCCACGCGAACGTTCGCTACATTTTCAGCAAGTCCTGTATTCGGCGCGTCTTCTGACTGCGCAAATGCAACCTCTGTCGCAAGCGTTCTTCCTTTTAATGTATTTTCAATATCGGCAAGAGCAATTACGATTTCATCATTCCAGTGCTCCGTTCCGTAAGTCACTTCTTTTGAAACATCACCGTCTATCGTAATTGCCTGTGTTTTCCCATAACTTCCGGTTGCTGTTGCCGTCGCGCCTTCATATTTTTCATTACCGCTATACACGGCTTCAAACTGTTTCGCGCCGAGAAGACTGTCTGTCTCATATGTATATTCGACTGTAGCTGCCGCTTCTGCTTTATAGAGCAAAGTTTTTTGACCGCCTGTCACATCATAAAATATTACATTTCCTGAAACATCGGCTGGAAGACCTTTGGCTGTCAATATAACAGAACTTTGATCGTCTCCGCTTGGCTCTTTCACCGTCATACTAAAACCGTTAATCTGATTTTTAGACACGTTTACGGAAACTGTTTTTGTTTTCACCCCGTTTGTAACGCTGATATCCGCAGAGCCTTCGCCTTTTGCCGTAACCTTTCCGTTTTCAACAGATGCAACATTCCCATCTGTTGTGCTCCATGTATAAGCAAGTTCTTGCACCGGATTTGTTACTGATATATCATATGTTTCTCCGACTTTCAGACTAACTGAATCTGTCGTCGGCAAAAGTGTAATCTCTGACATTGTAAGCAGAATGTCAATATCCGCTTTCTCCGCCTCAACCGTAAACCGACCATCTTTTGTTGTCTCATATCCGGTTTTCTCTACTTCGTAGTTATATTCTACTCCTTCTTTTAACTCAATTTCTTTACTTGTCTCTCCGGCTTTAACCTCGATTTCCTTTTTCTTCTCATAGCTCGGATCATCATTACTTTGTAATTTCAAAGTAAGTGCGCCTATCCCGCGTGTTTCCTCTGCGGCATCTTTAAATTTCAGCGTAACTTTTTTTGCATCGCCAGCCGCCGCCTGAACCGTCATACCTGCATCCGGCAGTACCCAAGTCAGTACCATCGCCAGCGCAAGGACGAGCGCACATATCCTTTCTTTTAGTTTTTGCTTCTTTTTCATGCTTTCATCCCTTCCTGTTCTTCTTTGTTTTGCCGTTCTTTTGTCTGTCTCTTCCTCTGTCTGTTCCGGCTGTTCCATATATAGAAATACACGTTTCCGTTAAACAGAAAATGTGCATAAACCCCTGCAAGCGCAAATACCAGCGCCGTAATTGCCAGAAAATCATTCACTTCGATATGAAGCGCACAATAGATTGTCGCTGCGATCGACACGATCATAACTGCGTCTGCCGCAATCGCAGGCGTATTACTGAAAAAGCAGATCACTGACGGAAGTTTCCGTTTTCCTGCCTGTTCTGTCAGAGGCTTCGCCTTTCTCGCCAAAAACAAATATGCTACGATTCCAAGCAGAAGACCGAGCCAAAACAATGCCCCCGCCGCATATCCGATCTGTGTAAGATCGCCGTTTTTGTCAACGGCAAACGGAATCAGCGCCGGAGTCAGTGCAGACAGGAGAAATAATCCCATCACACCGAGAAATCCTTTTTTTACTGTTCTTGGTTTCAATCTGTTTCCTTCTTTCTGCTGCAAGATAAATCGATTAATATCTTTTTTTGTTTTCTTTAAACGATCTCATTCGTATGGATTTCCATAATTTCTTTTTTAATAACGAAATTCCATTCCGGTTTTTCATTTGTCTTTGCCTGAACAAACGACGTTTCCATTTCCGGCGTCAATAAAGTTGTTTCTCCGAATCCGGCATTTCTTTGTGCCGCTGTGCCGCCGTTTCTGCCGTTGAGCAATGTCGTTTCTTCACTTCCGCTGTTCAGCAGAGTCGTTTCTTCGCTTCCGCTGTTCAGCAGAGTTGTCTCTTCGCTTCCGCTGTTCAACAAAGTCGTTGCTTCACTTCCTCCGTTATCAGACGCTGCCTGCTGTGCTGTGTGAAGCTGCATTGTATGTTCTCTTCCTTCCGGATCTGCCGAATGGTAAACTTGTTCTGTGTACGCCGCGCCGTCTGCCTGTCCGCCTGCTGCCTGCTGCGCAGACATAACCGGAGGTATCCTTCCGCTTGGCGTCGTATAAAGGTCTGAACTTGTCGGCGTCGAATAATAATCCTGTCTTAACTTTCCTGTCTTTGCATTTTCTTCTTCCATCTGCTGAACGCTCTTTCGCTGCGCCCTTCCCGTGATAGCGTTAAACACATCGCGTATTTTAAATTGAAAGAAAAAGAAAACGCTCAGCGCCGCAAATAAAATTGTCAGCACAAGACAGATAATAAATCCGATATGAAGTATATTGATGATCTGTTCACTCTGCATCAGCATCCCCTCCTGTTCCCCGGGATTCAAATGCTACCTGCACATGCTCTTTCGCGCTGCTGATATTGTTCAGAATCTCCTGTTTTTTCTGCTCGTTGATATCCGTCTGATTTGCATTCGTCGATGCAAACGACGTTGTCTCCAGCGTCTTTTTCGTTTCTTCGAGTTCTCCCAGAAGTTCGCCTTTTGTCACTCCCGCACGTTTGAAATCAAGCGCGTTTTCATCAATCCTGTATACAAGTTCTTTATACATTACAAGAGCTGTCTCAGGATTTACCACACTTGTAAGATCTCCGTCCGTCAGGCTGACAAGATCGATCCAGTAGTCTCCGTAAGAAGTTGTGCTGTATCCGCTCTCATCCACTGAATCAAGAGAAGCATAGTACGCCGCGATACTTGCGAATCTTTTCGACAATTCCTTTTTATCTTTATCGAGGCTTTCGCTTTCCGCCGCTTTTTCAAACCATGTTTGAGACATTGATTTTCCGCTCTTTTCTCCTCCCTCATATGAATAAAAGTACGCCAGTCCCATTTGAAAAGCGAATTCGTCGTATTCTTCTTTATTTCCTTCAAAATAACTTTCATTTGTCCGGTTTCCGCTGCCTTTATATCCAAGAACCGACGTAAGCCGCGCTGTCTCTTCTCTGTCAAAATCGTTTTCCGACCCGTCTGCTCCGCGGATGCATAACTGCAAAAGATTGTGATACGCTTCTCCTCTTCGAGGGTCTATCTTAATTGCATCTGTATAATATTTTTCCCGTTCACTTTGTTCCGGCGAGTTCGCCGCCTCTTTTATATATCCTTCATAACTGCTCTTTGTCGTCATCGTCTCCCCGACTTTAAATCCGACGCATCCGAGAAGTGATGCGGCAGTCAGCGAACACATTGCAACGAACGTCCGCCATTTCCTCATCTGCCGTTTCCGGTATTCCTGATCTAATTCTCCGTAATGCTCCAGCGCGTACATCAGTTCCGCGCACGACTGATAACGGTCGTTCGGATTTCTCTGCGTACATTTCAGTACGATTTCTTCCAATCCTGACGAGAGCTGCGGATTCCATCTTCGGATCGGATACATCTCATACGGCGGAAGACTCGGATTATGTCCTGTCAGCAAATGGTACATCGTCGCACCCAGCGTATAAATATCGGTACGGGCGTCCGTCTGCCCATGCCCGCCGTACTGTTCGGGCGCTGCATATCCCTGCGTTCCGAGACAAGACGTATCTTCAATACTTGTCTCTTTAAATTCGCGGGCCGTTCCGAAGTCGATGATCATGATCTGGCCGTCCGGCTTCAGCATGACGTTCGCCGGTTTTAAGTCTCTGTAAATGATCGGCGGTTTCCTCGAATGAAGATACCCGAACACATCACAGATCTGTTTCGCCCATTCCACAACCCGTTCCTGCGGCTGCGCGCCTTCTTTTTTCAGCCAGTAATCGAGCGCCTTTCCTTCGATATAATCCATTACGATCAGGAACGTATCATCCCTGTCGATCACATCGATGATACTCGGTAAATGCGGATGATTTAACCGTTTCAAAATATCGGTTTCCGCGATCAGTCCCTGCCGTACAACTTCGTAATCTTTCACGCCGTCTTTTCGGACTTCTTTGATCGCCCATTGTTTATTTGCCCTCTCGTTCATCGCAAGATAAACGACGCTCATTCCGCCCTGACCGATCTTATTCAGTATTTTGTATTTACCGTCTATAATTGATCCTATTTCCAGCATATATTTATCCTCTAACACACCTTAAGGAGAATGACTGAAATATTATCTTTCTCCTGACGTGATTTATTCAATTCCGTACAATAGACCGCTGCGTCTTTCAGCGCTCTTTCCGTCTCCATTTTTTCAGGATCTATCAATTTATAAAATTCCTCTTCCGTGATCACATGGCGAAATCCGTCAGAGCAGAGCATATAAACTTCGCCCGACTTATATTCTCCCTGTGTAAACTCCGGAATGATCACCTCGCTTGCTCCGACGCATTGAAGAAGTACGTTCCGCTGCGGATGCACTCTCGCCTCATCCGGCGTCATTCTCCCTGCGGCAATCTCTTTTTGTACAAACGTCTGATCTTTTGTCAACTGAGTCATCCCCTGTCCGTCAATTTTATAGACTCTGGAGTCGCCCACATTCATCGTATAATATTTCCCTTCTGCCATCAGAAGTACCGCCGCAGTTGTTCCCATCGCAATATGGGAAATCTTTCCGTGATCGGCGATTCTTTGATTTACATCAAGGATCAGTTTATTTATTTCGTTTTCCAATTCCATACGGTTAATCCCATCAGCCGTCCTTCTCCGATAAAGAAGTTCCGGAAACTGAACTTCAAACCACATAGAAAATGCCTTGATCAAAGCGGCGCTGGCGACCTCACCTTTGGCAAGACCGCCCATTCCATCACAAACTACAGCAAGCATAACGTCGCCGTAGTCTGTGGATGCCTCTTTGATTAAGACAGAATCCTGATTCGTATTCTTTTTAATTCCTCTGTCACTATGTACAACACTTAAAAATCCCATTCTGCCTCTCACTGCCCTTTACTCTTTTGTCAATTATAATCAGCGCTTTTATCGTTTAGATCATGATGCATGAAATTCAAATTCTTCATCCGAAATCTTCAATGTCGATCTGTCTGTCAGCAGTGTTTCCTGATATGGATTTAACTGAACTCCGTTTACAAACGTGAAGTTGCTTGACTTCTGATCTGCCGCATAGTAATCAGAACCTTTCTTTGTGATCACTACATGATATCTGCTGACAGAAGTATTATCGGAAATACAATAGTTCACTCTTCTTCTTTCTTTTCCGATTGCAAAGTTCTGTGAATTGATCGTAATCTTCTCACCGTTTTTCTTTCTGATCAGATAAGCGCTTCCTGCTCCGTTAAGTAACGTTGTTTCGCCTGCTCCCGAATCAAGCAAAGTAGTCTCGCCTGCTCCATCCGGCTCTGCCTGATACGGCTGTGCGTAAGGCGCTTTCGGCTGTTCCGGTGCACGGTTCGGAGGTACTACAGCTCCGTTCGGCTGCTGAGGCATTCCTGACGGAGGAACATTTCCGTTTCCTGCCTGTGCTTTCTTTTTCTTCTTGCTGTTAGAAGAAACTACGATAATAATGATTACTACTACAACAACGATCACTCCTGCTGCGATTCCGCCGATCAACAGGAAGTTCATTCCACTTTTTTCTTCCAGATTTTCAACAGCAGCTTTTACATCTGATGTTGCCGATGTCACCTGTGCGTCTGTAGCCTCTGTATCGTTCGCAACTTTTTCTGCTTCTGAGATTGTATCGTTGAGAACTTTTACACTTTCTTCTGTGTAATTTTTCGTATCAACTGCTTTCGCCTTTGTAATTTCACTCTTAAGCGCTGTTACAAGATCTGCGTCCGGTCCTTCTTTTTCTTCCGGCTCTTCTTCATCAGGAGTCTGTGTTGTTGCCTGTGCCCCTGCATTAATATAGGAGATACCGAATGTGTCAAGACCACTCTTGATCGCGTTGATCTGTACTGCGTAGTATTTCTGATCTGAGCTGTTTCCATATGTAAATGTATTAACACCGATTACCGACTTGTTGGAATCTACAAGAGGACCGCCGGAATTTCCATGGTTAAGCTGTGCAGTGTGCTCGAAGAAATCAGCTCTTCCTCCGACTGTCAGCTTAGAAATCGTTCCGTCTGTTGCAGATACGTCAGCCGCCGTATTAAACTCTTTATTTTCGATCGAGTCTTCCGGGAATCCGTATGCGTTTACTGTCTGTGTCTGCTGAACTGTACTGCTGTCTCCCAAAGCAAGCGGTTTTCTGTCATAAATCTTATCCGACAGTTTCATTGCTACATAGTCCATCGTCTGACTCTGCACACTGTCATGGATCGTTGCCAGCACGCTCATGTCACGGTTCGCATATACTCTGATCTTCAGATGCGGATCGTTGTCTTTTAATTCGGATAATCCCAACGTTTCCATTGCCGCGCTTCTGATCGTCACACCAGGAGCAATCTCTTCATTCAAATTGAAAATATGATAGTTGGAAAGTACATACTCTTCATTGATCAAAAAGCAGCTTCCGCCTGACAACGCTACACTGTTTCCGTTATCATCTTCATACTCAAGCCATACCTGAAGCGTTCCGTCCGCCGGATTTTCCGCAGCGCTTATCGCTTTGGTATTTCCCGTCGATCCAGTTTCTGCTGATACCGATACATTCATGCCGATGATCATGCACATGAGTGTAAGAAATACCAACAGTTTTTTCGTTAGTTTTTTACCCATAATCTCTTCCTCCTGCTACATATAATATTTGTCATTATATGTATAATATAGGGTTTTCCTTTGTTCTCAAAGATGTGTCAACCTTTGTGGTCAGCTTTTTTGTCGGATTTTTATAGATTTTTTATATTTGCTTTTATATAATTATCCTGTATTAGTTTGTCTTTCAAAAAGTAATATCCCCCCCTGGTATTTTGCCATGTGGGAGTATTCTTTTTTACCGAGGAAAACATGTGAGAGGGAGATTAAGATTATGCCGGATTTTGCGACATTATTATCAGAACATATCCACAATAAAAACATCAAAACTTACGCTCTTGCCCAATACTGTAATTTGGATCGATCCAATATGTACAAGATTATAAAAGGGCAACGAAAACCGTCTTCTTTAGAAATGGTAGAAAAAATGTGTAAATTTATGCATTTGTCGCCTTCAGAACAGGCCGATATGGAAGAATCATATCACATTGCCCTGATCGGACGCGAAAACTATTACAGGAGAAAAGCCGTACAACAGTTTTTTGAAGAATTCCGTATTCCGACACTGCAGCTTCCGGCAACTTCACCTTCCAATGCGTCCGATTACGCCGACAATGCTACCTTGCTTCATTCTCATCTTGAGATCAATCGCTCGCTCCTTTACATCATCGCCTCGGAACTGAAAAAATCAGGTGGAAAGATCAGTCTGCTCATCCAGCCGGATTACACGTTTCTTATGAACATTCTTACAGCAGGTGATTATGCGTCCTCTTCTGTAGACATCGATCACATTATCTGCCTGAACAATAACCAGAACGTGTCATTTGCACGGCAAAATTATAATCTGAACTGCCTGAGAAATATTCTTCCTCTGTACAGTAATCATTATCAATATAACTGTTACTATTACTATGATGATATTGATGCCGTAACTTCAGCGTTTACTTTATTTCCTTATGCGGTTATCACTACTGAATATGCCTGTCTGATTTCTTCAGATATGCAGTCCGGCTTTATTACTAAAGACCCGGAGTCACTAAAGTTATTTTCCTATCTGTTCAGTCAGTACCTGGCGCAGACAACACCCCTGCTTCGCCCGGTCACAAATTTAGGCGGACAAATACAGTATGTCGAAAATACAATGCAGAACATAACCGAAGGTTATTTCTTTCAAATGCTTCCGTGCCTGACAAGGTTTTTGACAAGAGACATGTTAGAGACTTACATTGTAAAAGATCTTCCACACCGAAGCGAACTTCTCGACAGACTTCAGAACTATTTACATGAACTTCAATCAATTCCCGCCTCTGCCGACCTTACGTTTATCTGTTCTATCGAAGGAATAAGAAAGTTTTTAAATACCGGCCGCGTCGGAGAGTATCCTGCATATGCATATACTCCGCTGAACTTAAGCGATCGCCTCTTTCTGATTCGGCAGTTGGCAAACTCCATGCTCAACGAGCATAATCGGCTTTTGAAGCGGGCGATCGGCATGATCGACCATGAATTTTACCTCTTTGCCGGACGCCAGTACGGCTATTTCATGTTTCAGACTTCAAATACAGACCGGATGATCTACCTGAACATCGAAGAACCCGGACTGCTTTTTACATTTTTTGATTTTTGCGATACGCTTGACGATGAAATATTCTTCACATCTGAAGAAGCTTATAGAAAAATACACGATCTGATTCAAGAATACAGTAAATAAAAAATCCCCTGACCGCCGCAGATGTTTCTTTTGCATCTCGCTGTCAGGGAACTTTTTATTCTTTTTTGCAACGGCAGATTCCTTCCAATATTCCGATCAATTCCGGTATATCTTTTTTTACCGTATCATATACAATCGTAAGGTCTACATTTCCATATTCATGTACAATTCGATTCCGCAATCCTTTAATAGCTCTCCACGGAATGGATGGATATGTTTCTTTAAATTTTTCTGTCAATTTCTCGGAATTTTCTGCCACCTGTATTAGCCGAAACATAATAGAATCAACAAGAATCTCATCCTCTTCCAATTTCAATTTTGACAGGCTCTCCGTATGTGTTCTAATAAAAGTGAGGTCTGTAATAATCTTATCAATATAATATTGGTCAGTCTTCTTATTATCCATAAATTTTAATTCCATCCTTTAATATTTCATTTATCAATTCCAAATTAGACTCTAGCTGTTCACGGTTCAGAATATCAACTCTTTTATGAAGTCCTTCTCTTATTGCTTCTACCAAACCATAAAAATGTATTCCGGACACCGACGTTCCAAT
>ERZ827194.1106-NODE-1106-length-13418-cov-4.39377_pt1 | contig 13418 bp, 5 predicted proteins | sample MGYA00519777_ERZ827194 | MGnify/ENA primary metagenome ERZ827194 (study PRJEB31778, sample SAMEA3449277) | human gut metagenome | biome: human gut; feature: human-associated habitat; material: faeces | place: United Kingdom | collected 2010/2012 ...
TAGGTGAAATATCCGGTGAAACTATCTTTATTGATGGTACAAAAATCGAGGCAAATGCCAATAAATATACTTTCGTGTGGAAAAAAGCCGTTACAAAAAATCAGGCAAAACTGTTAATTAAGTTAGCTGATTTTGTAGCTGAATGTGAACAACTCTATGACATAAAAATAGTTTATGAAAATGTAATAAAAATCATACATTTAAAGAGACTACGCAAGAAGCTGTATGCTCTCAAAAATGCTGGAAATATCACATTCGTGCATGGTATAGGCAAGGCTCATTTGGAGACATAAAACAGGACATGCAGTTCAGAAGATACCTAAGCAAAGGGACTGCGAATGTACTCGCTGAAAGTACTCTTTTAGCAATTGCAAGAAACATAAATAAACTTCATAATAAGATTCAGAACGGTAAGACAGGAACACATTTATTTCCTTTAAAAAGTGCCTGAATTTAGAAATATCAAAATAAAAATTTTAAAACCTATATAGGTTTATTAAAGTACGCCAATTTTTGGAACATCCCATTCATTTTAATAAATAGTAACTTAAAAATCGTATTTTTATAGGAAAAAGAGGCTGGTACCCTAACGATTTTCAATCGTTAAAGTGACAGCCCCATTATACAAAAGGCACTTCGTGCCAGTGGTGCGCTCTTTTTATGGCAGACACGGTTAATCATTTGGTTGTGACCGGGTCTGTTTATTTGACTTCTGTGGATATACTTTGTGCCAGTTCGGCTACTGTTTCCTGTGGAAGTTCTGTATGAAATGCTACCTCTGTGATACTTTTACTGCTTTTTAGAAGCTTTACAGCAGACTGGACTTTTTTAATTCCGGCAGCTTTGGCATACCGGGTTAAGTCACACATCTGGAAGAGCCGCCGTAAAGCTGATTTTTTAGTACCTGTGGTATTGATGTTTCTTCACTACTGATAATTTCAAAGCTGGAATCTGTAATCCGTTCCTGCTCACTGCCGTCCGGCATTTTAATAAAATGCTCATTTTGCAGCAGGCAGACGGTTCCTTTTTTTTTATACTGGACTTGTGGGATTGTCGACAAGCATTTCAATGGATTTTCTAAAATTTTTTCAAGTCTTTTGGGATTTCAAACCGGTTATAAATGGTGTCTGAACGAATATAGAATGACATTTCAGAATCCGCAGTAAATTCCAAAAACCGTGAAAAAATACAGACGAAATCTAAAAAACTTAGATTTTAACAGTTAATCAGATTTTAAACACATATTAATTGATATAAAACTGTGCTTAAACTGTGATTTAGAATATATTCTATTGGTATAATAACATATTATTGCACATTTGGCAATAGCAATGGAAAATATAATAAAATCAGTGATTTTGACTAAAATACAACCAAAAATCAGTTGTCGTCTCTTGTCGAATATAGTACTCTAGAACTATATAAGGCTAATTTCTATACAAAAGAAGAATGATACTAAGGGAAAAAATAAACAAAAAAGGAGAGAGAAAAATGGACAGAATTCAACGCAAAAAACCGGAATTCCGGCGGATTGCAGCGATGATTATGGCGGTAGCCATGATTATTTCCGTGATACCGTTTCCGGAAGGGCTGTTTCATGTAACAGCGGCGGCAGCAGTAAAGATGTCGGCAACATGGACAGCTGCCAATTCAACATTAACCGATTCCGACGATGCCGAGGCGGCAAGTGTAAAAGGCGGAAAACTTACCAATGATACAGGCGATACGATTCAGATTTCAGGAACAGCCACATTTACAAAAAGGGATAGTGACTTTCTGGCAAATAACGGGGTGTCTTTGGACATTCCGGTTGTAGAGGGCGCAAAGACCTGTACGCTTACAATCGTATCTTATTATGATATTACAGAAAGTAATGCAAATCCAGTGCTTGTAAGCGGCATGGAGAATGTAAAAATCACAAGAACAGGAACAGGCGACTGGTCAACTTATACGATTACCGGTACACCGGATAAAAATGTGTCGGCAGTGACACTCACCATGCAGAAGCAGGAGTATTTTAGGTCTGTACAGGCAGATTCTTCAACCAGCCTTGCAGTGACTTCTGCCGGCTTTGCCGAAGGCGGGGACACGACGGCAGAATGGACTTACAGCAACGGAAGTGTAGTAGCTTCTAATTCGGCAAGCTCCATTCAGAAGACAACGGGAACCTATACAAATACAGACGGGGATGTCTTATATGTAGATGCATCTGCAGGTAAATTTGCACCGGATACGACTCAACAGTATAGAATCCAGATTAATGCAACAACCCAGATGACGATTCCGGCAGCGGGAGAGAAAGCAACTTTAACACTTATTATTAATAAAAATAATATTAGCACAGATACACAAAGCGTGCTAACAGATAAATATTTGAGTCTTTCAGGCACAGGTCTTTTAAAGGCAGAATGTACAAAAAATGAAGTGTATTTGGAAGATAACAATTACAGAAAAGTAGAAATTACCTGCTATCTGGATGGTGATGAAGGTGAATTAACATTAACAGCATTATCAAATACTTATTTTAAGTCCCTTGCCATTGCCTGTGAAACACTCGACAAGACAACGATTAAAGGAAGTATTACATCTTCTGCAGAAATCCCTGATGGAACAGCCATTGTTGCAACCAATCAGACAACAAAACTTTCCTATACGGGTGTAATTACAAACGGAACGTATGAGATCGCCGTTCCGGCAGAAGATGAAGAAATGACTTATGAACTGTCAGTCAGTGATGCAGAATATCAGATTGCATCCGGTGTGACAACACATGTTATCAGTAAAGACAAGAGTGCAGACATTACAGCGAATTTAAAGCTGGTGAAATTAAGTACCTGTGTTGTAACAGGCAGTATCAGCGGATTTGCTGATGATTATGATATCAGCAGACTGGATGTTTTGTTTAAGGCAGCTGGGGAAACAGAGTATGTGCCGGAAGTTACAGTAGATACAAAGAACAAGACCTATACGGCAAAGCTCGAAAAGGATATGCCGTACAGTGTAGCATTACAGGGTGTCAATGACTATGAACTGACTGCACCGGCAGAAAATGTTACCTATTCAGAAGACAGTACACTGAATATGACGGTAGCATTAAAGCCTACGTATCAGGTATCGCTTACGCTGCCGGATACACCGGATTTAAGCGGTAAAAATATCACGTATACCTATATAAATCAGGATGACGGATATACTTATATATTTAGTAATAAGGAAGCAATCTCATTAAGAGACGGTACGTATCTGTTACAGCTTTCAGGAGATTTTCTTGCACAGCCGTATTGCGTAAAGAGTGGTTTATATGTAACGGTTGCAGGGAAAAAAGCTGCACAGACACTTACATTTGAAGAAGTGACAAGCTGGTCCTTTGTATACAGTGATGATGGAAATTACTATCAGCAGAGTATCAATGGAACAACCGGTTATTATAATGGACTTTATGTTGATGCAGCAACAGGTAAGCTTGTACCAAACGGTCCTACACCGAATTCAGCACAGTTTACGACAGGCGCAAAGATTTCCGTGCCGGTCAGCGGAAAATGTACGATTTCGGTTGAAGCATATCAGGCGGAGCGTGCGCTGTATACAATCGGAGGAACTGCGGCAGATACGACAACGGCGGTTTCTACCTATACCTATGATTCAGAAGAAGCCGGAACGGTAGAAATCGTATCAACGGGAAGCGCATATCTTTGTAAAATATCCGTTGTCTATGCAGCAAAGGACGTAGAATATGTTGAACAGCCGGAAATGCCAAAGACATATGATTACGGTACACCGGATGCGCTGGTTGTACAGCCGACAGGTCAAAGACTGGTCGTTACACAGACAGGTGGTACTTTAACCGGAAAAGAAAGTATCAGTGACAGTGTCAGCTACTTTGGATTTAATGAAACAGCGGATATAAATAAGCTCACGGCAGATGTGACGATTTTAGAGTGCGGCACAAGCAGTTCTAACGGCGTGTTCTTTGGCGCATTTAACGGAAACGGCATTGCAACGGCAGGTATCCGCAAAGGTACGGAATTAAAGATGATTTATTCCAAATCTTCATCAGAAATGGTGGGTGCGGCAGGTGCACTGACAGGAAATGTGACTTTAGGAACACGTGTCAGATTTGAACTTGTAAAGACAGATGAAGGTCTGGTTATCAGCATTACACCAAAAGACGATAAAGAGCAGCAGATCGTTTATAAATATAGTTCAACAATGCTGCTTCAGACAGACCGTGAAAATACAGCCGTGTCCTATGGTTTTGTATTTGCAGGGGTCAAGGCTGTGATTCAGAATATGAAATATACAGCAGAAGACGGAACGTGTCTGTATGACCAGAACGCATGTTATTATGCGCAGGGTACGGCACCGGTAGTTGAAAGTGTAACAGCACAGCAGGCAGAAACAAGAGATTACATTACCGTAAGCTGGACGAATTCAGTAGAAGCAGACGGTGACGGTATGTATGTGCTTCAGGTATCAGATGACGGCGGTCAGACATGGAAAAATGTGGACACGGCTATTACAGATACAACATACCGGTATGAGCTGAAAAATGCCGGGAATTATAATTTCAGAGTCTGCGGAAAACTCGGTGTAAGCGGAGAGTACAATGACTTTGTTCAGACCGATGCGATTACGGTGATAGCACCGTTAAGTACACCGGCTGTCAGCATTTCCTCAACGGCAGACAAAGTAAAGCTTGCCTGGGATAAGGTATATGATGCAACAGCGTATGACGTATACCGTTATTCTTATGATGACACAGAGGAAAATGCTAAGAAAATTGCAACGACAACAGAATGTGCTTACGAGGATACGGACGTAACTGAAGAAATGCCGTATTACTATTATATTGTTGCCAATTCTTACATTGGAACCACATTGGATAACTACAGCAATCCGTCAGAAACGGTATGGGCAGTGCCAAGTGCCGGACATAAGGGAGATTATGTATACGAGGATGATGCGGTAGGATTTACGATTACAAAGAGGTCTTATGACACCGTATTTGATGGTAAGATTACCCTTGAAGGTGTCGTTGAAAAGGTGGCAGATGTTTCACTGGTGATTAACGGAGAAACAGTAGACACACAGAGTGTGAAAGCCAAAGAAACCTTTGCATTTGACGATAAGGAGATTGCACAGGGCAGAAATGATGTGGAATTACGGTTCACGGATAAAGATGGCAATGTCACAAGAGAAACCTTTAATTTTGTGTATCTGACGAATTATCAGAAAGTGGTTGATGCTGCTTATGATGGAACAGACGGCGAAGAGGTAAATGGAATTGCAACCTACAAGACCGTACAGGCAGCAGTCAATTCTGTAGCAGCGTCCAATGAACGGCGCGTTGTGATTTTTGTTAAAGAAGGCGATTACGAAGAACATCTTTCAGTGACATCACCGTATATTACACTCATTGGTGAAGACAGTGAAAAGACAAGAATTTATTATGATACCAAAGAATGGGTCGGCGGTGACATGAGCCAGCGCTGTGCAGTCAGCATCGGAAAGGCGGCAGCCGGATTTTCAGCAGAAAACCTGACCATTGAAAATACATACAAATACCTTGGTGACGGTTCGCTTTCCAATGAATCCTGCGATGCATTAAGAAATGATGCAGAAAATACTTTGTATGTTAATGTAAGAATTTTAGGATATCAGGATACACTTTGTGCTAATGCAGGAACACAGTATTATTACAAGTGTTATATTGCAGGAAATGTAGACTTTATTTACGGAAATGAGCCAAGGGCATTCTTTAATGACTGTAAGCTGGTATTCCGTTATAGCGCAGCTAAAAATTCCGGCTATGTATGTGCTCCAAAGACAGGAGCTGATGCGGCATACGGACTGACATTTTACAAGTGCCGTGTGCTTTCGGAAACGGGCTGTTCAGGCAGCAGATATTACCTTGCAAGACCGTGGGGAGCAGATGCCTATATTACATGGATTGACTGTTACATGGGTAAAATTCTCCGTGCCAATACTGCAAATCCGTATTCGGATATGAGCGGAAATCCGGCAGCAGGCGCAAGATTCTTTGAATTTGGAAGCTTTGGACCGGGTTATGCAATTAATGTTAACAGAAGACAGATTTCATCCGCAAAGGCGGAAGAAATGACAACCACCGGTTATTTAGGCTGGGATCCATATACAATCGTAGCGATGATTGGCGGAAGATATGTGGGAACCGTAAATACCGGTATTGAGAACAAATTTGTTGAGAAAGAATACGTATCCGATACCTATTCCGGCATGGAAGGTGATGATACCGGACTGGATAAATATGTACTCGAAGGATACGCACAGAGCGGAAAGACAACCGGCGGCGGATTATTAATGGAATCCTCTAAGGATTATTACACCGCAGGTTCAGCCGAAGAATTTTTACAGACTATCCAGAGTATAAAAGCAAGCGGCAGACCGTCCGTGCTCGAACTGACAAGTGATATTGCACTGGGAACGAACGAGGTTGAGGGCTTTGAGAATTACAAAGCATTTATTACGGCACATAAGCTTGCACCGCTGACACACCCGACACTGATACAGACAGGTGTATCCATGTTAAAGTTACAGGATATGAGTAACTTGACGATTTACTCAAAGAACGGTGCAAAGATTACACATACCTGCATTGATATTACAGGTTCAAGCAACATCATTATCAGAAACATCGAATTTGATGAAATCTGGGAGTGGGATGATGCAACCGAAGGCGCATATGACCGTAATGACTGGGACTACATGACAATTGAAAAGGGAAGTTCCAATATCTGGATTGACCATTGTACGTTCTATAAAGCATATGACGGTGTGATTGATGTTAAGACACCGGTAGACAGCAGCAACGTAACCATTTCATGGTGTGAATTTTTACCGGCGAGTGAAGACAGCGTATTTTTTGATACGATGATGAATGCCATGAAGGAAAATCCGGACAACTATCCGTATTATAAACATTTACTGGATGCGGGCATGACAGATCAGCAGATTTATAACTATGCATATGGACAGAAAAAGACACATCTGCTCGGACAGTCCGATACAGATACGTCAGCTAAAAACATTACCGTAACACTGGCAAACAATTACTACAAGGATTCAATGGACAGAATGCCAAGACTGCGTTTTGGTACGGCACACGTTTATAATTGTATTATGGATGCACAGGATTTAAGAAATATGCGTCTGGATATCCAGAATACAGTCGGTTCGGCATTTTCACAGAAGATTGTAAGCAACGGCGCTTCTTCGAACTGCGGTGCGCACATGCTTCTTGAAAACTGCTATATGTCCGGCATGACTAACGCATTAATCAGTGGTAACGGTGACAGTGAGGCCGGCTATATTAATGCATTTAACACGATGTATCTGCTGGATGGCAAAGAACAAGAATTAAAGATAACCTTGAACACGAATAAAGAAGGCGAAACGGCATTAGTTCAGGACAGAGGAGAATTTATAGAAAGTCTTCCATACAGCGGCTACACCCTGTACGCGGCATCAGACCTTGAAACACAGGTACAGCCTTACACAGGTGCCGGAAAGCTGACGATGACAACACTGCAGTGGGAAAAGACAGCTTACAATGATGTACATAAAGAACACACAGAGCATACATGGAATGACGGAGCAATCGAAAAAGAAGCAACCTGTACCGAAACAGGTGTAAAAGTTTACACTTGTACAGTCTGCGGAGACACAAAGGAAGAAGAAATTCCGGCAACAGGACATGTATGGGATGAAGGTAAGGTTACAACAGAAGCAACGACAGAAGCCGAGGGCGTAAAGACTTATACCTGTACGGTCTGCGGTGAAACAAAAACCGAAGTTATTCCGAAACTTGACGACAACAAGGGCGATGACAACAACGGTAAAACTGATGTAAGCATTGATGTTGTTGCAGGTGAAAATACACCGGCAGTTGCAGTTGAGGGAACAACCGATGACATTGTAAAGAAGGTTCTGACACAGGAAGAACAAAAGTCTGCGGCCAATGGTGCAAAGACAGCGATATCTCTTCATATAGCAGATATTACCGCAACCGTTTCAGATACTGAGAAGGAACTGATAGCAAAGAAGTTATCAGACGGACAGAGTGCCGGAATGTATCTTGATATTGTATTAAAAGCGGAAGTTGGAGAAAGTACCCGTGTTGTTACAGATACAAATGAGGCGCTGACAATGAAGATTACAGTTCCTGAGAGCCTTCGCAATACGGATACATCAAAGAAGAGAACGTATGATATTGTAAGAGTTCATGGAAAGGATGCAGTTGTTTTATCTTCTGAATTCAATCAGGATGATATGACCATTACATTTACAACCGGTCAGTTCTCAACTTACGCAGTTGTGTATAAAGATACAGCTGTGACACCGGAACAGCCGACAACACCGGAACAGCCGACGACACCGGAACAGCCGACGACACCGGAACAGCCGACAACACCGGAACAGCCGACGACACCGGAACAGCCGACAACACCGGAACAGCCGACAACATCGGAACAGCCGACAATCCAGAATACGGAGAGTACGGAAAAAACAACGGCGGCAGACAATGCAGCAGAGGAAACGCAGGTTCAGACAGGTGATTCTGTTTCATCTGGCAAGGTGGCCGGTATCGTGATTATTCTGATTGCCAGCATGGCAGTGATTGGTTTTGTACTTTTTAAAAAGAAAAAAAACGATACAGAAGAATAATTGCAGATATCATAGGCGGGAACTTTTGACCGCAACATCTGATTGCATAAATAGTTAAAAAAATGAAAAAAAGCGGGCGCTAAATGAAAGTTAGGCGCCCGCTTTGTCTTGTAAAAAATATAAATTTATGATATCTTTAATAGAAAGGATTGGATAAAAAATAAAAGCTGTATACAGGAATAAATTTATATGCAGAAGTTATTGGAGTAACGGATTGGAGTTATTATGATACGTGTGGATGTAAAAGATTTAAAAGGTGATGAAATACTGGCAGTCCCTGTGATGTCAGCATCTGATACGGTTCTTGTACAGTCCGATACAGAGTTAAAGGAAGAATATATTCAAAAGCTGACGGACCAGCGGATCGGCTATGTATATGTAAAAGAACAGACCGGCAGCGGACAGATTGTAAAAGAACGGAAAGAAGAAAAAGAGCCGCAGCAAAAGAAAATATACAGGCTGGATGAAACGACAGACCGTTCAAGGGAAATTGTCGCGGGGATTCTCGACAGACATATTTATAAACATAATTCGGATTTAAAAAAGATTGGAGAGGCGGCAGAAAATATTATTGATTCTGTACTTTCAGACCATGATGTCCTGACCAATGTGACGGAAATCCGCAATGTCAGTACAGATATGTATACACACTGTATTAATGTGTGTTCATTAGCAACCATTCTGGCATTGAAGCTGAAGATGACAGAGCGTCAGGTACATAATGTGGCACTTGGGGCGATTCTGCATGATATTGGTTTAAAGTATATCCGTGTACCGTATGAGAATATTAGTATTGAAGATATGAATTACAGGGATTTACTGGAATATAAAAAGCATACCATCTATGGATACAGCTCCGTAGAAAAAGAAGAATGGCTGTCCGATACGGCAAAAGAGATTATTCTTCTTCACCATGAAAACGTAAAGGGAACAGGCTTTCCGTTCCAGCAGAGAAATGGCAAGTTAAAGGCAGAAGTGCGCTTAGTATCCGTTTGTGATGATTTTGACAGCCTGGTGAGTGGAATCGGTAACCGGAAGATGAAGATTTATGAAGCCATCGAGTATATCAAGGTGCATACGGGCATGGAATATGATGCGACCATTGCGAATAAGCTGCTTGAATCGGTAGCAGTGTATCCGGTTGGCATGAATGTCATGACGAATGAAGGAGAAATCGGTGTGGTTGTACGCCAAAACCGGGAGGTTACAGACCGTCCGGTAATCCGTATGCTGCGATATGCAGATGGAACAGATTATAAAGAAGAAGTGGAAAAAGATTTGTTAAAGTATCTGACGGTATTTATTGTCGATACATTATAAGCAGAGGAGTTTATTCAAAAATAATATATGAATTTATATATGAGAGCGCTTGGATTTTCAAGGATGGATTCCAAAGCTGAGGCAGAATTTATACAAGAGGGGATAAAAGAGTGCATTGATGAGGGGCTGGTGCTGAAAAATCAAAAATTAAACAGGGGTTCAATGGTGGTAGCAGCAGGCGAATCCATGGGCGTTTATATTTATGGAAGATATGAGGAAAACCGGTTTGTCTATGAATATCATTTTCCATTTTTAATGGGAAGCGTGGGAACGCTAAATGATGAGATTACGATAGAGCGGCATCTGGATAAGGAGTCGTTTGCAGCAGTCTGTGATGAGGCAAAGACAGGGGTTACGCTGATTTTTTATTTACAGAATATTATGGATTATCTGGATTATCTGGTTAAAGCAGCAGGGAATCAGAAGCTTCCGGAACTGCTGGACACAAGAGGTGCTTCCGTAAAAAATCCGGTTCCGGGTAAACGGGCAGTCATGACGGCATTATCCATTGGCGGGATGATACTGCTTCCAATCCGCAAAAAGCAGGAAAAGGATAAAGAAGCGGAGGAAAGCAGAAGACGGCGTATTGCGGCAGCTAAAAGGGGTGATGAACAGGCAATGGAGAGCCTGACCCTTGAAGATATTGATACTTATACGGAAATCTCACACCGTATTATCCATGAAGATGTGTTTTCCATCGTAGATTCAACATTTATGCCGTGCGGTGTCGAATGTGACCAGTATTCTGTGATGGGGGAAATTCTGGAGTTGTCGGAGGTAAGAAATACTTATACAGATGAGAAAGTCTACCAGATGACACTGGAATGTAACAATATGGTGTTCCGCATGGCGATTAACGAAGCGGATCTGCTGGGGGAACCGGCAGTCGGACGGCGTTTTAAGGGACAGGTATGGCTTCAGGGCAGAGTGCAATTTTAATAAAATGTTAATAAAATATTAATTTTGCAAAATAGATGGCAATTTATAGGAGATTGTGTTAGTATGAAACAGTGAATAACTATAAGAGTTTAAGAATATTAATAGGAGATGAAATTATGAGTAAGAAACTTCGTGGAATCGGAGTGCAGCTTGTCGGATTTTTTGTACTGGCAATTTTGATTCCAACATTGATACTTGCATTCAGGGCAATAGAAACAACAAAATCAGCCCAGACAGAAAATTTGAAGCTGACAAGTGTACAGACATTACAGGAAACCAAGATGGGATTTACTAATTATCTGAAAAATATCAGTCAGCCAATAGACCTTTTAACAAGAAATGATGCCGTAAAGCATCTGGAAGACAGGGGCGATTATGATACGAATGTAACAACAGTACAGGATGCATTAATTGCTTCCGTTAAAGTTACAAACGGTGCAGAAAGAGCGTATTTTTCAACTGTTACGGGACACCTGATCACAGGCTGGACAGAGTGGGATAATACAAAGAATAAGCTGGGTAACAAAAAGTCTATCCAGGACGGTGTGAATAAATACAGCAAAAGACTGGTATAAGTCTACAATCGGTTCACCTGCAAGAAACAGCGTATATGCACAGTTTACAGATCCTTATACAGATTCACAGGGAAATACTGTCATTACCGTTTCACAGGAAATCAAGTATTCAGATAACAGCAACTATGGTGCAGTTGCCATGGATATTAATTTTGAAGAAATGACCAATTATGTACAGAGCATCGGTCTGTTAAATACAGGTTATGTGGTTCTTGTAAACAAAGATGGTAAGATTATTGTAAATAACGATAAGAATACATATTCTTCAGACAGTGTAAGCAGCTACAATTTCTGGAGTAAGTTAAACGCAGAGTCGCCGGAAGAAATTTACAATGTTCAGGATTTTGATGAAAAGATTAACGGAAAGACAGTACACGTTGTAGTAGCCAGAGATGAAATTACAGACTGGACACTGGTTGGTTTTATCAGTTCCAATGAAACAGCAAGCGTTGTGAATAAGATTGTTAATGCAACGATTTCATCCGGTATTATTTCATTTATCATCGGTATTGTCATTGCATTATTTGTAACAATGATGTTTACAAAGGAAATCAAGAAGATTAACAGTGTTATGCAGGCTGTTGCAGACGGTGATTTAACACAGAGAATTCCAATTAAGAAGAAGAATGAGTTTGGTGAACTTGAAGGTAACTTTAATGAAATGGTTGATAATGTATCCATACTGATTAAGGATGTGGAAGAACGTTCACAGGTTATTATCAAGGCATCAGATAATATTTCTGAGATTTCCAAGACAACAACCGAAACAACAAATCAGGTTTCTGAAGCAATCCAGAGTGTATCCATCGGGGCACAGGGGCAGGCGGAAAGCACGAACAATGCGACGAAGGAAGTTGAAAATCTCGCAGAGAGATTACACGAAACAAAGGCATATGTCAGTGATATTAACGATATGTCGATTGAAACCCAGCAGATGAGTAACAAGGGTATCACGATTGTAGAAGATTTAATCGGCAAGGGCGAGCAGTCTATTGAAAATTCAAAGATTTCCCAGTCCGTTGTAGATGAAATGATTCAGAGTATTGAAAAGATTAACTTCATTTCCAATGCCATTACAGAAATTACAGAACAGACGAATCTGTTATCACTGAATGCAAGTATTGAAGCGGCAAGAGCAGGTGAGAGCGGCAGAGGTTTCGCAGTTGTAGCAGATGAAATCAGAAAGCTTGCAGAACAGTCACAGCAGTCAACCGATGAAATCAAGCAGATTGTTGCCGAGATTACAGATAAGTCTGCACTGGTAGAAAAGACACTTGATGAAACGAACCAGATTATCACTGAACAGAACCAGTCTATTCAGGATACAAAGGATCTGTTTAATACAATTTCAACCTCTATCAACGCTTTAACGGAAGGTCTTGACAACATTGCCAAGTTAAATGAGCAGATGGATAACAGCAGAGGAAATGTAATTGACAGAATGGAAGATGTCGCTTCTATTTCTACAGAAACAGCAGCTGCATCCGAAGAAGTAACTGCTTCCGCAGAAGAAGTTAATGCAACAATGCACAATTTAAATCAGTGCACAGTAGAGCTTGATGAAATCGCAGTTGCATTAAAAGAAGCAATCAACAAGTTCAAGTTACAGTAGGCATAACGAGAAAGCAATTGACCGTTTTAGCTAATTGTGATAGAATAAGGACAGTCTGAAATCTTCAGACTGTCCTTATTTGTTCTCTTAGTTAAATGGATATAACGAGCGCCTCCTAAGGTTGTGCTCTACCAGCTGCCTTACGGGGAAAAGTGATCGTTGCCAGTCTCAATTTAATATAAGTCTCTGTAGCTCAGCAGGATAGAGCGTTCGCCTCCTAAGCGAAAGGCCGTGGGTTCGAATCCCGCCAGGGACGCCAGCAAACACGC
>ERZ827194.1107-NODE-1107-length-13410-cov-6.05833_pt1 | contig 13410 bp, 10 predicted proteins | sample MGYA00519777_ERZ827194 | MGnify/ENA primary metagenome ERZ827194 (study PRJEB31778, sample SAMEA3449277) | human gut metagenome | biome: human gut; feature: human-associated habitat; material: faeces | place: United Kingdom | collected 2010/2012 ...
ATACACAGGTGTTTATATATATCACATTACAACAAGGAGGAGCAATAACATGAAGTTAATGGACAAAGCAAAACAGGCTGCACTTGCAGCAGCAGTTAAAACAGGTCTGGGATATCTGGAGAAGGACCCGGAAGTAAATATACCAAAACTGATGGAACTTGTAGATGAATTTGTACCGGATGGCTGGTATGAGTCACAGAGAAATGCAATCCGTAATGCAATCCAGAATAAGGACAGCAACTGGTATAAACTGATCCTGAGGATTTATGAGCTGGATCCAGGAGTACGTGAAGCATTCTTTACAAACTTTATTATCAATGCCAGCTTAAAAGGAAGTGCACTTCAGGAAGAAACAGCAGAAGAGAACAACTGTAATGTTCCATGGGCAATCCTTCTTGATCCTACAAGTGCCTGTAATCTGCACTGTACAGGATGCTGGGCAGCAGAGTATGGTCACAAATTGAATCTTGATTTTGACACCATCTGTTCTATTGTAGAGCAGGGCAGAAAAATGGGAACTTATATGTACATATATACAGGTGGTGAACCGCTGGTACGTAAGAAAGACCTGATGCGTATCTGCGAGAAATATCCGGACTGCGAGTTCCTTTCCTTTACAAATGGTACACTGATCGACGAAGAATTCTGCCAGGAAATGCTTCGTGTTAAGAACTTTGTTCCGGCAATCAGCCTGGAAGGTTCTGAGGAAGCAAACGACGGACGTCGTGGAGAAGGTGTATATCAGAAAGTTATGCATGCAATGGAACTTCTGAAAGCTCATAAACTTCCGTTTGGTGTATCTACCTGTTATACTTCTGCAAATGTGGACAGTGTAAGCAGCGAGGAATTTTTTGATCACATTATTGACTGTGGTGCATTATTTGTATGGTTTTTCCATTATATGCCGACAGGTAATGACGCTGTAGTAGAATTAATGCCGAATCCACAGCAGCGTGAGAAGATGTATCACAAGATCAGAGAGTATCGTTCTACAAAAGCTATTTTTGGAATGGATTTCCAGAATGATGCGCAGTATGTAGGAGGATGTATTGCAGGAGGAAGACGTTACCTTCATATTAATGCGAATGGTGATGTAGACCCATGTGTATTTATCCATTATTCTAATGCAAATATTTATGAAAATACTCTGCTGGAAGCATTGAAGAGTCCGATTTTCATGGCATATCATGACGGTCAGCCGTTTAATGAAAATATGCTTCGTCCATGCCCGATGCTTGAGAATCCGCAGAAGCTTCGTAAGATGGTTGAAGAATCCGGTGCGAAGTCTACAGATTTGCAATCTCCGGAGTCTGTGGAGCATCTCTGTGCGAAGTGTGATGCTTATGCAGAACATTGGGCACCGAAAGCAGAGGAATTATTTCCTGTAAAAAATAAGTAACTTAATAATAAGAAAAAATATTAACTCAAAATTTAGCCAAAGTTATCAGAGAAAGTTCCCTGTCCGGTCATCCCCTGTCCGGATGGGGAACTTTCTCGTCTGTGAAAGGAAGTGTGTGAAGCATTTAAAAAATAACTTGCCTGAGTGTGCGACATGTATTAAAGTTATGGTGTTAACCTGTATGATGGATATGTAGAAGTTCTCGTAAATAATGTATTTAAGAGGATGGCTGTAGATTTTTTAGTATGAGAGAGTGGTAGGGATGTTAAAAACTTTTTTAGTAGAGGATGAAGTTGTGATCAGGGAGATGATTAAGAAGATGATTCCCTGGGAGCAGTATGGATTTGAACTGGCAGGAGAAGCATCTGATGGGGAGATGGCACTGCCGTTGATATTAAAGAGCAAACCGGATCTTCTGATCACTGATATTAAGATGCCGTTTATGGATGGTCTGACATTATGTAAATTGGTGAAGAAGGAGTTGCCGGACATTAAGATTGTGATTCTTAGTGGCTATGATGACTTTAACTATGCGAAGCAGGCAATCAATATTGGTGTGGAGGATTATCTGCTGAAACCAATTACTAAGAATGCATTTATTGAGCGTTTGGAGGAGATTCATAATCGTTATGAACATGAGAAGACGCAGAAGGAATATTATGAGAAATTCAAACTGGAGATGCAGGAGTATGAGAGGAATGCGAGCCGTGATTTCTTTGAATCTCTGGTGAGAGCGGACTTTGATCTGGAAGAGATTTATCGGAGAGCAGATCGTTTGAATCTTGATATTGTGGCAGAGGCTTATAATATTCTGATTTTTACACCGGATGCTTCAGACAGCAGTTGTAATTCGTCGGAAGGATATTCAGACTGGGAGGCAGAAGTACATAAGAAGATTGAGAATTATTTCCTCAGTCATCCGGTTGCGATGCTTTTCAGACATCAGGTGTTCAGTTATGCGATTCTGGTCAAGGGGCAGCGAGATACGATAAAGAAGAATACATGCGAATGTGTGGAAACAATTCAGAAGATCATGGAAGAAACCAGAGCAAATGTGGACTGGTTTGTGGCAGTCGGCGAGGAGGCAGACCGTCTGAGCAGAATTAAGCAGAGTTATCACACGGCTGCAAGAACTTATGCATTCCGTTATCTGTATGACGGGCATATTCTTTATTACAATATGCTTGAGCAGGTAAAGGAGAATTCAGCAGATACTTCAAAAACAGAAGCTGTTCAGCTTAAGAATGTGAATATCAATGCCCTGAATCCGGAAATCCTTCAGAAATTTTTAAGCAGTGGTCTGGAAGATGAAGTAGACAGTTTTGTCCATGATTATTTCCATGCTATTGGCAGGGAACCGATGGAATCACTGGTGTTCCGTAATTATGTGGTTTTGAATGTGCGTTTTTCTGTACTGTCATTTCTTAAGAAAATTGGATATGATGATACGGAATTGTCCAGAGAAGAGACAGATGATGTTGTGAAGAAGACAAGCCAGTCTACAGAAGCTTCTGTTGCATATGCAGAGGAAGTCCTGAAACGGGCCATTGCAATCCGTGATGAAAATGCAGGCAGTCAGAACAGAAGTGTGTTGAAGCAGGCAATAGATTTTATAGATGGACATTATATGGATGAAGAGATTTCTCTGAATAGAGTGGCGCATGCGGCGAATGTGAGTGCCAATCATTTCAGCGCGCTTTTCAGTCAGAATATGGGACAGACATTTATTGAGTATCTGACTTCGCTTCGCATGGACAAGGCAAAGGAGCTGCTTCGCTGTACTTCCAAACGTTCCAGTGAGATTGCAGGGGAAGTGGGATATAAGGATGCGCATTACTTCAGCTATCTTTTTAAGAAAACTCAGGGAATGACTCCGAGTGAGTATCGTAAGACGAGAGGAGAAGTCTGATTCATGAAGCAGAAACAGGAGAAGCTGGAAACAAAGATGAAGTGGATGCTTCTGAGCACTATGATCCCTATGACAATTCTGATCATAGTGCTTCTTGTTTTTTTCTGGCATTATACAAATGAATATAATCAGTTGTCTAATAATCTGGCGGTGAGTTCGGAATATAATGCAAACTATAGAAATTCCAATAATGATATGAGCTTTAAAGATGAAGTGGATATGGATATCTATTATGTGACTATCGGGCGAAAAGGTAAGGACGGGCTGCCGACAGAGCAGGTAGACAAGGCAATCAGTACTGTGGAGAGTCTGAAGAAAACCACATCAAAGAAGGAAAGCCTGCGTTCTCTGAAATATCTGACTAACTATCTGGAGAATCTTAAGAAACGGATGAATCAGCTTCTTGAGATAAAGAATTATCAGGAACGACAGGAATTTGTGGCAAATAATACAGAAATCCTGACCACGCTCTTTGAGAAAGAAATGCAGAATTATATTTATCAGGAGGCGACGGAACTGGTGCAGATAGAGTCTCAACTGGCTGGAAATGTACGTCTGACGATCATCACTATGTGTGCGGCGATTTTGGTTGCTACGGCTATTCTGTTGCGGCGTTCTTTCCGTCTGACATACAGCATTACCAAACCGATTTCTGAAATTCTCCATAATATTAAGAAGGTTGGAAAAGGAGAGTACAAAACTATTAATGTAGTGTCTGCCGACAGTGTTGAAATCCAGGAGCTTGATGCCGGTACCAGAAAGATGGCAGGAAGGATTGAAGGGCTTCTTGAGAATGTGCGTAAGGAGCAGGAGGTACAGCATATGACGGAGCTGCAGCTGATCCAGGCACAGGTAAATCCGCATTTTCTGTATAATACACTGGACACTATTGTGTGGCTGGTGGAGGGTGGTATGCAGCAGGATGCAGTGGATATGATCACAAGTCTGTCTGTTTTTTTCCGCACTTCGCTTTCGAAGGGGAAGGATATCATTCCGCTGTCGGAAGAGAAACGCCACACATTGAGTTATCTGGAGATTCAGCAGTCAAGATACAGGGATATTATGGAATTTGAGATTAATATTCCGCCGGAACTGGATGAAGTGATGGTGCCGAAGCTTACTTTGCAGCCGTTAGCGGAGAATGCTCTTTATCATGGAATTAAGAATAAGCGTGGAAAAGGTAAGATTCTTATTGAAGGATTCAATCTGGGAGATGATATGATGCTGAGAGTGACTGACAATGGTCAGGGAATGACACCGGAACGTCTTTATGAAGTACAGGAAGCCATCCGCACCGGTGAACGTGCCGGGTTCGGACTTGCTGCGGTGTCAGAGAGAATTGTACTTTATTATGGTCCGGGTTATGGACTGAAGATTTCTTCTACAGAGGGAGAAGGTACGGTTATGGAAGTGTATATGGCGAAAAAAATTAACCTGGATAACAATTCAAGATAAACAAAGAAAAAGCTGCATGAAGTTAAGAATCTTAACAGATATGCAGCTTTTGTTATGTATTCAGGTGGATAAAGTCAATTATTTTATTGTTTATTCATATCCAATAACAGTTTTATGGCCTGCTGATAGAGACTTACGAAGGTCTGCCAAATAATGGAATGTATGAATTATGTCGACTAATGCTGGATTGTGCAAAGTGAATATAAAAGAAAGTTGATAATTTATTTCTGTATTTATAATGCACAATAAAAAATCCAACTTCCGCAATAAAAAAATAAACTTTGTATAAATTATGAACAAAATATGATAGAAGAATAAACTTTTTGCGGAAAATATTCTATGGAATTTTCCTGGATTTTTACTATAATAAAGACATCTTAAATGAATCGGGAGGATTTACAAAATGAAGAAAAAAATCGTGTCAGCTTTATTAACAGCAACAATGGTATGCGGTATGAGCGTTGTTCCGGCAGTGGGTGTAGCAGCAGCGGACGACACAATCACAGTTGGTTTCTCACAGGTAGGTGCTGAATCTGACTGGCGTACAGCTAATACAGAATCCATGAAATCCACATTCAGCGAAGAGAACGGATATGAATTAATCTTCGACGATGCACAGCAGAAACAGGAAAACCAGTTAACAGCAATCCGTAACTTCATCCAGCAGGAAGTTGATTACATTCTTTTAGCTCCTGTAACAGAGACAGGTTGGGATACAGTTCTTCAGGAAGCTAAAGATGCTGATATTCCTGTAATCATCGTAGACCGTATGGTTGATGTATCTGATGACAGCTTATATACAACATGGATCGGAACTGACTCCTTACTCGAAGGAAGAAAAGCAGCTGAATGGCTGAATGCATACACAACAGCTAAGGGAATCGATGCAAAAGATGTTAACATCGTTGATATCCAGGGTACAATCGGATCTACAGCTCAGATTGGACGTTCTAAAGGCCTTGAAGAAGGTGTTGACAACTATGGATGGAACTTACTTGCTCAGCAGTCCGGTGAATTCACACAGGCTAAAGGACAGGAAGTTATGGAGTCCATGCTGAAACAGTATGACAATATTAATGTTGTATACTGCGAGAACGATAATGAAGCATTCGGTGCTATCGATGCTATCGAAGCAGCTGGTAAAACAGTAGGATCTGATATCGCAAACGGTGAAATCATGGTTATGTCTTTTGATACAACAAATGCTGGTTTAACAGATACATTAGCCGGCAAGATCGCATGCGATGTTGAGTGTAACCCATTACACGGACCACGTGCAGAAGAACTGATCAAAGCTCTTGAAGCTGGTGAAGAAGTTGAAAAACTGAACTATGTAGATGAAGAAATCTTTGCTACAGATGATACAGTTGATAAAGTTAAAGCTGTAAACAGTCTTGATGAAGAGGGCGAATATGACGTAACACCTATCACACAGGAAATTATTGACGGACGTGCATACTAATTTTTGACAACATATAATAGACGTGTAATAGAAGAAATATAAACAATCCGGAGCGTGGTTCATAATTCGGAGAAACCCGGATTTATGAATCACGCTCTCTTTATGCCGAAATGATTTACAGATACCCGCTTTACTGAAGCTTTTCAGTAAATGAGGGGTAAACCAGTTTAGAAAGCAGGTGGAAAGAATATGGAACAAAATGTAGTATTGGAAATGCGTGATATCAGCAAAAACTTTACAGGAGTCCGTGCCCTTTCCCATGTGGACTTTACCCTTCGAAAGGGCGAAATCCACGCACTGATGGGGGAGAATGGTGCAGGTAAATCAACACTGATTAAGGTGCTGACCGGTGTACATGAATTTGAAAGTGGAACAATTCATATGGCTGGAAACAGTAATGCCATTATTAACCACTCGCCTCAGGAAGCGCAGGCAAATGGTATCAGTACAGTATATCAGGAGGTAAACCTTTGTCCCAACCTGACTGTAGCTGAGAACCTTTTTATTGGCAGAGAACCGAGAAAGATGGGAATGATTGATTGGAAGCAGATGAATGAGCGCTCAGGAAAACTTCTTGAGAGCCTGGACATTCATGTGCCGCCAACACAGATGCTGGATGAATGTTCCATTGCGATTCAGCAGATGATCGCAATTGCCCGTGCAGTGGACATGAAGTGCCAGGTACTGATTCTCGATGAACCGACATCTTCACTGGATGATGATGAAGTTGAAAAGCTGTTTGTACTTATGAGAAGACTTCGTGACGAAGGTGTAGGTATTATCTTTGTTACGCATTTCCTTGAGCAGGTATATGCAGTCTGCGACAGGATTACAGTTCTTCGTAATGGTGAACTTGTTGGGGAATATGAGACGAAAGATCTTCCGAGAGTAATGCTGGTTGCCAAGATGATGGGTAAGGATTTTGATGATCTTGCAGATATTAAAGGCGATCATAAAGACAAGAGAATCACAGATGCAGAACCTGTAATCGAGGCAAAAGGATTATCTCATAAGGGAACGATCAAACCGTTTGATATTACCATCAATAAAGGTGAGGTTATTGGTCTTACCGGACTTCTGGGTTCCGGACGTTCTGAATTGGTTCGTGCAATTTATGGGGCGGATAAAGCTGATACAGGAACTTTAAAAGTAAAGGGAAAAGAAGTAAAGATCAATACTCCGCTGGATGCCATGAAACTTGGTATGGCATATCTTCCGGAAGACAGAAAGGCAGAAGGTATTATTGCAGATCTTTCTGTAAGAGAAAATATTATTATAGCGCTCCAGGCTAAACGCGGTATGTTCCATCCATTAAGCAAGAAAGAAATGGAGGATGCTGCTGATAAGTATATTAAATTACTGCAGATTAAGACAGCAAGTCGTGAAACCCCGATTAAGAGTCTGTCCGGTGGTAACCAGCAGAAGGTTATCCTTGGAAGATGGCTTCTGACTAATCCGGATTATCTGATTCTGGATGAGCCGACCAGAGGTATTGATATCGGTACTAAGACAGAGATTCAGAAACTGGTTCTTGATCTTGCGGATCAGGGAATGGCAGTTACATTTATCTCCTCAGAGGTTGAGGAAATGCTCCGCACCTGCTCCCGTATGGCAGTTCTTCGTGATGGCCAGAAGGTAGGGGAGCTGGAAGAGGATGAACTTTCCCAGAGCGGAGTTATGAAAGCTATTGCCGGAGGTGACGATAAATAATGAATAAGAGTAAATTAAAGAAAATAACAAGTGCACGTCTGTTTCTTCCTATTGTGTGTCTGATCGCAGTACTTTTGCTGAATGTGATCAGAACACCGGATTTCTTTAATGTATCAATCCGAAACGGTGTACTCTATGGTTACATTGTTGATGTTATTAACCGTGCTTCAGAGCTGGTTATCCTTGCAATCGGTATGACGCTGGTAACAGCAGCTTCCGGTGGACAGGATATCAGTGTTGGTGCGATCATGGCAGTTGCAGCGGCTGTCTGCTGTCAGATTCTTTCCGGCGGACAGGTTTCTGTAAATGATTACCAGAATCCTGTGATCCTGGCAGTTATCGCAGCGCTTCTTGCATCTGCATTATGTGGTGCATTTAATGGATTTCTGGTTTCCAAGCTGAATATTCAGCCAATGGTTGCAACTCTGATCCTTTACACAGCCGGTCGTGGTATTGCTCAGCTGATCACAAACGGACAGATTACTTATATTCGTGTGGATTCCTTTAAGATGGCTGGTGGATATATTGGAAAATGCCCGATTCCTACACCTATTTTCTTTGCAATCATTACAGTTGTTATTGTGTACCTGATTTTGAAGAAGACTGCTCTTGGGCTTTACATTGAAAGTGTTGGTATCAATGGAAAGGCAGCTCGTCTTGTGGGATTAAATTCTACGATGATTAAATTCCTTACCTATGTTATCTGTGGTGTACTGGCTGGTATTGCCGGTATTGTGGCATCCAGCCGTATCTACTCTGCAGATGCAAACAACATTGGTCTTAACCTGGAAATGGATGCCATCCTTGCAGTTGCGCTTGGCGGAAACTTCCTTGGTGGTGGTAAATTCAGCCTGATCGGTTCCGTAATCGGTGCCTACACTATTCAGGCTCTGACCACAACACTCTATGCGATGAACGTAAAAGCAGACCAGCTTCCTGTTTATAAGGCAATCGTAGTTGTTATCATCGTTACACTGCAGAGTGATGTATTTAAGAAATATATTGCCAACTTAAAGGCTAAAAGAAGTGTGGCAGCAGAAGGAGGTCAGAAGTAATGAAAGCAAATGTACAGAAAAAGAAAATAACGGGAAATGGCTTCCTGCTTCTGATCACAATCGCATTATTTGTAGTAATGTATGTTGCAGGTATGATTGTTTTTGCTGATAAAGGTTTTGCAAAACCTCAGATGTTTCTGAACCTGTTTGTATCTAATGCGGGTCTTCTGGTTATTGCGTGTGGTCTTACAATCGTTATGATCACCGGTGGTATTGATATTTCCGTAGGTTCTGTTACTGCACTTGTATGTATGGTTCTTGCAGACCTTATGGAGAACAAAGGTGTGAACGCATATGCAGCAGTTTTAGTTGCACTGCTTATTGGTGTTGCTTTTGGTGTTGTTCAGGGATTCCTGGTAGCTTATCTGGATATCCAGCCATTCATCGTTACTCTGGCAGGTATGTTCTTCGGACGTGGTCTGACAGCTATCATCAGTACTGATATGATTTCTATCAAGAATGAGTTATTCCTGAAATGGGCAAATTATCGTTTCTATATGCCTTTTGGTTCAACCAGTAAGAAGGGTAAATTTATTCCGGCTTATATTCCGCCGACAGTTTTGATTGCTCTGATTGTTGTAATTCTGATCGCGGTTCTTCTGAAATATCGTAAGTTTGGACGTAAGCTTTATGCGATCGGCGGTAGCCGTCAGAGTGCATTAATGATGGGTCTGAATGTTAAGAAAACTATTTTTAATGCTTATGTTCTGGATGGTTTTCTTGCAGGCCTTGGTGGCTTCCTGTTCTGTTTGAACAGTTGTGCAGGTTTCGTTGAGCAGGCAAAGGGTCTTGAGATGGATGCAATTTCATCAGCGGTTATTGGTGGTACGCTTCTTTCAGGTGGTGTTGGTACTCCGATTGGTACTTTGTTTGGTGTGTTGATTAAGGGTACGATTTCCAGTTTGATTACTACTCAGGGTACTTTGTCAAGCTGGTGGACAAGAATTATTCTTTCTGCGTTGCTTTGTTTCTTTATTGTTATTCAGTCTGTTGTGGCTTCTATGAAGAAGAAAGCGAAATAAGTGGTTGTATTATGAAACAAGCTGAGACTTTTGGGAGTCTTGGCTTGTTTTTTTTGTAGAGGGACGCGCGAAACAGCATCTCTCTGTGGGTTCAGTTCCGGGGGCTAAGTAACTCTAAGGTGGAGAAAATCCGCTAAAAGCATGAAGAAAAACGCAAAACTCGCTCCGTTGCAAACTTCGCTCAGACAGGTTGCTGTTTTTCTTCATAACGCGGATTTCCTCCGCCTAAGAGTTACTTAGCCCCCTCCAGATTCACCCACAGAGAGATGCTGTTTCGCGCTGGGTACTGGCAACGATTTAGAGCGAAGCAAGTAAATTTCTGATAAACTGTGGAGAAGATATTGGGGTATGGGCAGGTTGCGAAGAGGATGATGTTATTAACTTGAACGTGAGTATCGATACTTTATTATTATTGTTGTTCGCTAGTAATATCCTGCGAAGCGTGTTATTGAGAACGGAGTGAACAGTAATGCTTTATTTGTTTATAACTGTGAATTATGATGGTTTGCTTGCCATGGGGGGAGTTTTATTTTATACTTTAAGCAATGAATGATGTTAAGATTAAAGGGAATTTTGATCTTGATATTATTGAAATTATGTGAGAAATGTGGCTTTACTAATGGTTGGATATGTAGTACAATCGTAACTTATTATGCGTTTATTTTAGGAGGATTATTATACAATGTGGATTGCAGATGGATGGAAAGAATATGAAGTTATTGATACTTCCTGTGGGGAGAAGCTGGAGCGTTGGGGGGATTATCTTCTGGTGAGGCCGGATCCGCAGGTTATATGGGATACGCCGAAGGTGAATAAGGGCTGGAAGCATATGAACGGGCATTATCACAGAAGTAAGAAGGGCGGCGGTGAATGGGAGTTTTTTGATCTGCCCGAGCAGTGGGATATTCATTATAAGGGACTTACCTTTAATTTGAAACCTTTTAGTTTTAAGCATACCGGGCTTTTTCCGGAGCAGGCGGTGAATTGGGACTGGTTTGGCAATAAGATCCGCAATGCGGGACGTCCGGTGAAGGTGCTGAATCTTTTTGCATATACAGGTGGTGCGACCCTGGCAGCAGCAGCAGCGGGGGCTTCTGTTACTCATGTGGATGCTTCTAAGGGGATGGTTACCTGGGCGAAGGAGAATGCAGTTGCTTCCGGTCTGGGAGATGCTCCGATTCGCTGGCTGGTGGATGACTGTGTGAAGTTTGTTGAGCGTGAGATCCGCAGAGGGAATCATTATGATGCGATCATTATGGATCCGCCTTCTTATGGACGTGGACCGAAGGGGGAGATCTGGAAGATTGAGGATTGTATCCATGACCTGATTAAGCTGTGTACAAAGATTCTCAGCGATGAGCCTTTGTTTTTCCTGATAAATTCTTATACAACAGGTCTGGCACCGGCAGTTCTTACTTATATGTTGTCTACTGAATTGAAAAAGTTCGGCGGGCATGTGGACTCTCAGGAGATCGGGCTTCCGGTAAGCTCTAACGGACTGGTTCTTCCATGTGGTGCTTCTGGAAGATGGGAGGCGTAGAAAGGTTTCCTTTTGTTTGTCATTGACGGAAAACTGCTTTTTAGCCGAATCAGTTAAGTCTCCTGCAGAGATTGTGAAAAGCAATTTCACATGAGTTCAATTTGAACTGTTTGGCGAGATGGGAGGAAACGTGATTATGAAGGAACTTAATTTAAAACATGAAGCCAAGCGTTACGGCTGTGCGGTTCTGGCTGCAACGATCATGGCGTTGAATATTAAGACATTTGTTCGTGCAGGCGGTCTTTTTCCGGGAGGATTTACAGGACTTACTCTGCTGCTCCAGAACATTTTTCAGACATTTATGGGGATTGCAGTTCCGTATACGCTGATTAATGTACTGCTGAATTCTATTCCTGTATTTATTGGTCTGAAATTTATCGGAAAGAAATTTACCATCAGTTCTGTCTGTGTGATCGTGCTTTCCGGTCTGCTTACAGATATTATTCCCAGTCAGCCGATCACTTATGATACATTGCTGATCAGTATCTTTGGCGGTTTGATCAATGGCTTCTGTATCAGTCTCTGTCTGATCGGTAATACCAGTACAGGTGGAACGGACTTTATTGCGATTTATTTTTCCGAGAAAAATGGCAGGGATATCTGGAATTATATCCTGTGTGGAAATGCAGTGATCCTGACTGTGGCAGGTTTGCTCTTTGGATGGGACAGAGCGCTTTACTCTATTATCTTCCAGTTTACTTCTACTCAGGTGATTCAGATGCTGCATCAGAGATATAAGAAGCATACGCTGTTCATTATCACGAAGGAGCCGTATCAGATTTATGAGGAGATTTTCAAACTTACCAATCATACGGCGACACGTTTTGAAGGTACCGGATGTTACACAGACGAGAAGACCAGTATGATCTATTCTGTAGTCTCTACAGAAGAAGCAAAATATCTGGTAAAGAAGGTATATGAGATCGATCCGAAGGCTTTTGTAAATATTATCAAAACCGATTACATAAACGGAAGATTTTACCAGAAAACAGATTATTAATTACTTGTATTCCCTTTCTGTGAGCGTATAATACAGGATATAAGGAATCTGTTCGTTCATGGAGTTTGTACTTAAAATTGGATGAACAGTAACCGGCACACAAGGAGGGTGATATATATGGGTAATGCAACAGAAAGCACACTTCCTCACGGCAATACCTCAGGCTATGACCGCAAAGCCTGCAGGACATGCGCCTGTTCCACCTGTTATGAGCAGGAGTTCTGCGACAGATGCAGTTCCTGTCAGAATCAGTCACGGAAATTAGACAGGTGCAATGCTTACGAGGGGGCATATAACTATTAACCTCAACATATCCCTATCTGCTGCAAAATAATAAACAGTGGATGGGGATTTCTTTATAAAAAACAGTTATTATATTATAAGTATAAGCAATGTTTTTCTATAGCAAACCTCTTAATCAATATGCATTATTTACGAGGGTTGCTATAAGTTTACAGATTCATAAGATGTATCTGATATAATAATTCTGTTACCTACTGATATAAACTTTCCGTAAGTTCTTTTGCTGATGAACTTTGCTATAGAATTTTTGGGGGGATGGCAGAATGTTGAATGGTTACAAAAGAACAATTATTTACAGGAGAAGAAAAAATATGATCGTATATCACTATTGCAGTTTAGAATCATTGAATTCTATTTTGAAAAATCGTTCCCTCCGTCTGACAAATATCCTGAAATCCAATGATTCCATGGAGATCAGCTGGATCTGCAGGTATTATGACGCAGAATTTAAAAGAGCTTATGAAAATGCTTCAGATTTATTCAGATCAAAGATTTCATCAGAGAGATTGATGGGATATGTGAAACTGTTTACAGATGAATTTTTCAATGAAAATC
>ERZ827194.1109-NODE-1109-length-13401-cov-2.45264_pt1 | contig 13401 bp, 6 predicted proteins | sample MGYA00519777_ERZ827194 | MGnify/ENA primary metagenome ERZ827194 (study PRJEB31778, sample SAMEA3449277) | human gut metagenome | biome: human gut; feature: human-associated habitat; material: faeces | place: United Kingdom | collected 2010/2012 ...
GAGCGCCGTGCTTGGCGTGGCTGCAACGAGCAGACCACGCTGTCCTCGGCAAGCGGTAAGGCGCCGGTCTCCCTTACCAACGGTCAGCAACAGGCACTCGCGCAGATTGAGCGCGCCCGTCTGGACGCTCATGGCGACGTGGTGCTGGTTGACGGCGTCACCGGCTCCGGCAAAACCGAGGTGTACCTCTCCGCCATCGAGCGCGTGCTAGCGGCCGGCCGTTCGGCCTGCGTGCTCGTGCCCGAGATCTCGCTGACGGCTCAAACTGTCGGCCGCTTCCGCTCGCGCTTCGGCGAGACGGTCGCTGTATTCCATTCGCGTCTTTCTGCTGGTGAGCGTCTGGACCAGTGGGATATGGTCGCCAGCGGTGCCGCACGTGTGGTCGTGGGCGCGCGTTCGGCGCTCTTTTGCCCGCTCAGCGACCTGGGCCTTATCATCATCGACGAGGAGCACGAGACCAGCTACAAGCAGGGCTCCAGCCCGCGTTACCACGCGCGCGAGGTGGCGGCCGAGATGGCGCGCCGCTATCGCTGCCCGCTCGTGTTGGGCTCGGCTACGCCTTCTGCCGAGGCCCTCGACCGCTGCCGTCGCGGCACGTTCAACGGTGCCACTTGGACACGCGTCGAGATGCCCGAGCGCCCGGGACACGCCGTGCTGCCCGAGGTTCGCATTGCCGACCTGCGCCGCGAGTTTTCGCACGGCAGCCGCTCCATGTTCTCAAAACCGCTGATGGAAGGCTTGGAACGCGTGGTCGAGCGCCGCGAGAAGGCTGTGCTGCTGCATAACCGCCGCGGCTTTGCGCCGTTTTTGATGTGCCGCGAGTGCGGTTGCGTCCCCACCTGCAACCACTGCTCTACGGCGCTTACGTACCACGAGCGCACCCATACGCTGCAATGTCACACCTGTGGTTCGTCCTGGCGCGTGCAGCCGTATCCCGCGCCCACGAGTCGTTGCCCCAAGTGCGGCAGCCGTTACCTGGCAAAAATGGGTCTGGGCACGCAGCAGATCGAGGACGCGCTGCACCAGATGCTGCCCGAGGATGTCGCCATCATTCGCATGGATGCCGATTCCACGCGTGGCAAGGACGCGCATAAGAAGTTGCTCGAGCAGTTCGATGCCGCCGATTGCGCGGTGCTGCTGGGCACTCAGATGATCGCCAAGGGCCTCGACTTTCCCGAGGTTACCCTTGTGGGCGTGGTCAATGCCGACTTTGCATTAAAGCTACCCGATTTTAGAGCGGGGGAGCGCGCCTACGATTTGCTGGAGCAGGTCGCGGGCCGTGCCGGACGCGGCGATCGCCCTGGCGAGGTCATCATCCAGACCTATCTGCCCGAGGACCCGGTCATTCGCGCCGTTGCCGAGCACGACCGTTCGATCTTTACCGACTACGACCTGGACCAGCGTCGCGACGCGCTGTATCCGCCGTTTGTGCGCCTGGTTAACATTTTGGTGTGGTCGGCGAACGCGGATGACGCGCAGGACTACATTGGGCGCATCGCAAAGCTGCTCAAGCGCCACTGGCACGCCGCCGCTCCCGACTTTTTGCGGGCGGGGAGCGCCGTGCCGCAGGTGCTGGGCCCGGCTTCGTGTGTAATCGAGAGAGCCAAGGACCGTTATCGCTTCCACCTGCTTGTGAAGTCGCCCGTGGGGTACCATGTCTCTGATGATATCGACGCCTGCCTCAAAGAGGTGGGCTCCGTGCGCGGCGTGAGCGTGAGCGTTGACGTCGACGCCTATGATTTGATGTAACAACCCGAAAGGATGGCCATGGAAGCCAACGGAATCGTACTGTCGCCCGACCCTCGTTTGCGTCAGGAGTGCGCCGTCATCGAGGAGATCACCCCGGCGATCGAGGCCCTTGCCGAGAAGATGAAGAAGATGATGTTCGACAACGGCGGTTGCGGCCTGGCCGCCCCGCAGATCGGTGAGCTCATTCAACTCGTCACCATCGACTGCGATTACAGCGACAAGAATGACTATGACCCGTACGTGCTCATCAACCCTGTCATTGTTGAGCAGAGCGACCATCTGGTGCCGTTTAGCGAGGGCTGCCTGTCCATCCCCGGCATTAGCTGCGAGATCGATCGTCCCGACCATGTCGTCGTCGAGGCGTACGACCTGGACGCCAACCTGATTCGCTACGAGGCCTCGGGCGACCTATTCTGCGTGTGTCTGCAGCACGAGATCGATCACCTGCACGGCAACACCATGTTCGAGCGCCTTAAGCCCATGCAGAGGATCAAGGCAGTCAAGGAGTACCAGGACGCCCTGGCCCGTGGCGCTCGACCGGGCGAGACTGAGTAGATCCCATCGTCCCCTTTCGCCGCAGGGCTTAGGTTTTGCTCCATGCTCAAACAGTCCTGCTCGCACGAAGAGCACATTAAGTGCTCTTCGGCTCGTGCGGAACTGCGCGTGGAGCAATAACCTAAGCCCTGCGGCGGAAGGGGACTGCGTTTTCGTGCTCCTCCTCGCCCGGGTGCCGTCGGGCCAGGGAGGGGCGTCTTCGCTGATAGTCTTTGTTGAGAGGGAGCTGCTTTTATTGCGGCTCTTTCTTTGGTTTTGGGTATATTTGTTCTTGTTGAATTGTTATTGCGGATGTGCTTGGTACTTGGCTTTCCGCCGTTATTTGTAGCCGTCTCGGCTTTGGTTGAGGGGAGACGTTCTTTATGCGTATTGTGTTTATGGGTACGCCTTATTTTGCTGTGCCTTCGCTGACTTCGCTTGTTGAGGCTGGGAATGAGATTGCGCTCGTAATTACTCGTCCCGATGCTGTTCGTGGGCGTGGTAAGAAGCTTGAGCCTTCTCCTGTTAAGTCCAAGGCGCTTGAGTTGGGGTTGCCGGTTGTTGAGGCCAATCGTATGACGCCTGATGTTGTTGAGGCGCTTCAGGCTGCCCAGGCTGACATTTTCTGTGTGGCTGCCTATGGCTGCATTTTGCCTGATGAGGTACTGCATATGGCGCCGCTTGGTATTGTGAATGTTCATGCTTCGCTGCTGCCGCGTTGGCGTGGCGCTGCTCCCATTCAGCGTGCCATTCTTGCTGGTGACGAGGTTGCTGGCGTTTCCATTATGCGCATTGGGCATGGCGTGGATACGGGCGCTTATTGCGCGCAGGTCTCGACCTCGGCTGCGGGTAAGCATGCCGAGGCACTGACCATGGAGCTTGGCGAGCTGGGCGGCAAGCTGCTGGCGGATACGCTGCCGTCGGTTGCCGATGGCACCGCCGTGTGGACTGAACAGGATGAGTCGCTCGTTACGCATGCTGCCAAGATTTCTAAGCAGGAGATGCGTCTGGATCCGCAGATGGGGGCGCTCGACTGCGTGCGCCACGTGTTGGCTTCGTCCGATACCGCGCCTGCTCGCTGCGTGATTGCCGGCAAGACCGTGCGTGTGCTCGATGCCGCGCCTGCTGACGTGTCGCTTGGCGAGGGCGCTGTTGCCGTCAAGAGCAAGCGTTTCTATCTGGGCCTTTCCGATGGCGCGGTAGAGCTGCTCGAGGTTAAGCCCGACGGTAAGCGTGCCATGGCCGCTTCGGCCTGGGCTGCCGGCCTGCAGGGTGCCGAACTTAGGTGGGGTGTACTGTCATGAGCAAGTTGTCTCCCGCTCGCAAGCTTGCGCTCGATGTGTTGATGGAGGCCGATCGTCGCGGCATGTATGCGCGCGACGTGTTGTCTTCCCGTGCTTCCGCCAAGGCCATCGACCAGCGCGATTCCGCGTTTGCCGCTCGCTTGGCGCTCGGTGTTGCCGCGACGCAGGGCATTTTGGATGAGTTGCTCGATCAATTTTTGGATAAGCCCAAAAAGGTCGCGCCGCGCGTTCGCATGGCGCTTCGCATCTCGGCCTTCGAGATGCTCTACCTGCATACCCCTGGCCGAGTTGCCGTGAGTCAGGGCGTTGAGCTGGTTCGTAGCGGCGCTAAGTCGGCTGCCGGTCTGGCGAACGCCGTGCTGCATAAGGTCGCGGACAACGTCGAGGACTTTGCCGCCGCCGCGGGTGCTGATGAGTCCGAGCGCCGTTTGGTTCGCCTGTCTCGCCTGATGGGTCTACCGCGTTGGCTGTGCGCTCGCATTATGGCATCGTTCGACACGCCAGAGGGTTCACTTAACTTTGCCGGCAATCTGGCCCCCGCGCCGCTGGCCCTGCATGAGAACGCCTTTGCGACCAAGCCCGATCCGTATATCTCGCAGCTCGTCGCGCCTGTCTTCCCGGGCTGCCATGCCCCGGTTGATGCCCAGGTTACCGTTGCTTCGGGTGTGTTTGAGCGTGCTGCCGCGGTGGCATCTGATCTCAATGCGCAGCTTATCGCTACAGCTGCCACGCGCCCTGGTAGCTGCCTTGAGATTGGTGCCGGTCGTGGCACCAAGAACTATGTGATGATGTGCCAGGCCAAGCGTGCCGGCTACGATCGTCAGCACACCGCGCTCGATCTGCACGACCGCAAGTGCGATCAAAATCTCGCGCGTCTGCATAAGGCCGGTATCAAGGGTGTTCGCACGGTCTCGGGCGATGCCTGCGAGCTCGATGCGGTCCTCACGTCGTTCGATGCCATGCTTGGTAAGCCTGTCCTGTTCGATACGGTGTTTATCGATGCCCCGTGCTCGGGTACCGGCACCATGCGCCGTCATCCTGAGATCCCGTGGCGCCTAACTGAGAACGACGTTACGACCGAGTTGCCCAAATTGCAGCTTACGATGCTCAAGGAAGCCGCCGCGCGCGTGGCCGCCGGCGGCGAGCTCATCTATGCAACCTGCTCGGTCTTCGACGAGGAGAACACGCAGGTGGTGGACGCGTTCCTTGCTTCTCCCGAGGGTTCCGGCTTTAGCGTGGCGCCGCTTTCCGAAGCACAGATTCTGCAACTCCCCGAGTTCGATCAGGCCAAGAAGCTCGTTTCCGTACGCCAGAACGATCGAGGCCTCTTCCAAAGCGTTCCCGTAAACGCCGACTCCTACGACGGCCACTTCTGCGCCAGACTGGTCCGCAAGTAACTACTAAGTTGCGGTGAAATAGGGATTGAATAGCGGCTTCTAACTGCCAAACAGTCCTTATTTCACCGCAACTCATAGAGCCACCTTTAGCGCAAAGAAATAGCCCCGCGATCGGTGTCGGTCGCGGGGCTGCTTGGTTTCTAGTGGTTATGCGGGCAGTTGGCGCAGCAGCCGCTGGTGGCGTTGGTGCTGGAACCACCGCTTCGCTGGTCGGTGTTGTAGAAACCGCTGCCTTCGAACTTAATGCCGCTGGCCGAGAACGTCTTGGATGCCGGGGCACCGCAGCTAGGGCATACGACCTCGGGCGTCTCGGACATGGGGTGCTCAACCTCAAACACGTTGCCGCAGCTCGTGCACTTGTAATCGTAGCGCGCCATAATACTTCCTTTTCAGCACAAAGCGGGCAGATCGCTCTGCCCGCAAAAATTCAAACACCTGTAACTGTACCCTATATCGGGGGTTTTATCACGCTTCGCCCCAGAATCTATGAGTGTTGCGCAGGAGCTTCGCAGTTTTCTCCTCGGCTGCAGCAACGTCGGCCTCGTCAGCCTGCCATGTCCAGTTGCCTGTGGCTACACCCGGCACGTTCATACGTGCATCGTCGCCCAGTCCCAGCACGTCCTGCAGCGGCATCATCACGAGCGGTGCACCGCTTGCCAGGGCATTGCCCATGAGCTCGCTTGCCAATGTAATGCCGCTCGGCTCATCGCCGCCTGCAAAGGAGCGCGTGCACCAGCCGGCAAGTGTCGAGGTGTCGTGCGTCGAGGTGTACAGGATCTTTCCCGGTGTGGGGTGAATTCCGCAACGAACGTCGTAGTCGCTAAACTCCAGCACGTCCATGCCGGGGAAGCCGCAGGTCGAAGCCATGGCGCGAACGCCGGGCGTCAGATAGCCCAGATCCTCGGCGATAAAGTTGAGCGGGCCCAGCTCGTCATAGGCGGTCTGGAACAGGTCCTTGCCCGGGCCTGCCAGCCAGCGGCCGTCGGCACAGGCCTTACCGGCGGGAATGCTAAAGTAGCTGTGGAAGCCCAGGAAGTGGTCCAGGCGCACGCGGTCGTAGAGCGAAAACGCACGACGCAGGCGGTCCATCCACCAGCGATAGCCGTTCTCCTTCATGCGATCCCACCGGAAGGTGGGGTTGCCCCACACCTGGCCCTCGGGCGCAAAGTTGTCGGGCGGCGCGCCCGAAATCTCAATCGCCTTGCCGGTATCGGACAGCCAGAAGTTCTCGGGCTCGCTCCACGCGTCGGCCGAATCGTCCGAGACATACATCGGGATATCGCCGATGACCTCGATGCCCTTCTTGTGCGCATAGTTCATGAGCTCGCACCAGGCAAGGTCAAAGCGATACTGCATGTACGCCTGCAGCTCGGCCTCGTCGTGGAAGCGCTTGTCATCGATTAGATACTCGTTGTAGCGCGCTACATCTGCCGGCCAATCGTGGCGCGACTCGCCCTCAAAGTACTTCTTAACGGCCATGTAGACGCAGTACTTTTCGAGCCAATCAGCGTTGCGATGTTTAAACGCCGTGTACAGCGGGTCGGCATCCTCGCCGCCGTGAGCCTTCCATGCAGCAAAGTCGGCGGCCAGCTCCTCGTGACTCTCGGGCAGCAGGTCAATATTGCCCGCAAAGGCCGAAGGCCCAGCGTAAGGGGAGCGGAAGAAGTCCGTCGGGTTGACGGGCAGGACTTGCCAGTAGCGCATGCCCATAGCGGCCAGATGGTCGATAAAGCGACGCGTGGGCGCACCGATTGTGCCGGGCTTGCCGTCATCGGTCGGCACCGAGGTGATGTGGCACACAACGCCCGCGCCATGATCGAGCGGCTCCTGCAGGCGCTTCTCGGCATGGTGATAGATGATCGAAGAGCCCAGCGGGTACAGGTCGAGCGTGACGGTACCGTTGTGGATCTCGCACTCGTGACCGCTGATCACGTCGCTCGCGCATTCGCCGAGCGCCGGAATCGTCACGCGGTGCGAATTGCGCAGGCTGCGGTTGATGATAACCGTCGCGGCCTCGCCGTCTTTGCCCGTGCGGGTGTAAGCCAAGACTTCGTCGTTGAGCGCAAAGGCCTTGATCTCGCCATCGACCATAAAGGGCAGCGCACGGCGCACGGCAGACGCGTTCTTAACGATGGCCAGTGTGTCGAAGTCGTGGAGTTGGTCCTTGGTCGGCAGGGTGCGGCGGTTGCCCGGGTCGGTAAGGCCCTCCAAGCCGTACTCGTCGCCGTAATAGATTGAGGGTACACCCGGGAAGGTCATCTGCATGAGCGTCGCCAGCCAAAAACGGCTCTTGGCCAGGCCCATCGAGTTATCGTCCAGGCGCCATTTGCTGCGCTCGCTCTCGGGCAGCTGCGACTCGTCGGGGCCACCGCCGAGCACCGAGATGATACGCGGACGGTCGTGGCTCGAAAGCAGATTGAGCGCGCAGGCCAGTGCCTCGCGCGGGTAGTTCTCGCGCAGGGTTTCGATATCCTCGGCTGCCTGGTAAGCGTTCTTGTAGCCCATCAAAAAGCCGATGACCATGTCGCGGAAGGGGTAGTCCATGGCGGAGTCGAGCTCCGAGCCCTGCAGATAGCGGCGCAGGTGGCCATAGCTGATCTTGTTGGAGGCGTCTTCCCAGACTTCGCCGAGCAGCAGCGCGTCGGGCTTCTCGGCGAGCACGGCCTTTTTGATCTCGGCCAGGAAGTCGTCGGAAAGCTCGTCGGCCACATCGAGTCGCCAGCCATGGGCACCGGCGCGCAGCCATTTACGGATCACGCCGTCCTTGCCCAGGAGCCGCTCGCGCACCAGTTCGGAGCTCTCATTGATGGCGGGCATGTTGCCCACGCCCCACCAGCAGTCATACGAACCGTCCTCATGGAAGTAAAATGCATCGCGCCACGGCGAGTCCTCGCTCTGCCAAGCACCGGGATAATTGCCGTAGCGGTTAAAGTAGATCGAGTCGTCGCCCGTATGGTTGAACACACCGTCCAGAATGATGGAAATGCCAAGCTTCTCGGCCGCCTCGCACAGCTCGGTAAAGTCCTGCTCGGTGCCCAGAATCGGGTCGATCTTGGTGTAGTCGGCCGTGTCGTAGCGGTGGTTGCTCGCGGCCTCGAAGATGGGGTTGAGGTAGATGGCCGTAAAGCCTAGCTCGGCAATGCGGGGCAGGTCATTTTGGATACCCTTGAGCGAACCGCCGTAAAAATCCCAGGTCTTGATGGAGCCGTCTTCGGCACGCTCGTACTCGGGCGGTTCGTTCCAGTCCTCGACCATGCGGCGCTGGATTCCTTTGCGCGGTTTTTCAACTTCGGTAAGCGTGCGCTCGCGCCAGTTTTCGTCGCGGGCATAGCGGTCGGGGAAGATCTGGTAGACCATACCACGCTCGTACCACTCAGGACGAACTTTGCGGTGCTTGTAGACGGTGATCTGGAAGGACGGGACCTCGGCGTAGTTGTAAGTTACGCCCTCGCCACCGGTGCGACCCTGCGGTGCGCCCAAACGGACCTCGGGCTGACCCTCGATATTGCAGATAAAGCTGTACCAGATAAGACAGGGCTCGGTGCACTCAAGCTCTACGGTAAATATGCCGTCGCCCTCGTGCGTCATGGGATACAGAGACTCACCGATCTCATCGACCCAGGTGCGCAGCGTAAGCGTTGCCTGGTTGGGGTCGGCATCCTCCAAAATCACCGAGAGCGAAACGGAAGTTCCAGTGGTCACAGCGCCAAACGGAGTGCGAAACTGCGGTAGACGGCTGTTGTGAATCAATCTCATAATACGGTCCAGTTCAATAGAATCACGGCCTGCGGGCCATGGGCTTTACGCACAAGATATAAGTATATCTGTTGTACACAGGCTGTATAAACAACATCCGTTTACCATCGGCGAACGGTTGTCCTAGAAATTATCGCGATATTTAAAAACGTCTATACCGATACTATTTGTAGCCAAACAAAAGTACTTCGGTTTACTACGACGAATTGAATGATCTCAACCACAGTCATTTTGGTGATATTAAAACCGCAGGTAGAAGCGTTCTTAATTTCGAAGATTACTCGCCGTGGTCTGCCGGAGCCATTTTGTCGTAGTAAACCGGCCCTCTTTTTAATGCGAAGTTCAACGCAAAAGAGGGCGCCTGGTTGGGGCGCCCTCTTTTGCGTTGAGGAATAAGTTTTAATCGTCCGGATTAGCGGCGCTTGCGGGCGGCCGTTGCCTTGCGGACGGAGGTCTTCTTGGTCGGAGCCTTTTCCTCGGCCGGAACGGCGGGGGAGACCGGGGTCTCCTTGGCGGGCTCGGTCTCTGCCTTAGTCTTGGGAGCGGCCTTAACCTCGGCAGCCTTCGGAGTCGGCTCGGCCTTTACTGCGGGCTTGTCCTCGGCCTTACCCTCTGCCTTGGGAGCTGCAGCCTTGGTCGTGGTCTTCTTGGCCGTCGTCGCGGCGCGTTTGCGCGTGGTGGTCTTGGCGGCCGGCTTTGCCTCGACAGCTGCCTCAGCCTTAGACTCAGCGGGCGTCTCCTCGACTTTGGCGGCCGGCTTTGCAGTAGCCTTCGGGGCCGTCTTCGCGGCGGCCTTCGTCGTAGCGGCCTTGGCCGTCGTCGACTTCGTAGCCGTGGTCTTCTTGGCTGCCGTTGCCTTCTTGGTGGTTGCAGCCGTCTTCTTGGCAGCGGTCTTGGCCGGAGCCTTTGCCGCAGGCTTAGCCTCGGCGGCGGCCTTTACCTCGGGAGCAGCCTCGACCTCGTTGGCCTTCTTGGCAGCGGCGGTCGTGCGCTTGCGCGTGGTCGATGCCTTGGCAGTAGTTGCCTTGGCAGCGGTGGTCTTGCTCGCAGCGGCCTTCGTGGTCGTAGCCTTCTTAGCCGTCGTCTTGCGAGCCGTCGTCTTCTTGGCGGCAGGCTTCGCTGCGGGCTTCACCTCAGGATCGGCTTTAACCGGGTCAGCTTCAGCCGGCTTCTCCTCGACCTTGGGCTCCTCAGCAGCAGCGGGCTCCTTAACGGGCGCCGCAGGCTCGGCCTCATCAGCAACCGGCTCCTCTACGGCCGTAGCAGCCTCCACAGCCGCCGGGCGCTCAATCTCCGGGTGCATAAAGAAGTACAGGTCCAGATACTTGTCGGCCGAGCGCGTCCAGCTAAAGTCCTGGCTCATGGCCTGCGTGACTAGCTGGTTCCATGCCTCACGGTTATCCCAGAACAGGCGTGCTGCGCGGAACACCGCGTCGCCCATCTCGTCGCCGTTAAAGTTGGTAAACGAGAAGCCCGTGCCCTCGCCGGTAAACTCGTTGTACGGCTGCACGGTGTCCTTGAGGCCACCGGTCTCGCGCACGATGGGCAGTGTGCCGTAGCGCATGGCGATGATCTGCGACAGGCCGCAGGGCTCAAACTTCGAAGGCATCAGGAACATATCGGCGGCAGCGTACATGCGCTGCGACAGCGCCGGATCGAACTCGATGCGCGCGGCCATGGTGCCGGGGTACTTGTCCTGGAAGTAGCGCAGACCGTCCTCGTAGTCGCGGTCGCCGGTGCCCAGCACGGCCACCTGAACGCCGCCGGACAGGATGCGGTCGAGCGCGTACATGACCAGGTCCATGCCCTTCTGGCGCGTCAGGCGCGTGACCATCACCATAAGCGGGCGGTCGTCGCGCACCTCGAGCCCCAGTTCCTCCTGCAGCTTGGCCTTGCACACGGCCTTGCCGGAACGGTCGTCAACCGTGTAGTTGGCGGCAATGCGCTTGTCGGTTGCCGGGTCAAAGGCCGCCACGTCAATGCCGTTGAGGATGCCCTGCAGCGCGTAGGAACGCTCGCGCAGTACGCCGTCCAGGCCCTCGCCAAACTCGGGCGTCTGGATCTCGCTCGCGTAGGTGGGGCTCACCGTGGTGATGGCGTCGGCATAGTGCAGCGCGCCCAGCATGTAGTTGATGCTGCAGGCGTCGCAGCGCAACTGCGTGGCGGCCGCCGGAATATGCGCCACACCCAGGATGTCCTCCATCACGGTGTCGCTAAACTGGCCTTGGAACGCCACATTGTGGATCGAGAACACGGTCTTGACGCGGTCATAGAGCGGCAGGCCCTGGTAGAACTCGCGCAAGAACACGGGTGCCAGTGCCGTTTGCCAGTCATTGCAGTGCAGGATGTCGCACTCAAAATCGGCCGGCAGGTGCTGCAGGCTCTCGGTGATGGCCTTGGAGAAGAACGCAAAACGCTCACCGTCGTCAAAGAAGCCGTACGGATAGTCGCGCGCAAAGTAGCGCTCGTTGTCCACGAACATATAGGTGACGCCGTCGTGCTCGAGCTTCTCCAGCCCGCAGTACTCGTTGCGCCAGCCCAGGCTCACGTAAAAATCGGCAAAGTGCTCCATCTGCGCCTTGTACTCGTCCTTGATGGTGGCGTACTTGGGCACCATTACGATAACCTCGGCGCCGGCGCGCACAAGCGCCGCAGGCAGCGAGCCCGCCACGTCGCCCAGGCCACCGGTCTTAACAAACGGTGCGCACTCGGCCGAGGCAAACACGATCTGCATCTTTTTGCTGGAATCTGCCATATTGTCTCCCATGTTGCAATTCGAGAATAGCCGCCTGGCGCTAACCGGGCGGCTATTCTACCTGTTACGAGCGATGTTGCGGTGCCAACGTTAACGTACGATGGTGGTGTCGGAAGTTAACGGAGCCTTGCCCAGCACCAGGATGTTCTCGGGCGTGCCGCGAAGCTCGGTGTTGGTGGGAACCACGTTGTTCTTGTCCAGAATGGCGTTCTCAACGCGTGCGCCGCTCTTGATGACACAGCTCTGGTTGATGATCGAGTTGGTCACCGAGGCGCCCTCCTCGACCACGACGCCGCGCGACAGGATCGAGTTGCGCACGGTGCCCTTGATGATACAGCCGGCCGAGATGATCGAGTTGCACGCGTGGCTGCCGGTCGCATAGCGCGAAGGCGGCACGTCGTGAGCCTTGGTCAGGATCGGGCGCTCGGGGTCAAAGAGCTGGTCGGCCACGGTTTGGTCAAGCAGGTCCATGCTGCGGCGATACAGCGACTTCTCACTAAACACGCCCACGACCTCGCCCTTGTACTCGTAGCTGCACACGTCGATGTTGCCAAAGTCGCCCTGGAGTGCCTCGAGCAGGTCCAGATAGTCGGCGGCCTGGTAGTGGTCGATAATCTCGAGCAGCGTCTCGCGGTTGACGATGCAGCAGTCCATAGAGGCGTTGTCGCCGTACGCGACGCCAGCGCTCACGCCCGTCAGGCGACCGTTCTCGTTAATCTCGAGTTTGGTCTCGTCATCGACGTTGCGCGTGGCCTTGCAGTACACCACGGTCATCTGGGCACCGGAGTTCTCGTGCGCGTAGATGATGGTGTTGAGATCCATGTTAAAGATGATGTTGGTGCCCATCATCACAACATAGGGGTTGTCCGAGCGCTGGAACAGCGTCTTGTTGGAGATGATGTCGCGCAGCAGGAAGCGCATGCCGCCCTTGGTGGTGCCATACGCGTTGCCGGGCACCATGAACAGGCCGCCCTTCTTGCGGTCCAGGCCCCAGTCCTTGCCCGAGCCAACGTGGTCGATCAGCGAGCGGTAGTTGCCCGGCATGACGACGCCGACGGTCTTAATGCCGGCATTCATCATGTTGGACAGCGGAAAGTCGATCAGGCGGTAGCGGCCCAAAAAGGGAACGGACGCGATGGGGCGGTCCTTGAGCAGGACGTTGCCGTAGCTCGAAGAGTAGTTAGCGGTGATATAACCGATGGCCTTGCGATTGATCATCGGATCATTCCCCCTTCCCGATAACGACGTCATTTCCAACGACGGCCGTATCCTTGGTGGTATCGACAGAGCCGAGCTTCACGCCCTCTTCGACCGTGGAGTTCTCGCCCAAAATAGCGCGGCAGATGTGCGCGCCGCTCTTAACGTGCGCACCCGGCAGCAGCACGGAGTCCTCGACCACGGCGCGCTCCTCGATGATGACATCGGTCGACAGGATCGAGTGGCGAGCGGTGCCGTAGATCTTGCAGCCGTTGGAGACCAGGCAGTCGTCCAGGCGGCCGTCCGGGCCAATGTAGTGCGGCGGACGCGTGGTGATGTTGGACATGATGGGGAAGTGCTTGTCGAACAGATCGAACTCGGGGTTGTTGCCCAGCAGGTCCATCGAGGTCTCGTGGAAGCTGGCGATGGTGCCGACGTCCTTCCAAAAGCCGTGGAACTCGTAGCTGTACAGGCGCTTGCCCTCGCCGAGCAGCTTGGGGATGATGTCCTTGCCAAAGTCGTGGCTCGAGCGCTGGTCCAGAGCGTCCTCTTCGAGCGCCTCGATCAGCACGTCGGCCGAGAAGATGTAGATGCCCATGGACGCGAGATTCGAATCGGGCTTATCGGGCTTCTCGGTGAACTTGATGATGCGGCCGTCCTCGGGGTCGGTGGTCAGGATGCCAAAGCGGCTGGCCTCCTCCCAAGGCAC